>Ga0068856_100008262_pt1 | contig 10147 bp, 7 predicted proteins | sample KBSCornC62_FD_66595 | JGI IMG/M metagenome (GOLD analysis project Ga0068856, IMG submission 66595) | Corn rhizosphere microbial communities from Kellogg Biological Station, Michigan, USA - KBS Corn C6-2 | ecosystem: Host-associated > Plants > Roots > Rhizosphere > Soil ... | reverse complement strand
TCTCGAAAGACTTTTTCGATCTCGTCGTCTACGCGAATCACGTCGATTCGAAAACCGGAAAACTCGAGCACGTTTTCATTTATAACGAACGCGACGCCGACACGCCACTCACCGTCATCGCGCAAACGGGAGAAATCGTTCAAGACAAAGCCTCGGGCGGTCATGCGGCAACACTTCGGTTATCCAACGGGTCGATTCACCGAACGTCCGAAGGGCGCCACACGAAAATCGATTTCTCAACGTACGACGTCTTCCTGTCAGACCCCGTCCAAAACCAGTTCTCGCAGAAGTCCCCTCCGTCGATGACGATCGAAGAACTCAACGCACGGCTCAAAGAACCGAAGTTGAAAAAAGAGGATCGCCGCGAACTCCAAACCGAATTCCATAAGCGAACCGCTCTCGCCTTCGCTTGCATTCTCTTTGCGCTAATTGGCGTCGGTCTCGGAACGACAACGAACCGCCGTAACGCTCGCTCTGGAGGAATGGTTCTTTGCGTCGGTTTGATCATCGTCTACTACATTCTCTACGTCGTCGCCGAGGGCGCTTCACGAAAAGGCCAACTCCCGCCTTACATCGCGATGTGGCTCGCTAACGCTCTCTTCACTGTCGCCGCGGGCTGGTCCCTCCGCCGCGCCTGGAATTAATCCGTAAACAAACGTCGCCAGATCTTGAACGTCGCAAATCGGTTGCGCGCCATTCATCATTAAATCAAGCGTCCCTTGACCGACAGGATCTCCGGGGAAGCTCGGCAAGACCGCCAGCGATCGCCCGAGTTCGACTGCCAACCGCGCCGTCATCAATGAACCACTTCGCCGCGAAGCTTCGGCGACAAAGAGGCCTTGCGAGAGACTCGCGATCAACCGATTGCGCGCTTCGAAACGGAATCTGCGGACTTCTTCGTGTGGCGCATACGCACTTACAAAAACACCTCCGGCTTCGATGACGGGCGAAACCCAGTCGCGAAGATCGGCGGGGAAAATTCGGCCAAGCCCGCTCGGCAAAAAAACAACCGTAGGTCGTTGAGCACGAATCGCCGCCAGATGAGCCGCTTGATCTACGCCGCGCGCGCCTCCGCTAATGATTGAAACGTCGGGACTCTTTCGAAGCAGCGTCGCGAGATTCGTTTCCAGCCACCTCTCACAGCGAGTTGAAATTTCCCGCGAACCCACAATCGCTAAACGACGGTGAACATGCAGAGCTTCGATGTTGCCGAGACACGAAAGAAATTTGGGCGGATCTTCAAGTTGATAGAACGACGCCGGATAATCGGGATGGCCAGGATAAAGTATCGTAGCGCCCAGAGAGTTCAGCTCTTGAAGTGCGCGATCGATCGCAAACTCAATCCAAGGTGGTCGCACGACACGCGTGAAATCCGATTCCGTGATCGACAATTCTTGAGGAAGCGCCGAAGAAAACAATGAGGCAACAGCCGAACGTTCGCACATAAAAAAGCCCCCTTCGCAAAACGAAGGAGGCTTTTGCAAACACCGGCCCACTGTTAATCGCGAATTATTCCGTCGCTGAACCTTTTTGCTGTCCGAATTTCGACGCGGCTTCGGCCGCGGTCTCAGTGTGCAGCGAAGACAAATCCTCCGGCCAGTCGCCGCCGGTCATGTCGCCGATCACGATTCCGTCGATCGAGTGAACCACGACGGCCGTTGCAACTTTGTTTCGAACGTCGGCGACTTTCACGATCGCGATCGAACGGCCAAGCGTCGGATACTTCGTATCGCGACGAGTTCCGCGCTTCGCTTCGACTCCGAGCAAATCGTCTTTATGAAGGCCCGCTTCCGCTCCGCCGTTTAAATAGACGACCGAAGGCGAACCCAAAAGTTTGCGGGCATCGTCAAATTCTCCGCCCACGATTTTCACGTGCACATCGCTGCGGTGGCCATCGCGATTGATGACGACCAGAGGAGGCGCTTCGGTGATCGCAATCGCGCCTTTTTCAACCGGGAAAAGCGCGGTCGTGATCGTGACATGGTAGGTATTCGAGTTTTCTTTGACGACGCCGTCGATGACGCCGATTCCTTCGATATCAACGACCGGTCCCGCGGCACCTGACGGCGACGGACGACGACGAATGAACGTCACATGCTGACCGATTGGAAGTTCGCGGTTTGCGTTCAAGAAGACCGCCTGCCCGGGTCCGGCCACGCGTTCTTGCGTTTCAATTTCGTCGATTCTTCCGATTTCGTCAGGTTTCCCGTCGAGGATCATCGAATTCACGAAAACCGTCGGCGCGATATTCGCCGCGATCCTCGGTGCGTTCAAACCGCTCGCATCGTAATCGGCCTCGCGATCGATGTGCGTTTCCGGAATTGATTTCGGAAGCGTCTTCAAAACCGCAACGCGCTTGTTCGGCGGAGGAAGCTCCGGCGCCGGAATCAATTCGCTTGTTTCGATATCACCGCGATCGATTTCTTCTTGCGTGATATTGCCTTCGGCTTGCTCGCGATAATCGGGCGGATCGAATTGCGGCTCCTCGAGAGGATTTGTCGAAACGTTTTGATTTTTATCGATGACCGCAATCGCCGGCGCATCCGCTTCCGTTCCCGCGACGAAACGAATTCCGTGCCCTTTGAGGATCTTGTGCGGATTTCCGATCACTCCGTTTTGCGACCAAAGTTTCGCCCAGAAGAATCCGTCTCCGAAGAAAGTCTCGGAGATATCCCAAAGCGTATCGCCGCGCTGGAGGCGGTAATTTTCCTGACGACGCTCGCCGACAATCTCATCCCAGTTTGTGTCTGGAACTTGCTTGTAACCACGCGCAAGTCGCGCCAAGCGCTTTTCGTAAGACGAATTTCCGTTATCAAGAGCGACGTCGCTCGGCTTCATAACAGGCGCGGCTTTTGGTGCCGCTTGCGGAGCCGGCTTGGTTTCAACGACAGCTGGCTTTTCTGGTTCTAGATTGAGATCCGGCGCTTCGTCAGTTGGTTTTGCAACTTCGGAAGGTCCTTGATTGTCGTTATCGAGTTCGACGTCGGGAGATGGCTCCGATTTCTGCGGAGCTTGAGCTGTCGATGTCGTATCGTCGTCGAGTTTCAACTCATCTTCGACGACGCCCGGGCTCGGCCCGCCTTCGGAAGGCACCGGTGCAGGTGCTGGCGCGGCTGCCTCTGGTGCCGGTGCGACTTCCGGAGAAGGCGCGACTTCTGGTGCCGGCGCGGGTGCTTGCGCGGTCTGCGGCGCGGTCGCCGGAGAACTGCCTCCGTCATCCAACTGAATATCCTCGACCGCGTTCGACTTCGAAGCAGATGTGGCCTTCGGCGCCGTCGACGGAGAATCGCCTCCGCTCACTTCATCAAGTTCGGCATCGATGGCATCATCGAGAGTTTGCGCATGCGCACGAGGGGCGATCGGCGCGAAAAGTAAGACCAGAGCGAGCGTGGTGACGAGAAATTTTCTCACTTACGACTCCCGACGTTTCAAAGATGTAGCTTCAAGAAGTTTGAGTTCGACGCTCACGCGCGCCGCTTCGGGGCTTCCCGGAAAAAGATCGCGAACTTGTATAAATCCACGCTTGGCGTCACGCGTGCGACCCAGGCGCTTTTCGACGGACGCTTTTGCGAACATCGCGGCAACGGCTTTGTTGCTGCGAGGATAATCGCGAAGCAACTGATCAAATTTCGCGAGCGCGGCTTTATAATCCTGATTTTCAAACGCGAGCAGGCCACCTAAGTAGACGGCATTATCCGCAAACACGCTCTCCGGATACGACTTGATCAAAAGCTGCGTTGAGCGCTCGAGTTCGATTTGGTTCTTCGTACGGTAAGTCTCGAGAATCTTCGAGTAGAGGAAATGCTCGCCGGTTTTTTCAGTCGACACGCTAATCGGCACAGGGGCTGCGGTCGGAGCAGGGGCCGCGGGCTTCCGGATAATCGCCGCGGGTGCAACCGCGAGCTTCGCCGGCAGCTTGTTCGGTAAGTTCTTTGACGTGGTGACAGATTCTGTCGGAGCAAAACTTGCGGGCAACGGAGTTGGAGGTTCGCTCGTAACGACCGCTTCTCCGATCGACTCCCCGATTTCCACCGAACCGCGTTCCACTTTCACGCGTTTTTCCAGAACCAGATTTCGCTCTTTAACATCCTGAAGAAGTGCCCGTTGTTTCTTCAGCTTCAGTTCCAACGCGTGAACGCGCTTGTCCGCTTTTGGTTGTGTGGCGCATCCCACCAGTCCTAGTGAGAGGGCCAAGGCGATGCACGATCTCAGCTGCACAGACGATCCTTGTCTTCGATTTCGCTTTTGTTTCGTCAGTTTACGGGATGTCAGGGCGGGTGCATAGAAAGCGCGCGAAGGAGGCCGACTTCGGTCGCGTCTAGAAGATTTTTGAGCGATTACAGAGCACGACAGACTGCGGATTTCACGCGGCGGAAACGTGACAGAAAGTTTCGCTGTGAACAACCCGTGTATTTATCCACAGGTTCTGTGGAGACTCTTTCGTTCTGGACCTTGGACCGTACAACCAATAAGGGTTTCAGCGGATTGCTGAAGCTTCGAGCATGAGTTAAGTTGCTGATTACACAAAAGGATTCTTATTTATGAACGTTTCGTAAAGAATTTCTGTCTTCCGCCTTACATCCGATTTCCGGACTTCTTACAGCTTCTTTCGTGGATTGTATCCACTTGGCCCCGGCTTCCAAGTTGCTAGAAGCCTCGAGCATGTTGGTTTTCCTGCTGTTTTCCGTGTTCGTCAGCTTTTTCGTTCTTCGACTACCGCCTGTCTCTTCAGCAACTCCGGTGCGCGAACTCCACTCGATTTGCGTAAAAGCGTGCCCACACGTTGTTCACGCTGATTTCATCCGAGCAATTGTGTGCGGAGAATCGCTTCCGATTGAAAGCGCGACTGCCTCTTTGCACGGCGACTTTGTGAGGACGGGCTTAATTCATCTGCTTGTGGTCTCTGGGTCTCACCTTATTTGTCTAGAAGCTTGGGTGCGGTTTTTAAGCAAACCGCTTCGCAGCGAGGTCGCTCGCGATGCTCTGGTTTTCAGCGTCCTTGCGACTTTTACGGTGATGACGAATGGCTCTCCGCCAGTCGCACGCGCGTTTGCGTCGTGGCTGCTTTCGATTTTCTCGGAGCGGTTTCGAATGTCATGGACGCGCACGCAAGTTCTTACGATGTCTGGTTTTGTCACTTTGATCGTCTGCAGGTCGCGCTGGGATTTTGCGTCTCTTCTTCTCAGCTGGGTCGCGGCTCTCGGTTACGCGCTTGCCTCCGCCTTCTTTCGTCGACGCAAGCGCCGAGACTCGCCGTCACGGTCGTTAGCCCGATCCGGCATTGACGCTCTTCGAACTCATGCGGTCGTTTACGTTGCGCTAATTCCTGCCCTTGTTTCGCTCGGAGTTCCTAGCGTCGTCTCGATTTTTTGCAACTTGATGTTCGCACCGGCGATGGGTTTCGTTTTTTTTCCAGTATCGTGTTTCGGTTTCGCCGGGCTCGGCGCGCTTGCGAACGAAGCGTGGACGTTGGCGCTTTGGCTTGTCTCGCACGCAGCGGCTCTCACGCCAGCCCCCTGGTCGCCAGCCGACGTTTCCCCTCTCTTGCTCGTTCCGTATCTCATCGCGCTGACGTTTGGCCTTTTTGCCCTCGAGCGAGGACCGCGAATTCGGTCGCACCGCGGATTCATGCAGCTCACCTTGGTGATGGCCCTTTTGTCGCTCAGCCCCGCTTCGCATGCGGATGAACTGATCGTCTGGAACGTCGGCCAAGGATCTTGGGCAACGCTAAAGTCAGAAGGTTTTTGCGAACATTTTGATATGGGCGGAGAACACGCTCCGCAAGAAGCGATCGCATCGATGTGCGCACGCGCTCGTAACGAAGTCTACTTCAGCCACTGGGATTGGGATCACATCGGGCTTACGCAGACGGCGCGAAAGCTATTGCCAAAGCTTTGCGTGCAAGCACAGCCTGGCGGGCCCGCACCAAACTCCCACAAAGCGGCACTCATCGCCGGTCTTCCCCGCTGCGAAAATACGCCTCACGCAACCGAGATCTTTCTTTCGCATCTTTCATCGCGCGCGAAGCTCCGCAGCGCCAACGATTTCAGCCAAGTCTTCACGCAAGACGACATCGTCTTTCCCGGCGACTCACCTGATAAAGAAGAAGTGCTTTGGCGAACTCGCGCAGGCCACGCGAGAATCTTGATTGCAGGCCACCACGGGTCCAAGACGTCGACAAGCGAAGCGCTACTTGAAAAGCTCACTGACCTAAAAGAAATCGTCGCCAGCGCCCGAAAGCAAAAGTACGGGCATCCGCATCCCGCAATGCTTGCAAGAGCGCAGCGCCACTTACTCCCCGTCATTACGACGGAGGAGTGGGGCTCCCTTCACTTTGAGATTAGAGCCGAAATTAACGGCGAAAAGCCGCGATCGGAGACATCGAATCCGCAAATGGAATTTCGAAGGAAGGTACTTCCGGCATTTCGGTCCCGAGCTCGAGCCGGCGGTACGAATCCGGCGATTCAATGATTTTGCGCACAAGCTTGTTCATCACGTCGTGTCCCGCTTTATACAAGACGACGTGACCCATGAGCGGCATGCCTAAAGTAACCAAGTCTCCGCACGCATCGAGCATTTTGTGACGAACGAATTCATCTGCGAAACGCAATCCGCCCGGATTCATCACAGAGCCGTCATCCAAAACAACCGCGTTATCAAGAGAACCGCCGCGCGCAAGACCGCGCGCGCGCATCGCTTCGACATCTTTCAAGAAACCAAATGTGCGCGCGTTTGCTAGTTCGCGAGCAAAAGTTGTTTCGTTGATATCGAGATCGAAAGATTGGCGTCCGATCGAAGGATGACCGAAGTCGATCGTGCACGTGATGCGAAGACCGTTGTAGGGAACAACGTAAGCATGCTTCTCGCCGTCGCCGTAAAAAATCGGCTTCGTGATGTAGCAATAACGGCGTGGCTCATCCTGATCGACAAGGCCCGCACTCAAAAGAGCATCCATGAAAACGCGCGCACTCCCGTCGCCGATTGGAATTTCGGGCCCGCTCAACTCGATAATCAAGTTGTCGATGCGAAATGCCGCGAGCGATGAGAAACAGTGTTCGACAGTTGAAACCGAAAACGCTTGGCCTTTGAGGGTCGTCGCCATCGTTGTCGCACCGACGTGCTCCGCCGCCACCGAAATTGAAGGCGAACCTGGGAGATCGCCGCGCACAACGTGAATGCCCGAATTTGGCGGAGCCGGTCTAAATGTAATCGAAGCCGGTTCGCCGGTATGAAGACCGATGCCGTCGACCGTGACTCGTTTGCGGATCGTACGCTGTAGGAACATGATGTTCGCTCTCTACTTAGAGTGATGTTTTCCGATTCAGGCTCTGTGTCCAAATAAGAGAGCAAAGCACACGCCAACCTTACGGGCCCTGGTCTACCCCTCTAAGCTATTGAAACTACGACCGTAAAACAACCCGCAAAAGGGCCAGACCGGGAGGTGTTGTGAAAGAACCACGCTAGCCTGTGCGAAAAAGGCCGCTATGATAAATCAAATGACTCGCTCGTGGCTCAGACCTTTTCCCCTTTTAGTTTTCGTCGCAACTCTGGCGACACTCGCCATTTTCGGCTGCGCAACCGACGACGGAACACGTTTGGGAAGCGAACCAGACGTCTACGCCACAAGCGCGAATCCGGATCCAGCGACTTACGGGACAGATGGTTTCACCTTCAACAAAAAGATGATGATCCGCTCTCCGAACAACTTCATGTTTTATTACAAACGCTGCTCGCTGACGGGCGATCACAGCTTCTATTCGCGGACCGATTACTTCTGTACCGAGCCGTGAAACCGAAGAGTTCGCGCGCTCCGGCCTCGTTTCAAAAAAAAGCGACGATCTTTCGACCGTCGCTCACGCGTTCAAATTACGCCGTCAATTCAGTTAAAGACCGCTTGTTTTCCTGATGCTTTAGCCAACGTTGTTGGAACCGGCGTCGGTGTATTCAATTCAAGCGTGTTCGATTCGTTCACCTGGAAGATCAAGTCGATGGCAAGACGGAAACTTGCATCGTGACCGTCTGCTTTCAATCCCGTCTCAAGGCGACTGACGATTTGATCGTCGGTTAATTGTTCTTTGTCCTGGTTGAACAAGAAAGCCGAGCGGAGCGATGTTCCGTTTCCGAACATGTCGTGATCTTCCGCGCTCACGATGTTGCAGGCGTTGATCGCGAGGATGCCGGCGTCTTTCAGAGACTTCAGTTCTCCTGAATCAACAACACCGTTACGGTTCGCATCGACCCACACCTGAAGTTTCTTCGAGTAAATGTCGCTATCCCATGGACCCAGGTAATGATCGCGAGTTTGATCGGAGCCGCAGTTTTTCGAGGCCATCGCTTGAAGAGCCAAGAATCCGTTCGAGTACGTCTTTCCATTTACGAGTGTGTGGTCACCGAGCATTTGGCGCGACGAGCTCACTTGTCCTTTGTCGTCAGCGACAACCAAGAATCCGTCTTCCGCTTGGCGATTCCAGTTCGCAACGATCTTCGAGTCAACCGACGCCGGCATGCGCGAAACGTTGTCGATCATGTCGCCGCCGAGCCACGCCGTTTGCTGCGTGTAATCCCAGCTCTCAACACCGTTTTCGATCGAGGATTTTGCCGCCATGTTGAAGTAAGTTCCGCCGAATGCGCTCGAAGTCTTAACACCTTCGGCGCCTAAGTCGACAACGATCGGAGTGTATTGAGAAGCCAGCAAAGTTCCGTCAGCGCCAGCGAGTTGAATGTTCGAGATGAGTTGCGGAACACCCTTCATACCGTTGAATGGAAGTTTTCCGTCCGTCGACGTGAACGGATTCGACAAATTCCAAACCACTTGATCGCGGTTACGGAAGAGAGTTTTCACGTCGATTTCTTTTTTCACGTCCATCTCGAGCTCTGAACCGCGCTCGCGTTGTTCAGGCAAGAGCACCATGTGATTCGGCATTGCGAAGTGTTGGTCGCGAAGATCCGCCACGTAGAGTTTTACGATTTGCGGAGCGTCTTTTTCCATATGTGGCCACGCACCGAACAAGCGGTTTGGATATTTGTCGGCACCGTAGTTACCGACACCGTAAACGGACGAATCATCGGTAGCGCACTGTTCAGCGTTCTTCGGGTCGCACCAGCCGTAAAACATGTAATGAATTTTGTGGCGGAGACCGGCATCGCTTACTTTCGCTTGAATGAAATCGAAACGATCAGCCTTGTCAGCACGTTCGGCTTTATGCATGTCGCCAACGATTTTGACCGTATCGAAGAAGCAGTTCTTACCGAGGATATAATCGTCTTTCGCCGTCGAGTGATCGACTTGGTAGTAGGCGTCGTAATTTACCTTGCCGTCTGAATACATCGAACTGTTCTTTTGCCCGACCGGAATAACAGAAAGATTCGAATCGTTTCCTTCAGTCAAAATCGCGCGGTTGTGCGCCCATTGTGCGAGAACGTCGCCCGCTTGGCCAAACGAGACCGCGAACTGAACCGGAATCGTCTTATGATCGGGATCAGCCGCGGCCGCCGCCAGAACCTGATCGTGTTCATAGTCGTAACGCGCTTTTGTTGTTCCGTCTGGAAGCACGACAGGTTTCGAACAATCCTGAACCAAATGCTGCGAAGCTTTTGCGAGATCCTTAATGCGAAGGTTCTCTGACGGATAACCGTCAGCACCGATTACGCCCGCCACTTTATTATTAGGATCAAACGCGGAGAAAGGTGTCGTTCCCAACTTCGTCGACTCCGCGACACTTGTTGATGAGAAACGAACTTGCGAACAGTTTTGATAAGTCACGATGATCGTCGCCATCCCTGTCAGCAAGATGTAATTCAATGTTTGCTTCTTCACTTGAACCTCCAAGTCGTCGCCTTTCATCCAAAGCAAGCTGTCAGCCAACTGACTGGCGATTTAGAGATGAACGGGAGACGAACTTTTGAACACTGTGTGTAAGCTCAAACAATTGTGTGCGTGCTGATCGCCGCTTGAGCGTTTCGATGTGAGACAACCCGGGCGCCAAATCCAAATGGCGCTAGTTTCTATCGTGGACCTGTCTCAGAAGTCGGCGGCTGCACCTGAGTCGGCACCGGTTTCGGTCCGGTTGAGTGAAAGTTCCTGACGATCGGGTGACTCCGGCGCAGGAGTCGCGAGTTTAAGAGCGGATGTGTTTTTTGGCGAGGT
>Ga0068856_100008261_pt1 | contig 10147 bp, 9 predicted proteins | sample KBSCornC62_FD_66595 | JGI IMG/M metagenome (GOLD analysis project Ga0068856, IMG submission 66595) | Corn rhizosphere microbial communities from Kellogg Biological Station, Michigan, USA - KBS Corn C6-2 | ecosystem: Host-associated > Plants > Roots > Rhizosphere > Soil ... | reverse complement strand
ATCAATTCCCTCCGGCATTCCTGTGTGTGATTGTTTGCCGCGCGGCTGTTGCGGGTCCTGACTGTCTACAACGCGAACAGTCAATCGGTTTGGCCCAGTCTTAACGTATGGTGCGATGTCAAACTGAAACGGAATGTGGCCGCCCTGATTGTGTCCAACCTCCTGACCGTTTATCCAAACAGTAGACGAGTAATCAACCGCTCCGAAGTTCAAGAGGAGATCATGCGCACGCCATTCGGTGGGCACTTCGAAGGTGCGGGCATACCAGACAACTTCGTGAATGCTCTTGTCGTTGATGCCGGAGAGTTTTGTTTGGTAAGCGAAAGGAACAATGATTCGGTTTGGAAGTTTGCGACCGTCATACCAATCATCGCGTACACCTTCATCATTGTCGTCAAAGGCAAATTCCCACTCACCATTCAAATTGAGCCAGGAATCACGAACGAAGTTGGGTCGGGGATATTCGGGACGTGGTATCTCGTTCTGTGAAACCATTTTGAAATCAGGCTGCCATGTATAGGACCTATAGGACCTATTTGACTTATTTCTGTTGGGCGATATTTTTCAGCACTCGCTCAAATTGCTCTTGTTGCACTGCGAGCTCGAGCGCTAGCGGTTCGTAGATTTGCCGGTTCCCATCTTTGTCCGTGTAATCCCATAGCCCGTTGTAGCAATGCCGATCATCTACCCAACCGGGATGATTGACGATCGGGTACAAGCATATTCCTTCAATCTGCACTCCAGCCTCCATTGCGGCCAATACTTCGCCACAGACATACCTCAACCAGGCGGGCCGAGCTTCGTCTTCGATTCCTGTCTCCGCCAGAAACATCGGACGCTTATAGCGCTCATACGCTTCAGTGATGATCTGTCGAAAGGGTTTATATCGTTTGTGTCCGGGTTCGATGAACTTCCCGTTGAGAATCCATTGATTGTGAACATAATAGTTGATGCCGATGATGTCGAGGTACTTTTTGTTTCCGCCAAGTTGAGGCTTGAACAAACCACCAAGCATGTCCCACGCTTGAAATTGAGACAAACGATAACTTTCCGCATCGCGGCGTTGTTGAGCGTTCAATGGATCCGCGGGTAACACGTTAATGATTGGATCGATCTGGCAGATACGAGTGCGAGCATCAACGCGCCACACTGCTTCGATCCCGGCAATCGCGGCTCGCACCAGCTGCTCTTTGAGTTCGTCTCCGCGACCTTTCGCATATGGGTTAAGCCAGGCGCTCTCGCCGCCGCCCCACGAAAAGAATGAGATCTCGTTGATAGGAGTGATAAACGCAACTGAGTCTGTTTCATTACGCAAAACCTTCGCAAACTCACTTGCGAGTTTCTCAAAAGCGCCGATGAAGCGCGGCTCAAAGATGTCCAACCAATCCGGCCAACCGTAGTGACAAAGATCCCAGATCACCTGCACACCCAACTCTCGCGCTGCTCTGATCATCGAGAGCACACTTCCGAAGTCGTACCTCCCCGGTGATGACTCAATAAGATGCCAACGAATACCCTCGCGGGCTGTGCGGATGTTGACCTCTCGGAGTCTAAAGTAGTCTTCTTTAACGAAGCGATCGTGCTGGGTAGCGGCCACCTCATCAAGCCGCTTTCCGTTCTCGAGATAGTGAGTCGAGCACTCGAAACCGCCAAGAAAAAAACTTTCAAATAACTTTTCGTATTTCAACATTCGTCCGCGCTATGGAGTCAGTGTCAATTCCTTCTCGATCACTGCAAGCTTGTGATGACCATTGGCATTTGGATTTGACGTTCCCAGAATCATCGCTTCCTGACGTTTCGCGCTCACCATCTTCGCGTAAACAGTCAGAGCCTGAGCGACTATTTGATCCATGTTGTAATACTTATAGGTGGCCAGCCTGCCAACAAAATGAACTCCGGGAGTTGCATCAGCAAGTGTCTTGTACTTCGCATAGAGTTCAGCGTTCGCCTTTTGCGGAACGGGGTAATAAGCGTCCCCTTCTGACTTTGGGAACTCATAAACGATGCTCGTCTTTTGATGTTCCTGTCCCGTAAGGTATTTGAACTCGGTTACGCGCGTGTAAAGATGCTCGTTTGGATAGTTAACTACCGGAGCTTCTTGAAAAACTGGACCATCGTGAGTCTCGTGCTTGAACTCCAATGAGCGATAGGGAAGCTTGCCGTAGCGATAATCAAAAAATGAATCGACAGGTCCTGTATAGATCATCTCCCGATAAGGAAACTCGTCCTTGATGTCACGATAGTCGCAGTTCAATAGCACGTTAATGTTCGGATGATCGAGCATCTTCTCGAACATTCTGGTAAACCCGTGCCTGGGCATAGCTTGATAAGTATCAGTAAAGTAACGATCATCACGGTTCGTACGCGTGGGCACCCTCGCAGTCACCGCTGCATCAAGCTCAGAAGGATCGATTCCCCACTGTTTGCGCGTGTAATTCCGAAAAAACTTTTCGTATAACTCTCGACCAACTTTGCTGACAACAACATCTTCAGACGTGCGGATGGATTCGCAGGGTTCGGCAACTGACTTAAAGAACTCTTCAACTTGAAACGTAGTCAGGTTTAAGCCATACAGCGCGTTGATTGTGTCGAGGTTAATTGGAATAGGCACAATCTGTCCGTCAACTGAAGCGCGAACGCGATGTTGATAAGGACGCCATTCCGTAAAACGAGACAGGTATTCAAAGACCTCGCGCGAGTTCGTGTGAAAAATATGCGGGCCGTACTTGTGAACTAAGATTCCGCTTTCGTTGTAATGATCGTATGCGTTACCACCGATGTGAGGTCGCTTATCGCAAATCAATACTCGCTTTTTTGAACCTCGGGCCAGCCTCTCGGCCAAAACACTTCCGGCAAAACCAGCTCCCACGATCAAATAATCAAACATACTCCCCCCTTGTTTACCCCTTGTTCTAAGCCGCTCCAGCAACCCTTGACTGCTTTGTAATCGGTTTCCTTAAAGCTCCAGGACGAGACTTCATTGAAGGCTTGCGTTCATAAAGCAATAGTAGGTCGTCAATCAAACTGGACATCCTGTTCCAGGTGGAATCCCACGACGTGCCGGCCAAAAAAGAATCCACATGCTCTGACCAATCTGGAGCCAGGCCGGTTAAAGCCTTCTCACAAGCACTAATGAACTCATGTTCAGTATCGGCTATTTGTACTAAACCATTTTCTCCGTACGGCCGAACAACGTCGCGAATCGAAGTTGAAACAACAGGCTTACCAGCAGCCAGGTATTCGGGAGTCTTCGTAGGACTGATGAATCTGGTTGCCTCATTACGAGCGAAAAGCAGCAATGCGACGTCCCAACCTGCGATGTAAGAAGGCAAATCGTTGTAAGGCTTCGGACCCAGATAATGAATATTTGAAAGCTGCGGAAGCGTAGCGGGATCGATTTTTACGACGGGTCCGATAATGACGAAGTTCCATTCGGGCTTCGCCGAAGCAACATTGCTCAACAGCCCTATATCGAAGCGCTCATCCACTACTCCAAAGAAACCAAGTCGTGGATGTGGAAAGTCTTTTTGATCCGTTGGTTCGCTATCGGCAAACGTTCGGGCCTGCATGAAATGATCACGATCGATGCTGCTTGGAAATGCGTGCACCGCATGATGTGACCCTTGTTTGGCTTCATAAAGACTTTGGCCGCCTGTAAAAACAAGATCCGCGCGCCTGAATAGTTCCTCTTCTAATTTGTGCAGAGCGGTCGGTGCGTTTTTAAACGCGGATAGTTCGTCCATGCAGTCGTAAACTGTGACCGCCGGTTGCAAATGACGAGTGAACTCAACCGCCATGGGCGTGTAATACCAGCTTACAAATTCACTAATTCCTTCGATCTCCAACAATCGATCGATCATTTGCTGAAGTACTGCTTCGATTGCCGTCGTGCTACGCAAACCCGAAGGTAAACAAGGAACCACAACTTTCACGCCGGAGTCTCGTTCCGAAATATTCAACCGCATGGAACCGTTATCGAAACAAGGTTCTTCAACGTAGTACACGCGTCGATTTCGGGCTGCGCGACTAAGAAGGTGCTGCGGCCTCTGATAAACAAAGTCCCAGCGCAAATGTGAAAAACAAATTAGATCTGGTTTGGTCGGCGCTTTCCCATTCGACAGATTTCCAAACATGCCCTCTCGATAATCAATTGAATCGGTGTATGTCATCTCTTCAAATCTTTCTTCGCTCTACAACTTCGACACTGCTACCCCCTCAGCATCGCTAAGTTAACTGCCAAATGCTGAACCGAATCACCGCTTATCAGGGGAAGCGTGAAGCCTCGAGTCGGATGCGGCTTAGGTATATGAGAGTGCAGCTTTGTTTGATTGCAATGCTACCAACGCTCGCCCTGATTCAATACAACGTTTCGTTGCTTCGTCAGCTATCCGTGCAACCTAAGAAGCTTATTTCATCCGCGCCATCTGCTCGGCAAACTCGGTGCCATGCATTAACTGACGCATAACAGCAAGGGCGAGTTATAAAACTCGCCCTCACAAAGCACGATCACACTATCGCGATCCAGAACGGCCGCCGCCGCCCTGCGATCCTCCTTTACCTTCTTGTGATCCGCCTCTTCCTCCTTGTGATCCTCCTTGTGATCCTCCACCAGATCGTCCGCCCGCTTCCTTTCCGCCTTGCTGTCCACCGCCGCCGGAACTCTGACGATCATAGCTTTGCCTCAAAAGTCAGAATTCCACCAACGCAGTTGGTGGATTGTTCATATCCGACCTACACCGCCAACGAAGCGATTTAACTGACCAGAGCGATACTTCTTTTCCAGGTAAGGTATGAACCATCCAGCGACTGCGGTCGGTGGGATTCCCAAAACTTGCCGGGGACTCGACTCAGTAGGTGACGTATTAACAATCCACCAACTGCGTTGGTGGAATTCTGACTTTTGAGGCAAGGCCGACGATCATCGTCACGATCGTTTCCCTTATTTCCTTTGTCTGGCATAAACCCCTCCTTTGAAAAATATTCCATTCGCGAATCGCAAGAAATCGATCTTGCGTTCGGAACTGACAGTCTTTTTATAGAAGTCGTGCTGAGGCGAGTTGTGCGTTAGCGTACGCCGGAAGGATTACTCAACACATTAGAGAAAGTCATGAGGAAGTTCAAAATTTCGAGAATGATGGCTGGGAATTAACAATAGTTCTACGCTGCGGCCATGTCTGCGTCACTAATATCGAAGTTCGCGGAGACCTTCTGGACGTCGTCGTGATCTTCCAACGCCTCCATCAACTTCAGCATCTGTCGGGCGTCTCCACCCTCGAGTTTCACATAGTTCTGAGGCATCATTTCGACTTCCGCGACTTGAGGCTCCACACCCGCAGATTTGACTGCATTCAAAACACCGTCAAACGCTTCGGGAGAGGTGATGATTTCAAAGTTGTCCTGGTCATCACGCAGGTCATCAGCGCCGGCTTCAATGGCTAATTCGAATAGCTCCTCTTCAGATTTGGCGGTCTTATCGACAACGATGTAACCTTTTTTTTCAAACATCCAACCCACTGAGCCACTCTCGCCGAGGTTGCCGCCATTCTTAGAAAAGATATGTCGAATTTCCGCTACGGTTCGATTGCGGTTGTCGGTCATTGACTGAATGAGAAGCGCTACACCGCCGGGACCGTAACCTTCATACGTTATCTCTTCGTAATTGACGCCCTCTTCTTCGCCAGTTCCACGTCGGATGGCACGGTCAATAGTATCGTTCGGCATGTTGCCACCCTTGGCGTCGAGGATGGCTTTACGAAGTCGGGCATTGGCGTCGGGGTCGCCGCCACCGCTTCTGGCAGCAACGGTAATTTCTTTAATGAACTTAGTAAAAAGCTTGCCGCGCTTGGCATCGAGCGCGCCCTTCTTGTGCTTAATACTATGCCACTTTGAATGTCCCGACATTTCAGTTGTCCTTGTATGATTTTGCGGGCTGAATTGACGTCGCACTATATCACAGCGGTTGGTGCGACCAGTAATAGGACCTATTAGACTTATACAACCTATCGGAGAACTAAGGACAAAGTTCAAAGGACAAAACTCTATTTCAGCGCTTCATATTCTTTGCGAGCCTCAACAAGCATCGGCACATCCGGATCTGCGTCTTTCCAGATCGCAAGGAAGTCCTGGTATTCCTTGCGCGCTTTGGCAGTGTCGCCAGTAATCACCGCAGCTCTTGCCAGCTCCAAATGAGAAAGAACATGCTCCACCGCAAAGACATCGATCCCTTTGGCCGCTATAACTTTTTCAAACTCGGCCGCCGCCTCTGATCCCATGCGAAGCTTCAGGTAACACTCGCCGCGCAAGTAATTGGTGAGTACACCGACAAAGATTCCTAACTCTCTCCTTCTCAGCGGTTCGAGGATTTGCAAAGCACTCTGAGCATTTCCCCGGTTTAGCTCGAGCAGAGCCTTGATCATGGGAATAGCACACTCAACGGTTCCAGTATCGAGCGGAAACCGTTTTGACATCTCATCAATCACAGTCTGTGCTTGAGTTGTATCCTGACAAATTCCACTTGCGAATCCAGCGGCGCTTAAACTAATCCGGCCCCGATCCAGAGCAAGTCCCGCTGTTATATTCTGCTTCGCTTGGGGACAGCGTCCGAAGGCTGCTTCGCGTGTCGCCATCACAAGCATCAGCTGCCCTGCATTTTCAACTCGCTTCTGGCTCTTAAACATCTCGCGAGCCTGTGCACCCAAGGCCTCAGACTGCTTGAACTTGCCGTAATATGCCGCCTTCGCTGCGAAAGCGGAGAACGCGTCACCCGCGTCGGAGTTGGCTTTAGCGGCTGATTCCAACGCCGCCATTGTTGCCTGATCACCACGAAGAAAGGCCAGCACATAACGAGTTTGGTACACACCAAGAAAGTCGGGACTAAGCTTCGCTAACTCCTCATTAGCCTGCGCCGCTTCATCAAACATTCCCTGCGCGATGAAAATGCTAGTCAAATTGTCCCGGCCTGTGACGTTGTTCGGATTCAACTCGACCGCTCGCTGCGCTTCCTTCTGTGCTTCGGGGTATCGACCGAGGAATTGGTAACCCAGTGCCAGATTGTTGTGAGGTATGTAATCGTTTGGATATTGTGCGGCCCAGGTCTTGAGCACTTCGATCGCCTTATCGGTTTCGCCGGTGACGTAGTTGTAATACTTCTCCGAGATGTAAAACTTCTCTCGTTCACTCACCCGGTCTCGCAATGCGAAAGCCTTCTCAACATATTGTTTCGCACCTTCAAGCTGGCCCTGATTTCCATAAAAAACTGCGATGCGTGCGTAAGCCATCGCAAAGTTTGGATCGAGCTCGATGGCCTTTTGGTAGAACGGTAACGATTCTCGAGTTCTGCCGCTGGTCCGTGCTTGATCTCCCATCGAAAAAGCTTTTAAAGCGTCAAGCGAAGACGTTGTCGCCTGTTCAATCTTAACGTCGTACTTTTTAATCGAACTCAACGACTCACCTAACTTCTGTCGCAGGTTCGACGCGGCAGTCCCCAGAGATGACAAAACAGATTCCTTGCTCGTCGCTTCAATCTGCTCACGTGCGATGGGATCTCCGCTTTGTGCATTGAGGGCTTCGAGTGTAATCACGTAGTGACTACCGAGACTCGCGATAGAGCCGGACAGCAGAGCCTTGATTCCCTGCCGCTCACAGATTTCGCGACCGATGTCCTTCGTAATTCGTTCATCAGGAGCTTTGCCCATAAAGCGCAAAGTCTCTCGCACGCGTTCGTCCGGATAGATGTTCAGAAATGGTGTTTGGCCCAGTTGCACTGCCAGTGCTTGCTTGAGCGTGCCATCGAATACTTGTTCGCCGGTTGTATTGATGAAGTCAGTGAGTAGTATTGTGTCCTTGTCAGTAAGCGCCGCTTTTCGATGAGTGTAGAAATAAGCACCAATTCCGATCGCGGCAATTACAACAAGCGCCAGCAAACCAGCGGCGATCTTGTGATGCTTGATTCCGGTGACTATGTACTCCGCACTTGAGACATGCGAAACCGTCTTCTCTACTGTCGGCAAAGCCTGTGCGGCGCCGGTTGGTGGGGAAATCGCGCCACTGATTCTCGAGCGGGTAAAGCTCTCGGGCGCGACCGATCGTTCCAGTTCGTGCTCAAATTCAAGCCGCTGTTTCAAGCGACGCAGATCGACGAGTAGTTCTTTGACAGTTTGATATCGCTCCTCGCGATCTTTCCGGAGAGCCTTAGTTACAATCCAGTCCAACTCAGCCGGTACATTCGGGGCAAATCGTAGAAGAGGCGGCGGTTCCTTTTGAGTGATCGCCACGATGACGTCCGTCGAGGTCTCGCCCTCGAATGGAGTCCGACCGGCAACCATTTCGTAAATGACAACACCAAGACTCCAAATGTCGCTGCGTGCATCGACTGGTTTTCCTCGCGCCTGTTCGGGCGACATGTAATGCGATGTCCCCATAACGACGCCGGCGTCCGTTTGCACCAGAACTCTGGTGGAAGCCTCCCCATCCGACGGCTCTCGCTCAGTCGAACTTTCCGTCAACTTCGCTAATCCGAAATCGAGCACCTTCACATAGCCGTTGCGCCGGACCATGATGTTATCGGGCTTGATGTCGCGATGGATGATTCCAACTGCGTGCGCTTCTTCAAGAGCGCTTGCAACCTGAACAGCGATATCCAGGATTTCACTGGCTTCCAGCTGCGCCCCGCCGATCTTTCTTCTCAGCGTGACACCATCGATGTATTCAGTAGCGATGTAGTGGCGGCCCTCATCGTTACCGACTTCGTGAATTGTCAGGATGTTCGGATGATTGAGCGCCGACGCTGCGCATGCTTCCTGTTCAAAACGATGAAGTCGATCTCGGTTGGTGGTGTATTCCTCACTTAAGATCTTGATCGCTACCTTGCGCCCAAGCTTCATGTCTTCGGCAAGGTAGACTTCACCCATACCACCAGCACCAAGCTTTTCGACGATTCGATAATGGGAGACTTTGTCCATTAGGTTTGAGCCTTAACTCGTGATTGGAAGCAGTCAGTACCACCTCGCGGTAGCGGGTGGGTGCGAAGCTTCAATATCAGTCGTCAAGCAGGCTTCGCACCCACCCGCTACCGAGAGGTGGTACTGACTGCTTCCAACTTTGTCTCAAGAAACGTGTGAAGCATTTTCAAGAGATCCTCATTAACACCCACGATCCGAATCTGCTTTGTTCGTGAACCCTGTCCTGAAACCAATTGAATCGAACTCCGTGGTACGTTGAAGGTCTTAGCAAGAAGACGCCTCAACTCGTCATTCGCTGCGCCATCAACAGGCGGAGCCGCCAGTCGTACTCGGAGTGCGCCATTGTGCTCGCCAACAACTTCACTTCGAGATGCACGCGGAACAACCTGTACGCGAAACACAAGATCTCCGTTCCGAACTGAATACTGAAGCATTTCTCTAACCAAGCGGCGGCAAACCGCCACGCAGTAACGTTCCCATAATTGCGCGTTGAAATAACCAAATAATTATGAATGCGAATATGGGCGAGATATCCATGATACCGAGCGGCGGAATAATTCGTCGCAATGGACCGAGCAAAGGCTCAGTTGTATTCACCAGAAACCGCATGAGCCGGTTTTTATAACTCACCATACCCCATGAAAAGACAATCCTCATAAAGATGAACACGAGATAGACCGACAGCGCTCCATAAATAATGTAACCAAGACCCATGATTGGATTGGCTGCTTTGAAACTAACTATCAATCCTATCAGTGTTGCTGCAACTTCTTCGGTTAGCCACAGCAAGAACCATCCAAGCAAGATCGCAATCAGGATGACAATCAGGGGAGCAAACTTTGGGTCGACCCCAAGCCCTATCAGCGCTCGACGAGCAGGCATAACAAACGTATCACTGAGTCGACGAATAGTTCGCGAAGCCCAGCTAAACGGATTGAGGTCTGCCGCGTTCGCAATTATTCGCAGAATCATCAATACGACGAGCGCAACAATTGCCACCTCAACTGCCCACGTTAAAAATAAAAAACTCCTACTAATAATCTGCATAATCGTTTCTATCTCTGGGACAGGCGTTCGCCGAAGATCGCAGTTCCGATTCTTACCATCGTCGCGCCTTCCTCGATTGCAATCTCAAAATCGTGAGTCATCCCCATAGACAAGTCACCCAGTCCATTCGCAAACAGACC
>Ga0068856_100008258_pt1 | contig 10149 bp, 10 predicted proteins | sample KBSCornC62_FD_66595 | JGI IMG/M metagenome (GOLD analysis project Ga0068856, IMG submission 66595) | Corn rhizosphere microbial communities from Kellogg Biological Station, Michigan, USA - KBS Corn C6-2 | ecosystem: Host-associated > Plants > Roots > Rhizosphere > Soil ... | reverse complement strand
CTGGCGCAACTGCTCGCGGTCGCCCATTACCATCAGCTCGTTCGGCGTGGCATACGTCAGCTCCAGCTCGTGGTCGGTCGTAACCGTCCGGAACGATGCGACAGTGGCCTCGACCACCTCGGCCAGGTCGACGCGCATGTGCAACGCCTTCGCGCCGCGGTCGTCGTCCCGCGCCACCGCCAGCAGCGCGTCCACCAGCGACGACAGCCGGTCGGTCTCGCTGACGATGTCGCGTGCCTCGACGTTCTCCGGCTGCTCCTGCTGCAGGAACTCGGCGTTGGCGCGGATCACGGCCAGCGGCGTGCGCAGCTCGTGCGATGCGTCCGATACGAACGCGTGCTGCCGGTTGAACGCGACCCGCACTGGCCGCAGCGACTTGCCGGCCAGCCACCAACCACCGACCCCCGCCAGCACCAGGCCGCCCGCGCCTCCGATCAGTAGCCCTGCCAGCAGCTTGCTGAGCGCCTGGTGCTCGGGTTCGGTCGAACGCGTGACCTGGATCAGCGCCACCCGGTTCTCCGGCGCGGTCACCTTCACCGAGTAAACGCGCTGGCGATCGCCCGAGGCGCCGGACGAGCGCAGGTCGGTCCCGTTGGCGTCGGCGGCCTCCATCGACGCCGTGTCCAGGTGAAAGTAGCCATCGTTGGTTGCAAGCGCGAGCTGGCTCGGCGTCATGAAGTTGACGGTGTAGGGGCCCCTGCTGAGGCTTCGCACGTTGACCGTGTCGGTGGCGACCCACTCCTCCGTCGCCTTCGCCGCCAACAGCCGCACCCCATTGTCGACACCGTTCAGCAGCTGCTCCCGCACCACCAGGTACAGAGCGCTTCCGAGCACGACCAGCACCGCCGCCAGCACGCTCACGTACCAGGCTGTCAGCCTGATGCGCGCGGGCGTGAAGAGGCGATCTTCAATCCCCGCGGCGGAATGCATATCCGAGCCCCCGCACCGTGCGGATCGGATCGGCCTCGAGCCCGGCCGCCTTCAGCTTCCGGCGCACGTAGTGCACGTAGATGTCGACGACGTTTGACGCCGGCTCGAATCCCTCGCCCCACACCTCTTCGCGCAGCTGGTCGCGCGACAGCACCTGGCCGGCGTTCTGCATCAGATACTCGAGTAGCGCAAACTCCGTGCCGGTCAGCTCGACCGGGCTGCCGTTGACCCGTGCCTCGCGCGCGCCGGTGTCCAGCTGCAGCGGCCCCGCCTCGATCACCTGCGGCGTCGTCTTGCCGCGCCGCCCCAACGCCCGCAGGCGCGCCGCCAGCTCGCCCAGCGAGAACGGCTTCACCAGATAGTCGTCCGCCCCCGCATCCAGGCCGCCGATCCGGTCGGGAACCGTGCTGCGCGCCGTCAGCATCAGGATCGGCACGGCGTTTCCCTCCGACCGCAGCCGCCGGCACAGATCGACCCCGTTCAGCCGGGGCAGCTGCAGGTCGAGCACGATCGCGTCCGGCCGGTCATCCCGCGCCGCGCGCAGGCCGTCCTCACCGTCAAACGCCGACGTCACCTCGAATCCGTTCGACTCGAGCGACTTGGTCATGATGCGGACCAGCGGCTGGTCGTCCTCCACAACGAGTACACGCATGCCGCAAAGCCTAGACCGTAGCGATTGAGGACATGTTGAACGTTGTCACTTGGTGATCGCCGTCCCCACTTCGGCCACGAACCGCTCCAGCCCCTCCGCGCCGCCCGCCTCCGACACCTCGATCGCCCTGCTGCCGATCACCACGCCGTCGGCGCCCGTGTCCATCACCTCGCGCGCGGTCGCCCCGGAGGCGATCCCGAACCCCACCAGCAGCGGCAGCTCGGTGTGCGGGCGCACGCGGCCGACCAGCGGCGCCACCCGGTCGGACAGCCCCTGCCGTGACCCGGTGGTGCCCGCCACCGACACCAGGTACACGAACCCGCCTGCGTCTCGGCAGGCCAGCTCGATGCGCTCATCGGTGCTGGTCGGCGCCAGCAGCGGCACCATGTCCAGCCCGTTTCGGCGGCAGGCCTCGAGCAGGTCGCCGGCCTCGTCATGCGGCACGTCAGGCACGATAATGCCGTCGGCGCCGGCCGCGGCCAGGTCGGCGCAGAACCGCTCCTCGCCGTACGCCATCACCGGCCCAGCGTACGTCATCGGGATCAGCGGCACCGTGATCCGGCTCCGCAGCTCGCCCATTAGCTCCAGCGCCAGCGTCGCCGTCATCCCGTTTCGCAGCGCCCGCTGACCTGCTCGCTGCACCGTCGGGCCGTCCGCCAGCGGGTCCGAGAAGGGGATGCCGATCTCGATTGCCGTGGCGCCGCCCCGCACCGCCGCCTCCGCCAGCTCGACCGTGTCGTGGTCGGCCATCAGGTAGATGACCAGCGCCGGCGTCTCGATCCTCACGCTCGCGACTCCCGCTCCTCGACCGCGTCCACGTCCTTGTCGCCGCGACCCGACAGCCCCACCACCACCACCTGGCCGGGCTGCGCCCGCTGCAGCGCCAGCCACAGCGCGTGTGCCGACTCCAGCGCCGGGATGATGCCCTCCCGCATACACAGCAGGTGGAACGCCTCCAGCGCCTGCGCGTCCGTGACCGGCGCGTACTCGGCGCGGGCCGTGTCCTTCAGCCACGCGTGCTCGGGGCCGACCCCGGGGTAGTCGAGCCCCGCCGAGATCGAATGCGTCTCCAGCACCTGGCCGCCCTCGTCGGCCAGCACGTAGCTCTTGGAGCCGTGCAGCACCGACACGCGACCCTCCGACAGCGTCGCCGCCGTGCCGCTCTCATCGCCGCCCGCCTCCGCGCCCAGCAGCCGCACGTCCGCGTCCTCGATGAACGGATGGAACAGCCCGATCGCGTTCGAGCCGCCGCCCACACAGGCAACCACCAGGTCGGGCAACCGTCCCTCGACCGCCAGTACCTGCTCGCGCGCCTCGCGGCCGATCACCGACTGCAGCTCCCGCACCAGAACCGGATAGGGGTGCGGCCCGGCCGCCGAGCCGATCAGGTAGTGCGTGTCCTCGACGTTCGTGATCCAGTCGCGGATGGCCTCGTTCATCGCGTCCTTGAGCGTGCCCGAGCCGGCCGTCACCGGAATCACCTCGGCGCCCAGCATCCGCATCCGCACCACGTTGGGGTGCTGCCGGCGGATGTCCTCCTCGCCCATGTAGACGTGGCAGTCGAGGCCGAACCGCGCGCACACCGTGGCGCTGGCCACGCCGTGCTGCCCGGCGCCGGTCTCGGCCACGATCCGCCGCTTGCCCAGCCGCTCGGCTAGCAGCGCCTGCCCGACCGCGTTGTTGATCTTGTGCGCGCCGGTGTGGTTCAGGTCCTCGCGCTTCAGGTAGATGCGGGCGCCGTTCGCGTACTCCTCCAGCCGCTCGGCGCGGTAGAGCGGGGACGGCCGCCCCACGTAGTTGCGCGCCAGCCGGTCGAGGCGCTCGTGGAACGCCGGATCCGACCAGGCCGTGTCCCAGGCCGCCAGCAGCTCGTCCAGCGCTCCCATCACTGTCTCGGGCACGAAGCGGCCGCCGAAGTCTCCGAAGCGGCCGCGGGCGTCGGGCATGGTGCTCATGTGGCGTCTTTTGCGTTGCGGATGAAGCGGCGCATGCGGTCGGGGTCCTTGATGCCGGGCGAGCTCTCCACGCCGCGGGCGGTGTCGACTGCCCACGGCCGCGCGGTGCGCACCGCCTCGGCGACGTTGTCGGGATCGAGGCTGCCGGCCAGGATCACGGGCGCGCGAACGCCGGCGGCCCGCAGCCAGTGCGCGCGCAGCGTCTCGTCGTCGGGAGTTGAGTCGCGCGGCAGGTCGAGCAGCACCGGCACATCGTCGGGCAGGTCGCCGCCCGGATCCCCGCGCATGCCGACGATCGTGCGGTTGTTGGGGTGGGCGAAGCGGCCGTACACCTGGACGAGGTTGAACTTGTCCCAAGCGTGGAGGTGGACGGCGGTGTCGGCGTAGACGACGACGGTGCGAACGTGCTCCGGGGCACCGCTCGCCAGCCGGCACGCGGTCGAGAACTCGACGCCCCGCGGGCTGGACGGCACGACGATGAACCCGACCGCGTCGGCGCCGGCCTCAACGGCCGCCGCAACGTCCTCGGCCCGCGTGATCCCACAGATCTTGACCAGCGTCTCAGCCACGCGGCACCCCCACCAGCTCCGCCAGCAGCAGCGGGTCGCGCATCAGCGCCGTTCCCACCAGCACCGCGTCGGCGCCGGCGTCACGCGCCCGCTCCACGTCTTCGCGAGCGGCGATGCCCGATTCGGCAACACGAATCACGTCGCGCGGCAGCGACGACAGCAGCCCCAGCTGTCCGTCTCGGTCGATCTCGAGCGTTTCCAGGTCGCGGGCGTTCACGCCCACCACGCGCGCTCCGATCGCAACGGCGCGGTCGATCTCCTCGCGCGAGTGCGTCTCCACCAGCGCGTCCATGCCGAGCAGCGCCGCCGTCTCCATCAGCCGCCGCGCCTCGTCGTCGCTGACCATCGCCAGGATCACCAGGATCGCGTCTGCACCCGCCAGCCGCTGGGCGGCAACCTGCTCCGGGAAGACCGTGAAGTCCTTGGCGATGGCCGGGATCGAGACCGCCGCGCGGGCCTCGCGCAGGTGGTCGAGCGAGCCGCCGAAGTCGCGCTCTGCGCACAGCACCGACATGCACGCCGCACCGCCCGTCTCGTAGCGCACCGCGGTGGCGGCGATGTCCGCGTCCGGCGCGATCTCGCCCTGCGACGGCGAGCTGCGCTTGACCTCCGCCACCACCGTCACCGAGGGCCCGGCTGCCAGCGCCTCGGCGAAGCCACGCGTCGGCTCCGGCGCGTCGCGGCGGACGTCGCCTCCGATCCGGGCCAGGTAGCCGCTCATGCCTCTGCCCTTGTCCGGGCGCTCGTGAACGCGACCAGCCGCTCGAGGGTGGCGGTCGCGCGGCCGTCGTCGATCGCGTCGCGCGCGGCGTACACGCCCTGCTCGAGGGTCTCGCTCAGCCCGGCGACGTAGAGGGCGGCGCCGGCGTTCAGGATCACGGCGTCGCGGCGCGGCCCGGTCTCGCCGTCGAACACGGTGCGGATGATCGCAGCATTGGCCGAGGCGTCGCCGCCGCCCAGATCCTCCGGCGCTCCCGGCCCGGCGCCGAACTCGCGCGGATCGACCGTGGTCACGCTGACATGCCCACCCCGCACCTCGGCCACCAGGTTCTCGCCGGTCGGCGTCAGCTCGTCCAGCCCGCCGGCGCCGTGGGCGACCAGCGCGTGCTCGGTGCCGAGCGCGGCCAGCACCTGTGCGATCGGCTCCACCAGCTCAGGCGCGTACACGCCCACCACCTGCCGCTGCGCGCCGGCCGGGTTCGTCAGCGGCCCCAGCACGTTGAACACCGTGCGCACTCCCAGCTCGCGCCTGACGGGACCGGCGTGGCGCATGGCCGGGTGATGCGCCTGGGCGAACATGAACCCGAATCCGACCTCGTCGATGCAGTCGGCCACGTCGGCCGGCGCCAGGTCGATGCGCACGCCCAGCGCCTCCAGCACGTCGGCCGAGCCGCTGCGCGACGACACCGCCCGGTTGCCGTGCTTGGCGACGTATGCGCCACCGGCGGCGGCGACCAGCGCCGCCGACGTCGAGATGTTGAACGTGTGCGCGCCGTCGCCGCCGGTCCCGGCCGTATCGACCAGCGTCTGGTGCTGCGGCCGCGCCGGCGTCACGTGGGCGCGCATGGCGCGGGCGCAGCCGGTGATCTCGCCCACCGTCTCGCCCTTCATGCGCAGCCCCACCAGGAACCCCGCGATCTGGGCGGGCGTGGCCTCGCCGTCCATCACCTGCATCATGGCCGCGTGCGCCTCCTCGGGCAGCAGGTCGCGCCGCTCCACCAGCGCGGCAAGGGCGACGTCGATCATCCGGCCGCCCCCATCTGCAGGAAGTTCTCGATCAGCGTGCGGCCCTGCGGCGTCAGCACCGACTCGGGATGGAACTGGACGCCGTGCACGGCCCGCTCGCGATGTCGCACACCCATCACCTCGCCGTCCGGCGTGCGCGCCGTGACGACCAGCACGTCCGGCACCTCGATCGCCGCCAGCGAGTGGTAGCGGCCCGCCTCGAACGGGCTGGGCAGGCCCGCGTAGAGCGGGGAGGAGTCGTGGCTGACCTGGTCGGGCTTGCCGTGCATCAGCAGCGTGGCGCGATCGACACGGCCGCCGTACATCTCGACGATCACCTGGTGCCCGAGGCACACTCCCAGCACCGGCAATCGCTCCGCGAACCGCTCGATCATCGCCTGCGAGACGCCGGCCTCGCGCGGCGTGCCCGGCCCCGGCGAGACGACCAGGTGGGTCGGCTCCCAGGTTTCTGCCTCGTCGGGCTCGATCGCGTCGTTGCGCTCGGTGCGCACCTCGGCGCCGGCCGAGGCGATGTAGTCGACCAGGTTGTAGGTGAACGAGTCGTAGTTGTCGATCACGAGCACCCTCACGGCCCGTACACCCCTGTCTCGGCCTGGTCGATGGCGGCGCCCAGGGCGGCCAGCTTGTTCAGGCACTCCTGGTGTTCATCCGCAGGATCGGAGTCTGCCACGATCCCGGCCCCCGCCTGCAGGTAGGCGACGCCGTCGCACATGGCGATCGTCCGGATCGCGATGCAGGTGTCCATGTCGCCGCCGAAGCCGAGGTAGCCGATGGCGCCGCCGTAGGCGCCGCGGCGGCGGCCCTCCAGCTCCGAGATGATCTGCATCGCCCGCACCTTGGGCGCGCCCGACAGCGTCCCCGCCGGGAAGGTCGCGCGCAGCAGCGAGGCCGCATCCTGGTCATCGCGCAGCTGCCCGAACACGTTCGAGACGATGTGCATGACGTGGGAGTAGCGCTCGACCACCATCGAGCGCGCCACGCGGATGCTGCCCGGCTCGCACACGCGGCCCAGGTCGTTGCGGGCCAGGTCGACCAGCATCACGTGCTCGGCCCGGTCCTTCTCCGAGGCCAGCAGCTCGTCGGCCAGGGCGTCGTCCTCGGCGCGGTCGGCCGAGCGCGGCCGCGTGCCCGCGATCGGCCGCAGCTCGCAGGTGCCGTCCAGGTCGAGCCGGACGTGCACCTCGGGCGAGGAGCCGACCAGCTGGAACTCGCCGTTGTCGAGCAGGAACATGTAGGGCGACGGGTTGACGCCGCGCAGCGCCCGGTAGATCGCAAACGGGGAGGCGCCGGTCTGGCGGCGGACGCGCTGAGAGGGCACGATCTGGAACGCATCGCCGGCCGCGATGTGCTCGCGCGCGGTCTCGACGGCCGCCATGTAGCGCTCGCGCGTGATCTCGCGGTGCGCCGCGCCCTTCGGACGGGGCGCCGCCGCGGCCGCCGCGGGCGGCTTCGACAGCGCCACCACCAGCCGCTCCACCGCCTTGCGCGGGCCGATCAGCGACATCGTGCGGCGGACGTGGTCGAACGCGACCACCGAGTCGGCCAGCATGAAGCGCATCAGCGGCAGGCCGGCGTCGTCGGGGTGCGCCGGCGGCAGCGGCACCGGCTCCAGCTGCGTCGCCCAGTCATAGCTGAGGTGGCCGACGGCGCCGCCCACGAACGGCGGGTCGTCGGGGCCAGGCCCGGGGCGGGTGGCGGTGAACGCCATCGCCTCCGCCAGCGAGTCAGTGGTCTCGCAGCCGGCAGCCAGGAAGCTGTGCCTGCCCACCTGCTCACCGCGCTCGACCGACTCCAGCAGGAATGCCGGCGTGCCCAGCGCCTCGCGCAGCAGCAGGAAGGCGCCGACCGGCGTCAGCAGGTCTGCGGGAAGCGTTCGGATGATGCGGTCGTCTGTCATTAGGGCAACAAAAAAGCCCCCCGCCGGATCCGGCGAAAGGCCTATGCGAGGAGCGGGTGCCGCGGCGCAGCTAGCGGTCCGTACCTCGCACGGGAATCCACCACCAGCTGCTGGGCTTGATCTGCATGGGAGTGGAAGTATGACCGGGCGGCGACGGCCGGTCAACCCGTTTGCGCCCCTGTGCTAGACCTCTTGCCAGTACACACCACTGCGATCAGGGACTGATTTCATGCCACGAACCGTCATCCTGGGTGCCGCGCGCACCCCGTTCGGCCGCCTCGGCGGGGGCCTGGCGTCGCTGTCCGCGCCGCAGCTGGGCATCCATGCGGGCAGCGCCGCGCTGGAGCGGGCCGGCGTCAGCCCCGACCAGGTCGGCTACGTGGTGATGGGCGAGGTGCTGCAGGCGGGTGTCGGCATGATCCCTTCCCGCCAGGTGTCGGCCGGAGTCGGCTGCCCGGTCGGGGTCGGCTCCGACACGATCAACAAGGTCTGCGCTTCCGGCATGCGCGCGACGGCCTACGGCGACCTGCTGATCCGCTCCGGCGACCACGACGTGGTGCTGACCGGCGGCATGGAGAGCATGTCCAACGCCCCCTACCTGGTGCCCAAGGGCCGCTTCGGCTACACGATGGGCGACGGCGTGCTGGTCGATCACATGACCAGCGACGGCCTCACCTCCACCTTCACGCACCGGATCATGGCCGAGGAGAACTCGGTCGTCTCGGCCGAGATCGCGTGCTCGCGGGCCGATCAGGACGCGTGGGCGTTGCGCAGCCACGAGCGCGCCGTGGCGGCCCAGGACGCGGGATACCTGGCCGACGAGATCGTGGCGGTGACGGTGCCCGGCCGCAAGGGCGACACCGTGGTCGACGCCGACGAAGGCCCGCGCCGCGACACGTCGGCCGAGCGCCTGGCGGCGCTGAAGCCCGTCTTCAGCAAGGACGGGGCAACGACCGCCGGAAACGCGCCCGGGGTCAACGACGGGGCCGCGGCGCTGGTGCTGGCGTCGGAGGAGTGGGCCGGGGCGCAGGGGTTGACGCCGCTGGCCCGGATCCTCAGCGAGGGCCAGGTCGCCGACGACTATCCGTACCTGGTGCGCACCCCGGCCGCGGCCGCACGGATGGCGCTGGAGCGGGCCGGCATGACGGTGGCCGACGTCGACCTGTTCGAGATCAACGAGGCCTTCTGCTCGGTGGTGCTCTCGACCATCGACCTGCTCGGGGCCGACGCCGACCGGTTCAACGTGCAGGGCGGCGCGGTCGCCTTCGGCCACCCGATCGGCGCTTCGGGAGCGCGCCTGGTCGGCACGCTGGTACACCAGCTGCGGCGACGCGGCGGCGGGATCGGGCTGGCGGCGATCTGCTCCGGCGCAGCCCAGGGCGACGCGATGCTGATCGAGGTGCTGCCGGCATGAGCGAAATCCGGCGGATCACCGTGGTCGGAGCAGGCCAGATGGGGGCGGGCATCGCCCAGACGGCTGCCGTCGGCGGCTTCGACGTGACCCTCAGCGACGTGGCGCCACGCCAGCTGGAGCAGGCCGTATCCGGCATCGAGGCGTCGCTGGCGAAGCTGACCGAGAAGGGCCGGCTGGACGAGGCGACGCGCGACGCCGCGCTCGAGCGGATCGAGACGGCGGCCGAGCCGGCCGATGCCGACCTCCTGATCGAGGCAGCGACCGAGAACGTCGAGCTGAAGCTGCGCATCTTCGCCGAGCTGGACGAGGTGGCCGGGGACGGCGCCATCCTCGCGTCCAACACCAGCTCGATCCCGATCACCCGCCTGGCCGCGGCCACGAAGCGCCCGCAGCAGGTGGTCGGCATGCACTTCATGAACCCGGTGCCGCTGATGCAGCTGGTGGAGGTGATCCGCGGCCTCGAGACGAGCGACGAGACGGTGACCAGCGTGGTGGCCGCCGCCGAGGCGATGGGCAAGACGGTGGCGGAGGCGAACGACTACCCCGGGTTCATCTCCAACCGGATCCTGGTGCCGATGATCAACGAGGCCGTCTACTGCCTGATGGAGGGCGTGGGCGACCGCGAGTCGATCGACACCGTCATGAAGCTGGGCATGAACCACCCGATGGGCCCGCTCACGCTGGCCGACCTGATCGGCCTGGACACCTGCCTGGCGATCATGGAAGTGCTGCACGACGGTCTCGGGGACGACAAGTACAGGCCCTGCCCGCTGCTGCGCAGCTACGTCGAGGCCGGCCGGCTGGGCCGCAAGTCCGGCCGCGGCTTCTACGAATATTGAGGCCGGGCTCGGCGCCATCTGCCGCCGTCCCTATCCTCTTGACCTAACAAACTTCTTACGCGGGTATCACCCGAACGGTGGAGTGTGACTTCCGGAGACGGGCGTAAGGTGAATCTCAAGGGCGGCGCGGCTCCTGCCGGCTGCCGG
>Ga0068856_100008255_pt1 | contig 10152 bp, 6 predicted proteins | sample KBSCornC62_FD_66595 | JGI IMG/M metagenome (GOLD analysis project Ga0068856, IMG submission 66595) | Corn rhizosphere microbial communities from Kellogg Biological Station, Michigan, USA - KBS Corn C6-2 | ecosystem: Host-associated > Plants > Roots > Rhizosphere > Soil ... | reverse complement strand
TGTACCAGGTCAGCAAAATTATTTACACAGGCGCTGATGATGATACCGATTACAAAGCCCACCTGCTGCAACGACGATAGTTTAACTTTTTCGGCAGACGTATCCGCAAGTTCGGGCAATAAAGCATTGTAGGGTATAATATAAGTGGTGGCTCCCATGAAGAAAAAGATGAGAGTGAACGTTAGCCAGATGGCGTTGTGGACACTCTCCGCTTTAACCAGCGGGCAAAAAGTGAGACTGCAAAAAATAACTGCGGGTAATATGGCCCATTTCATAAAAGGTATCCGGCGGCCGTGGCGATGATGGCTTTTATCGCTTAACGAAGCAATAAGGGGATCATAAACAGCGTCGACCAGTCTGCCCGAAGCCGCAATCACCGACATGATGTTTAACACTCCCAATATAAGCAGTTGTGGCACTAAGGGTATCAAGCCGGAATTTGAAGGTGGTAAATAAAAATAGGGCAGCATTACAATAATAATATTGGTCATGATGCTCCAGCCTATCATCCCGCTGGCGTAGGCAATTTGTTTACTTAAGGGGAGTTTATTCAACACAAATTATACAAATAGATAGATGCGATTGCCTGGAATTAATAAGCACGAATGTCACGAATTAACCCGAATTACACGAATTAGATTTATATAATCCGTGCAAATTAGCGCCGCGATGATAAATAGAAATGCCAGAGCAGCATGGTGGCGATAGAACGATATGGCTGCCATTGCGAGGCTATTTCGAGCACGCGCTCTTTCGTAGTGTCAGCAGGCAGATTTTTTACCCGTTTCAGCGCATTGACGGCAGCCAGGTCGCCAATGGGAAAAACATCCGAATGCTGCAGAACAAACATCAGGTAAACGTCGGCAGTCCAGTTGCCGATGCCTTTGAGGCCTACCAGCTTCCCGCGGATGGCGTGATCTTCCATGTCTTCCAGTGCTTTCAAATTCAACTGTCCGCTTAAGAGAGCTTCGGCAAGATATTTTATATATCCCGATTTTTGTCGGCTAACATAGCAGGCCCGCATTTCTTCGTCGGTAAGCAATAGTACCCGGTCGGGTGTTAACTCCTGCACCCGCTCTTTCAGCTTGTTTAGCGCTGACAAGGCGGAGGCCAGCGAAACCTGCTGCTCCAAAATAATGTGCACAAGCGTTTCAAAGCTGTTGGGCCGCGACCAAAACGGGGGGTAGCCGTAGGTTTTGATAATGGCGGCAAAGTCGGGATCAGCTACAGCTAATTTATCACAAATGGCGTGGTAGGTGGATTGGGTGAAACGTTGGATCACTTAACTGTTTTAAATTTGACGTGTCTCAAAAATAACATTATAAAATTGTTATTATATTTTACATGAATTTGTTTCAGATGGCTTTCTTACTCAATAGCTTTCAGAAAACGGTTTAATTTAACCGATATAATATCTCAAACCTTTAGTCAAATATTTTCGTTACTTAAGAAATTACTGCTAAAAACATTAGTTTTTAATGCTTAATTTCCCGATTTTTACCTTATGAATAACTTGCCGCCATTAGCCGAACGCATGCGCCCCAAAAATCTGGACGACTACGTCGGGCAAAAACATTTGGTGGGGAAAGGCGCGGTTTTGCGCAAAGCGATCGAGTCGGGCGCTTTGCCTTCGATGATTTTTTGGGGGCCGCCGGGTGTGGGGAAAACTACACTGGCTTATATTATTTCGCAAACGCTGGACAGGCCGTTTTTTTCGTTAAGCGCCATTAACTCCGGGGTTAAAGATGTCCGGGAGGTTATTGAAAAAGCGTCGGTATTAAAAGCCGAAGGGCAGACCTTGCCCATCCTGTTCATTGATGAAATACATCGCTTCTCCAAGTCGCAGCAGGATTCATTGCTGGGTGCTGTTGAACGTGGCATCGTTACCCTTATCGGCGCCACCACTGAAAATCCATCGTTTGAAGTGATCTCGGCACTACTATCGCGCTGCCAGGTTTATATTCTGCAGCCATTGGATGAGAGCGACCTGGTGGGTTTGCTCGAAAAAGCGCAAAAAGACGATGAGGTGATCAGCAAAAAGAATATCGTTATTAAAGAAAATGAAGCGCTGCTCCGCCTTTCCGGCGGCGATGCCCGCAAGCTGCTCAACATTTTCGAGCTGCTGGTAAATGCCTTCAGTGGCAAAAAGATAGTGATCACCAATGATGCGGTGCTGGAACACGTGCAGCAAAATATGGCGTTATATGACAAAGCGGGTGAGCAGCATTATGATATTATATCGGCCTTCATTAAATCTATGCGGGGCAGTGACCCGAATGGCGCCGTTTACTGGCTGGCGCGAATGATCGCCGGCGGCGAGGACCCATTGTTTATTGCCCGGCGGATGCTGATACTGGCATCCGAGGATATTGGCAATGCCAACCCCAACGCCCTGCTGCTGGCGCAGAGTTGCTTTAATGCGGTACAGGTTATCGGCATGCCCGAGTCGCAATTGATCCTGTCGCAAACGGTGATATATCTCGCCACTTCGGCCAAAAGCAATTCGGCCACCACGGCTATTGGCGCGGCAATGGACCTGGTTCGTCAAACGGGCGACCTGCCTGTTCCGCTGCACCTGCGCAACGCCCCAACAAAGCTGATGAAAAACCTGGGCTACGGCAAAGATTATAAATACGCCCACAGCTATGCCGGCAATTTCACCGATCTTGATTTCCTTCCCGCGGAAATAAAGGGCACAAAATTATATGATCCGGGTAACAATCCGCGCGAACAGGAATCAAAAGAAAGACTAAAAAAACTTTGGGGCGATAGGTATAAATATTAGTCCCGGCCTCCTCGGGGTGACGCCGTTAGGTTAGGTGATTCGATAGCGAACACTGAATAACGAATTTTGAATAATGAAGCAAACTGCGGCGTTCGGTATTCAGAATTTAATGGCCGGTTGCACTAATAACAGGTTTATTAGCTATCATTGCCCAATATAAAATTATAACCTTTATCAGCGCCAAATATGACTTCTACTTTCATCCGGCACGAATTAAAAGCCTTCTGGCGATCAAAAAATACCGGTAAAAGCATTGCTATCCGTATAGTAATGGGTTTGCTGCTCCTTTACCTTTTCATTAATCTTCTCGTCCTGGGGCTTTTCTTAAATAAGTTGTTGGAACAGGTGTTCCCGCACGATGATATTGTTATTTCTTTTTGCGGGTTACTGCTGCTTTATTATTTAATAGATCTTTTTATGCGCCTGCAATTGCAGGAGCTGCCTACGCTTCGCGTTCAGCCTTATTTGCAATTACCCGTTAAACGCAATTCGCTGGTGCAATACCTGGCCTTTACGGCGCTTTTATCTGTATTTAACCTGTGGCCCTTTGTGCTTTTTGTACCTTTCATTTTAAAAATAATCGCCACTGATTCCGGAGGAATTGTGGCCCTGGCCTTTATTGTTTCAATTGGGGGCTTAAGCCTGTTTAACAATTACCTGGCGTTGTATATCAAACGGAAAGCAAACCTGAACGGGTGGATATTCCTGATAGCAGCGGCCGCACTTGTCCTGATTGGCCTGGGCGATTTTTACTTTAATTTGTATTCCCTCCGCAAAATATCGTATCTGTTTTTTGGTCGTTTGATCACTAGCCCAGCCCTGGCGCTCGTACCGGTTACTCTTGGTGTGGTGATGTATTATCTTAACTTTTTATACCTCAAGCAAAATCTTTACCTGGAAGAACTCGGCTCCCGGAAAGCGGTGAAATATAAAAGCAGCACCGAATACCCATTTTTAAACCGGTTTGGCGTTGTGGGCGACCTGGCGGGTAACGAAATTAAACTGGTTTTACGCAATAAGCGCTCCCGGTCGGCTTTGATCATGGGCCTGTTATTTATGTTCTACGGCCTCCTTTTTTATGGCAAACCCGGCCCGCAGGGTTCCGAAGGCTTTAAAGTATTTGTGGGCATGTTTATGACGGGGATATTTATTATTAATTACGGGCAGTTCATGTTTAGCTGGCAGGCCTCGCATTTTGATGGCTTATTGGTTAACAGAATAAGCTTTACCGACTTTTTAAAAGCCAAATACCTGCTGTTTACCATCGTTTCCACGGGTTTCTTCCTGCTGACCACTCCTTACATTTATTTTGGCTGGCGAACTTTAATGATCCATTTTATCATGTATTTATGGAACATCGGCATAAATACTACGATGGTGCTGTTTTTTGCCAACCGGAATTATAAAAGGATCGACCTTTCAAAAGGCGCCGCATTTAACTGGGAGGGCGTAAGCGGTAATCAATGGATATTGTCGCTGCCTTTGATGATAACACCATACATCATCTATTTTCCCTTAGCCTTATTTCATCACGCGGATATCGGACTGGCAATATTGGCTGCGACGGGCGTTATATTTATTTTAACGCGCAGCTTTTGGATAAAACAGCTCGAGGCGGATTTTTATACAAAAAGATACAAGATAGCCGAGGGTTTCAGAAACAAATAATATGATTGAAATTAAAGACTTAAAAAAAGTTTACAACGGTGTTACCGTTGTTGATGTGCCGCACCTGGAAATAAAAAAAGGTGAAAGCGTTGGCCTGGTTGGTAATAATGGGGCGGGTAAAACAACTTTGTTCCGCACCATGCTCGACCTGATCAGGCCCGAGGCTGGGGAAGTTTTGGCAAAAGGCGAAAATGTTGCAGGGCACGAAAACTGGAAAAACTATACCGCATCATACCTGGACGAAGGCTTTTTAATAGACTATCTTACGCCCGAAGAGTATTTTTATTTTATTGGCGGGCTGCACCAGCAGAGCCATGCCAGTGTAGATGATTTTCTGGCCGGCTTAAATGAATTCTTTAACGGGGAGATATTAAAAAAAGGCAAGTACATCCGCGACCTATCTAAAGGCAATCAATGTAAAGTGGGCGTTGCGTCGTGCCTTCTTCAAAATCCCGAACTGCTGATGCTGGATGAGCCTTTTGCCAACATTGACCCCAGCACGCAGTTCAGATTAAAAAGCCTGCTGAAAGATCTGAACAAAAATAAAGGTGTGACCAATTTAATTTCCAGTCATGACCTTAACCACATCACCGATGTATGCGACCGCATCCTGCTGATGGAAAAAGGGAAGATCATTAAGGATATTGCCACCAGTTCGTCAACCCTGAATGAGTTGGAGGAATATTTTGGTGTTGGGCAAACCATTTCGGTGCCCATAAAAGTTGACGAAGAGGAAAATCATTAACGCTCTGCGGAGACGCAAAATGCTGCGGTTCTGTATTGTCGTCATTCCAAACAGCTGGTAACTATTCCCCAAATTTCGTCCACCCATTCTTCGTGTTCCGGCTTAAGCAGGCACGAGCGGAGACAGGTTACATATTCCTCATCCTTTTTAATAGCCCGCCAATGTTTAGGTAATAACCGTACCGGGTAATTCAGCAGAGCCAAATGCAGGTTCTTTGACGCCGCCTTTTCGAATATCAATTTCGAACTCTTGCTGATTTCGCTCACCGATCCTTTTTTTGCCGCCCATATTACAATATCTATTTCGGGCTGAAGGAGAGGGATAAACCGGTTGTCGGCGGTTATCCTGGTATAAAGGTTCCCGGCGGCGCTGTGGCTCTTGTTTATCCGTCGGGCGAATTCGCCTCCTTTTACCAGCGGGAACAGCTTTTGCGTGGCCCAAAGACCCACCGCGGCGGCACCGGCCCGCGAACATTCCAAAGATATCTCGCCCAAATGCAATTCGGTACTGCTGAAGTAGGTGTACGGCGAATCATGTTTATAATACCGGCCCACTTTAGCGTTTTTAAATAAAACACAGCCACAGCCATAGGGCTGCAGGCCATGCTTATGCGGATCAACCACAATGCTGTCGGCCTCCTGCATCAACGCATACTTCCTCGCGGTAGCGGCCGGCAAATTCTCAGCCAGTCTGAAATAACCGCCATACGCGGCATCCAGGTGGATCCGGAAATCATATTTTTTCTGGAGTTCCAGTATTCCGGGCAATGGGTCGACCGAGCCAATACCCGTTGTGCCCATGGTGGCCACCACCGTTCCGATGTTTCCTTTTTTTAATTGGGATTCTAATTTATCCAGGTCCATTTCACCCTGTTTGTTGCAGCCAATCTTCTGGAATTTTAGGCCAAGCACACTGGAAATTCGTTCGTGGGTATAATGTGCAAATTCGGATGCTGCGATACCTTTTTTAGGATGAATATTGCCGGCGATCCAAAGCGCCTCGAGATTCGCAAAGGTACCGCTGCTGGTTAGATGACCGAGGGAAGTATTCCACCCAAACATCAAGGCTATTTCGGTTACTGCTTCTTTTTCCATAGCCGAACTTGCCCTGCCTCCGTCGAGCGCGTGGTTGTTGGGGTTTATCCACATGGCAAGCATGTACGCAAGCCTGGCTACCTCATGTGGCGGCTTTAGCATTTGCCCGGCATACAATGGGTGATGATACGGGAAATTATCCTGCATTTTTTCCGCAACCTGCAACAATATGGACTCAACTTCCGTTGGTATTTCCTGCTCAAAGGCGGGCAGACCGGCAAAACCTTCGGCCAATTTATCAAGCGCTTTTTGCAAAATTTGCAATGATTGTTTGTTATACATGGGCATTTGCTATCTTTCCAATTTCGCTACCCGCTTTGGCGTATCCTTCCCCGAAACGATCGTCCTTGAGCTTAAAGCAATTGCCCTGATAGTCGAGGTAATATTCGATACATCCAGCGTGCTGAATTCATCCTTCACCGTGTGATATAGCTTGTCAATATCTATCTGGTCAGTTGATATGGTGTGCGCCGGCACGCCCACCATTGCCAGCGAAGCATTGTCGCTTCTGTAAAACAGGTTCTGATCCGGGTACGGGTCGGGGTAAAATTTAAATTGGGTACCGGTGAGATTTTTTTGCAGGATAGTGCCAAAGTCAGAGCGTTCAAAGCCCGTAATAAACGCCGAATTCTGGCCGAATTTCGATGCTTTGCCGATCATCTCGATGTTAAACATAGCAACAACCTTATCCGGGTCAACTGTAGTTGCGAAATGCTGCGACCCAAATTCGCCGATCTCCTCAGCAGTGAAAGCAACAAATACCAGGGTGCGGGCGTTGTTATCCAGTTTCTTAAAATATTTGGCTAATTCGATCACTGCGGTAGTCCCGGAGGCGTCATCATCAGCTCCGTTAGCGATGCTATCGCCCTGCATAGGCTTCAGGATACCCAAATGATCATAGTGGCCCGAAAAGATAACATACTCATTAGATTTGGTTTTACCGGGGATAATACCGGCTATATTAAAAAGCGGTAACTGCTCGGCTTTGCCGGTGTAGCTTACATCAAATGATTTAATATCATCGTGCTTCCCCAATACAAAAACCAGCGCCTGTTTATCATCTGCTTTGGCCGATACCGACCCTTTTTTTGAGCGGTCCCTTAACGTATTAAAAATGGCCGTAAACTGCGGGTCCACCAGGATGAGCATTTTTTTTCCGCTCTGTATATAACCCATATACTCGGTACGGAAATCCATCCCGGCGCTTAGCTTCACTATTTGCACATCCGGATTGTTGCTCCAGCTGAGCGAAGCGGCGCCGGTGCTGGTAAATGCGCTGTCGGCAGGGATGAGTTTCCCGTTGATTTGTACCAGCGTTTTAATCGGCGTAACACGCGTCATGATAAAGTTTTGCCGGAAGCCATCGTCGCCGGGCAAGGGTAGCAAGCCAATTTGTTTGTATTCGCTTTCAATAAAACGGGCTGCTTTTTCAATGCCCGGTGTAAAAGTGGCCCTGCCTTCCATATCGTCAGCCGACAGGGTTTTAATCACCCGTTCTACGTCTTTTTGGTCGATGAGTTTATCTACATCCTGGGCGAAAGTGGTAAAGGAAACTGAAAGTAAAAAAAATGCGGATAAAATCTTTCTCATGGTAACTTATTGAAGTTTTGAAGGTAATAGTTTGTAGTGGAAATTCCATTAGTTTAGTTGACTAAATATGGGAGTTTCGGATTTTAAATCCAAAAAGGCACCCCTCTTAAACAATATTGCTTCTGCGCGACGCGCGAATGTACCGCTCCCCGTCATCCAGCGCGGCATTGTGCTTTCACGACGAATCCGTGTGCTCCACTGCGTTCCAGTGTTCCAATTTCGCGCACGACATTTTTTTGGAACACCTCATTTACAGCTATTTAAAATTTAGAAACCGGAAAAAATGCCGATTTTTACTGACAAAACGGTGTCACCATTTTTGCTATTTCCAGTGCTTATATTCCCAGCGGGCACGAGGAACATTCTCTCCCCCGAGAAGGATGAATCTACGGATAGCGTCGAGGCCATTCGCCATTTTGTCATTGCGAGGAGTGAAACGACGAAGCAATCTCGTCGCATTGCATTAGCGTCAATACATACCCGACGAGATTACTTCTCCGTCAGCTGACGGATTGCAACGACATATTTTTAGCGCTTATCGTCTACCTTCGGAGTCTAATAATTTTGCCAATTACCCGAACGATTGCTGGTGTTGTTTATTTCACCTTCGACGACAACCACGCATTTCTGAAATCCTGCTGATCTTTGGTTAGCTCTTTCCCGGCCTTCTCGTTAGTCACCACTTCCAGGAAGGGGCTTTCTTCCAGGGTGAGGGTGGTTTCATGCTCGCCGGTGCGGTTTTTGTAGTTCACCACAATTTTATCCCCTATTTTTTTTGAGGCGACAACATCGTCAAATGCCTGTTCATCGTTTACCTCTTTTCCGTCGGCTTTTAAAACCACGTCGCCTGCATCTAATCCGGCTTTATAAACCGGAGTTCCCATAGTAGTACTGGTTGTTATCGAAATGCCCGTATTCCCGGATGTCCTTGCCTGCCCGGCGCGGCCCCGGCGAAACCCGCCGCTAAGCGAACCCGCCCAGGCTTTTCCCGGCTGGGCCCTGCGCAATACAAAGCCGGCTTTTGCCAATAAGGCTTCGTAATTGTTTTTATCTATCCCGTTAATATATTTATTAAAGAAATCGGCAGCGAATTTGGGGTTGCCGGTTACTTTGGCCAAATCGCTTTGCAGATCGGGAATGGTATAAGGCTTCATTACCTTACCCCGGTTTAGCCAAACGGTACGCATATAATCATCCAGCGTAAGGTTAAATTCGCTCCGTAAACGCAGATCAAGCGCCAGGGCGGTTGCGCCGCCGTAGGTATAATAGCTGGTAAACATATTAGCCTCGTTATTAGGGTCATTAGCTACGCCGGCATCTGCAAATACCGAATATCTGCTCATCTGCGTTTCCGGGTATTTTGCCGCTCCGGGTGTATTTACAGCCTGGTTTATCAACCCCGCCAGGGTGCGGGTATAGTCTTCGGGCGTATGAAAGCCCGACCGCACCAGCAGCAAGTCGCCATAATATTGGGTAAAGCCTTCGGCAAACCACAATTCGCTGCTCATGTTAGCATGTTCGAAATTGAAGGGTTCCAACGATTTGGGGCGGATGCGCTTAACATTCCAGCTATGGAAATATTCGTGCGAAAAGGTTCCCAGCAGCCTCACCTCATTGCCTTCAACCTTATCTATCGGCTGTACAATGCAGGTGGAGTTGCGATGTTCCATGCCATCGCCGGACACAGCAGGATAAACATCGTCCAAAAAAGTATATTCTCCAAAGTCATATTTCGGCAGCTCACCAAACACGGCCTTTTCCTCCAGCACCATTTTTTTCACCATTTTGCCAAAATTGTCAATTACCGGCTGCGGGTCATCCGAGTGTACGCTTAGGTTGATCTTTTCCGCTTTGCCATCGGTATTCACCACATCCCAGCTGGTTTGTTTAAAATTGGAAAGCTCGGTGGGGCTATCCATCATGTATTGCAGGTCGGGGGCGCTGTAAACATTGTCGCCTTCGTGTTTCAGCTGCGTGGCAACCTTCCAGCCGTATTTGTCCAGGTCGTCAAATTCAAACTTCACCGCGCGTTTTTCCTGGCCCGGCACCCACATAAAAGCCGCCGGCATATTTAAATGGGCGTGACTAACATCCACACTCGCATAAGTGCCGTCGGTCCAGTTGGCGAATAGGGTATAATTTATTTTTACGGTTTCGGGGTGGGTATCGCTCACCTCGTAAACATCGCCTTCCAATTGCTTTAAAGGAATAACCGTTCCGTCAACACCTGTCGCAATAACGTTGTAAACATTTTTTCCGAATTCGTGCGT
>Ga0068856_100008254_pt1 | contig 10152 bp, 8 predicted proteins | sample KBSCornC62_FD_66595 | JGI IMG/M metagenome (GOLD analysis project Ga0068856, IMG submission 66595) | Corn rhizosphere microbial communities from Kellogg Biological Station, Michigan, USA - KBS Corn C6-2 | ecosystem: Host-associated > Plants > Roots > Rhizosphere > Soil ... | reverse complement strand
ATGGCGCCGTCGCCGCAGGAAGCGGGACAGCTCTTCAACGATCGCCTGTTTCAGCCGGCGTCGGTGCGCATCGACGCGGCGGACGTGTTCGCGATGTCGCCCGCGATGAAGGAGTACTTGGCGACCGATGTCGCGCGCCTCGCGCGCGTGCGAGGACGCCAGCACGCGTTGTTCGACGCGCTGTACGAACGCGGTCAACTGAAGCTCGAATATGACGCGGCGATGACCCGCAACGCAGCGGAAGCGTTCCAGGCCCGCGCCGGCAATTGCCTGTCGCTCGTCATCATGACCGCCGCGTTCGCGAAGGAAATGGGCTTCACCGTTCGCTATCAGAACGTGTTCACCGATGAGACGTGGAGTCGCAGCGGCGACTATTACCTCTCGATCGGACACGTCAACCTGTCGCTCGTGCGCAAGCGCGGCGAAGATCCGCTGACGCGCAACGACAGCGACACGATGACGATCGACTTTCTGCCGCCGGCCGACTTGCGCGGCGCCCGCACGTGGGTGATCGACGAGCCGACGATCGTCGCGATGTACATGAACAACCGTGCGGTCGAGGCGTTGACGTCGGGACGCATCGATGACGCCTACTGGTGGGCCCGCGAAGCGATCGTGCAGGATCCGCGGTTCCTGAGCGCTTACAACACGCTCGGCGTCGTCTACCAGAAGCGCGGCCGTCTGGCTGAAGCGAAGCGCACGTTCGACTTCATTCTCGAGCGCGAGCCCGCGAATACCCGCGCGATGTCCAATTTAGCGCTGGTGCTGCACGATCAGGGCAACCTTGTTGCCGCGGCCGAATTGACGCGCAAGCTCGAGCAGATGGAGCCGAATCCGCCGTTTGGCTATTTCAAGCGCGGCCTGGCGGCGATGCAAGCCGGCGATTATCGAACCGCGCGCGACATGTTCGCGAAGGAAGTCGACCGCGCCGCTTATTACCACGAGTTCCATTTCTGGCTCGCGCTCGCCTATGTCGGTTTGGGGGAAACGGAACAGGCGCGCAAGCACATGGCGATCGCGATGGAGAACAGCACGACGCGCAAGGACCACGACCTTTACGCAGCGAAGCTCGATCGGCTGCAAGCCACGGTACCCGTCATCCGCCGCTAGAACGCGGTCTCAAAATCGGCTGCGCAGTTCGCGTCGCGATTGCTCGACGGCGCGGCCGTGCGTTGTCGCTACGCCTTTTTCACCTTTTCCAGCATCTTGAAGATGCCCTTCGGCGCGCCGACGAACATGCGCTTGAAGGTTTTCGGCAGGCAACGACGCTCGAGCGTGTTGCGACGGGTCCGGGTCCGTTCGGCCATGTGTATCCCCTCTTAGAAGTGGAACTAAAAAGGCGGCGATTCTACCGCACGCCGGCCTCGCGCACCATGCGCGTCAGCGCACCGTGACGTCGTAGCGAATCGTCTTCGCGGGGGCGACGTCCGGCTCGAACGGACGCCGATAGGCGAACTCCAGCGTGGTCGAGCCTGCGTTTTCGGCGCGGAAACGAAACGTCATGTCGCCGGGCGCGCCCGCCACGGGCGTTTCGGTCGGTCGCGCTGAATAGTCGGGCGTCGACAGTTGTGCGAGCACCGGCGCGTAGCCCGCGACCGTCTCCCACCGATACCCGGTCGTGACGTTCGCCTGGAGCGTGACGACCAGCGTCTGATTCCGCTGCAGCGTCACCGGCGCGTTCGCGTTGCGCTCGTCGAGACGCACCGCAACCGGCGGCGCCGTGAACGGGTTGTCCCAGGTCGGAAAGTCGGCGCACGCCGTGAGCGCGATCACCGCGAGAACCGCCGCGGACCGTAATATCCCTCTCATGCGTGGACGAGCTCGGCCTTCCCCTTCAAACCGGCCGCGTCGCGCAGGCGCTCGGCGCGATCGGTGTTCTCCCACGAGAACTCCGGCTCGTCGCGGCCGAAATGGCCGTACGCGGCCGTTTTGCAATAGATCGGCCGCAGCAGGTCCAGCATCTGAATGATGCCTTTCGGACGCAGGTCGAAATGCGCATTCACGAGTTCGGCGATCCTCGCATCGGAGACCTTGCCGCTGCCTTCGGTGTACACGGTCACGTTGATCGGCTTGGCGACGCCGATTGCGTAGGACACCTGGACCTGGCACTGCCGCGCGAGTCCGGCGGCGACAACGTTCTTTGCGACGTAGCGCGCCGCGTACGCCGCCGAGCGGTCGACCTTCGACGGATCCTTGCCGGAGAACGCGCCGCCGCCATGGGGAGCGGCGCCGCCGTAGGTGTCGACGATGATTTTGCGGCCGGTGACGCCGGCATCGCCATGCGGGCCGCCAATCTCGAAGCGACCGGTGGGATTCACCAGATAGCGCGCGCCGGCGAGCATGTCTCGCGGAAATACCGGCTTGATGATCTCCTCGATCACCGCTTCGGCGAGCTCTTTTTGCTTTTCGTTCATGCTGGGGTGATGCTGCGTCGACAACACGACGGTGTCGACGCTTTTCGGTTTGCCGTCGACGTAGCGCACCGTGACCTGCGATTTTGCGTCGGGCCGCAGGAACGGAAGGCGCCCGTCGCGGCGCATCTCGCTTTGCCGTTGCACGACGCGATGCGCGTAGTAGATCGGAAACGGCATCAGCGCCGGCGTCTCGTCGCACGCGTAGCCGAACATCAGGCCTTGATCGCCAGCGCCCTGATTCAGGTAATCGTCCGACGCGCGGTCGACGCCTTGCGCGATGTCGGGCGACTGACGCCCGTAACAGACCATGACGGCGCAGCCGTCCGCGTCGAAGCGAAGCTCGGGGTCGTTATAGCCGATGCGGCGGATCGCGTCCCGCGCGACCCGCGCGTAGTTGACGTTGGCGTTGCTCGTGATTTCGCCGGCCATCACGACAAGTCCCGTCGAGACGAGCGTCTCGGCCGCCACGCGGCCGGTGGGATCCTGCTCTAGAATCGCGTCGAGCACCGAGTCCGAGATTTGATCGGCGACTTTGTCCGGGTGGCCCTCCGAAACCGATTCCGACGTGAACAGAAACTCGCTCATCGATGCTCCTCGTGCCGATTTCCAATCGCGTATTGAAATTACGGCCGCATCGTTCGCGGCCGCCGCAAATCCCACGCTTCAGGGAGTCGGATTCTAGCAGATGCCTCTTCTCCGAAGACCCGGAGCGGCCAGCCGCGAGATGAACGGCGCCATCGTCGCAGCGAACGTCGACGCGATCGAGCGGGCGGCGCGATTGCTCGCCTCCGGAAGCCTCGTCGCCTTTCCCACCGAGACGGTCTACGGGCTGGGGGCCGATGCCAGGAACGACGGTGCCGTCCGCGAAATTTTTGCCGCCAAAGGGCGCCCGCCCGACCATCCGGTCATCGTGCATATTCCGGGCCGCCCGCACCTCGCTCGCTGGACCCGCGAAGTTTCCAAGCAGGCCGCTGCGCTGGCCGAAGCGTTTTGGCCCGGCCCGCTGACGTTGATCCTGCCGCGCGCGCAAGGCGTACTCGACTCGGTCACCGGCGGTCAAGACAGCGTCGGACTGCGCGTGCCGTCGCATCCGGTTGCACGCGCGCTCCTCGACGCATTCGGCGACGGCATCGCGGCGCCCTCGGCGAACCGCTTCGGTCACGTCTCACCGACCACTGCAGCGCACGTGGCCGCCGATTTGGGAAGCGCGCCGGCCATGATTCTGGACGGCGGCGCTTGCGAGGTCGGGATCGAAAGCACGATCGTCGCGTTTCGTGGCGATGCGGCGCTGCTGTTGCGGCCCGGGGCGATCGGCATCGCCGAATTGACGCATGTGCTGGGCCGTCCGCCGCAGCTGCCGGATGGCGCGGCGCCGCGCGCATCGGGAAGTCTCGCCGCGCACTATTCGCCGCGAACGCCGGCTTCGCTGCTGCAGGTCGACGCACTTCGCGCCGAGCTCGCGCACCTGCTCGAGCGCGATGAACGCGTCGCCGTGCTGGCGAGGACGATGGCGCGGCCCGACGATTTCGACGGCGTATGGATCGCGGGTCGCCGCGACGCCGTTGATTACGCGCGCGAGCTGTACGCAAATCTGCGTTCCCTCGACACGGCGGACGCCGACGCGATCCTGATCGAAGCGCCGCCCGACGATGCGGCGTGGCTCGCCGTGCGCGATCGATTGACGCGAGCGACCCGCGGCGAGGACGACGACCGCGATTGACGGTTACGCGCCGATCCGCCGTAAGAACTCGTCGGCTTCGACGATCGCCGAAACGCCACCGAGCGCTTCGAGATGCCGAACCGGTTGGCCGAGCAGCGGATCGTCGTCGATCAGCTTCGTCGTGTCGACGCCGGTCACCCGGGCGATTGCACTCGGTTCCATCGCGACGACGCGTGCGTTCGGCAGCGCATAGAGCTCCGGCGCCTGGAGCGCATTCACGAAAAACGCAGCGCTATGGCCGACGCCTGCCAGCAAGCCGACGAGGCGATGCCCGCGCGAACGTGCCAATGCGAGCACTGCCGCGTGATGGGCGAGGTAGCGCGAAATAAAGCGCATTTCCGCGGCGCGCGAAACCTCGTGGCCTGCCGAATCCTCCACGACGACGATCGTCTCGCGATCTCCGTCCGGCGCTCCGCTCGGCACCTTCGCCAGCAATGCATCATCGAGGCCGTGCGCGAACGCAGGTCCAAACGAGGCGCTCAGCGCGGGCCGCGTGGCCAGCACCTTGCGATCGCGCCAAAGCCAGCCATCGGGATCGTCGGGACGTGCGTTCGGCAGCACGCTCCGAAACGGTGATGCCGGCAGATTCGACGGAAACGGGATCGCGAGCACGCGTTGCATCGTCGTCACCTGATCGGCAAACGGGACGGCGTTGGCGATGGCCATTCCAATCCAGCCTCGAATCACATCGGCGTTGTCGGCGATCCGATCGATGGCGCCGCGCGCGCTCGCGCCAAAAACGGATTCGACCTCGGCGGGGCGGTCGGAATCGAGCTCCCACTTGCCGTGCACCGATTCGATGACTTTCGGACCCGAGAGGCCGAGCCGGGCGTTTGGCAGCATCGCCGTACGCGTCGCCGCGCAAGCGAGGATCGACGCTCCCCCGAAGACGTCACCGACGGCGACCGCAAGAACGACGATACCCGCGGCGCGCCCGTCGAGCAGCGCGCGCAACGCGCGGGCCAGCGAAAGCTCGGCGGCATTCGCCTCGTGCAGGCGCACGCCGCCCGAGGCGGCGAGCAGCAGGACGGCGGCCGGCCGCTCCCGAGCGGCGCTTGCGAACAGCGAGCGGAGCGCATCGCCGTGGTTCGTCCCGACGCTTCCCCGCAAAAAGGACTCGTCCTGCGCGGCGACCAGGACCGACTTTCCACCGACTTCGATGCGCGCCGTCGCGACGCCATCGTCCGCGTGCGCTTGAACGCCAAACCGGGCCAGGTAAGGGCTCGGCCGGGCGCTGTCGAGCGACGTGACACGCCCGCCGTCAGCCAGAGCGACAATGCGCTCGCGTGGGCCGAGCGCCCGAATTCCGCGGCCGCGGTCGATATTCACGTAAAGCGCCGACATTGTGGAATAATCCGGCCCCAAGCGTACCGCGGTGTGCGACCACGGCAAAATGAGCAAAAAAAGCGTGGCCGAACGGGCGCGTCCGCGGACCAGCGAAGCGGCGAGGGTGGGGGAACACCAACGTTGAACGCCAACCTCTACACGCTGTTCGAGAACCACTTCGATGCCGGAGCCGGGGCGCCTTGCGTCCTGATTCCCAAGGGACGCGTCGTCCACTACGACGAGCTCGCATCGATGTCGGCGAGGATGGCGCACGCGCTCGTGGACGCCGGTTGCCGGCCCGGCGACCGGGTTGCCGCGCAGCTCGACAAGCATTGGCATGCGCTCGCGCTCTACCTCGCCTGCCTGCGCGCGGGGCTCATCTATCTTCCGCTCAACGTCAGCTATCAGCGAACGGAGCTCGCCTACTTTTTCGGAGATGCGACACCGCGCGTGATCGTCTGCCGGCCGCAAAGCCTCGGTCTGGTCGCGGCGCTCTCGGGCACCGCGCTCGTGTTGACGCTCGATGCGAGCGGCGGAGAGCTGATCGATCGCGCCGCCGGCATGCCGGATAACTTCCCGACGTTCGCTTCGCAGCCCGATGACCTCGCAGCGATCGTCTACACCTCCGGAACGACGGGGCGGTCGAAGGGCGCCATGCTGTCGCATCGCAACCTCGCCTCGAATGCGCTTGCGCTGGTCGAGCACTGGGGCTTCACGCGCCGCGACGTGCTACTGCACGCGCTGCCCATCTATCACGTGCATGGGCTCTTCGTCGCGACGCATTGCGCGTTGTTGTCGGGCTCGCGGATGCTTTGGCTGCCGAAGTTCGACGCCAAGGAAACGACAAGCATGTTCCCGCTCGCAACCGTGATGATGGGCGTTCCGACGTATTACACGCGCTTGCTTGCCGAGCCGTCATTGACGCGCGAAGCCGCGCAAACCATTCGTTTGTTCATATCGGGTTCGGCGCCGCTTTTGCCGGAGACGTTCGACGCGTTTCGCGCCCGAACCGGCCATGCGATCCTCGAACGCTATGGCATGACGGAAACCGGAATGCTCGCCTCGAATCCGCTCGACGGAGAACGGATCGCGGGCACCGTGGGCAAGCCGCTCCCCGGTGTCGCGATGCGGGTCGTCGACGACGCCGGTCGCGATTGTTCGGCAGGAACGATCGGCCATATCCAGGTCAAGGGGCCGAACGTTTTTTCGGGCTATTGGAAAATGCCCGACAAGACCCGAGAGGAATTCACCGAAGACGGCTATTTCAAGACCGGCGACATGGGCGAATGGGTCGCCGACGAAGGCTGTGGACACCTGCGGCTGGTCGGCCGCGCCAAGGACCTGATCATCACCGGCGGGCTGAACGTCTATCCGCTCGAAGTCGAGGAGCGAATCGACAGCCTCGATGGCGTTGTCGAATCGGCGGTGATCGGCCTACCCGATCCGGATTTCGGCGAAGCGGTGACCGCGGTCGTCGTTCCGGCGCCCGGTCACGCGCTGACCGAGCGCAAGATCATCGGGGCATTGAAGCAGGAGATCGCGACGTTCAAGGTGCCGAAACGCGTGTTTTTCGCCGACGACCTGCCGCGCAACGCGATGGGAAAAGTCCAGAAAAACCTGTTGCGCTCGAAGTATTCGACGCTCTAGCGCCTGACCCCAGCGCCCCCCGACCGCATGCGTATTATGCGGGCGTCGGCTTACCCGATCGTTCACGCCAACGCTCGCGTCCGCGCGACACCAGCGGCCAGCACAGCAGGACGAGCGCCAGCGCCATGATGGACGAGACCAGACCGTTGCTGAAGAAGATCGAGACGTTGCCGCCCGAGACCAGCATCGATTGCCGGAACGCCGTTTCCGCCATGTCGCCCAGCACCAGTGCCAGCACCATCGGGGCAAGCGGATATTTGAGCTTCTTGAAAAAATATCCGACGACGCCGAATACGACCATCATGACGATGTCGAAAAAGCGGTTGTGCACCGTGTAGGCGCCGATGGAGCAGATCACGACGATGACGGGCGCAATGATCGCGAAAGGAATGCGCAGGATCGCCGCCCAGAACGGAACGGTGGTGAGCACGATCAGCAGGCCGGCGATGTTGCCGAGATACATGCTGGCGATCAGCCCCCAGACGAAATCCTTGTGCTCGATGAACAAAAGCGGGCCCGGCTGCAGTCCCCAGATCAGCAGACCGCCGAGCAGAACGGCCGCGGTCGGCGAACCCGGGATGCCGAGCGTCAACATCGGCAGCAGCGCACTGGTGCCCGCGGCATGCGCCGCCGTCTCGGGGGCGACAACGCCCTCGATCTGACCGGTGCCGAACTTGTCGCCGTTTTTCGAAAAACGTCGCGCCATCCCGTAACTCATGAACGACGCCGGCGTCGCGCCGCCCGGCGTGACGCCCATCCAGCAGCCGATCACGCAGGCGCGAAGCGACGTCATCCAGAACTTCGGCAGCAGCGCCCAGGTTTTCAGCACGACCTTCGCATCGATCTTGCCGCGTGTCCCCTTGAAGGCGAGACCCTCTTCCATCGTCAGCAGAATCTCTCCCAGGCCGAACAGTCCGATCACCGCGATCAGGAAATCGAAGCCCTGCAAGAGCTCGGTCTGGCCGAACGTCATCCGCAACGTGCCGGTCACGGTGTCGAGACCGACGGCGGCAAGCGCAAAACCAATCATCATCGACACAATCGTCTTGGCCGGCGACTCTCGACCCATGCCGACAAAGCTGCAGAACGTAAGAAACTGGATCGCGAAGAACTCCGGCGGCCCGAATTTCAGGGCGAAGCGCGCGACCAGCGGCGCAAGGAACGTGATCAGCAATACGGCGAACAACGCGCCGACGAACGACGAGGTGAATGCCGCAGTCATCGCCTCGCCGGCCCGGCCCTGCTGCCCCATCGGGAAGCCGTCGAAGGTCGTCGCCACCGACCAGGGCTCCCCCGGGATGTTGAACAGGATCGACGTGATCGCGCCGCCGAAGAGTGCGCCCCAGTACAGACACGAAAGCATGATGATCGCCGAGGTCGGCGACATCGTGAAGGTGAGCGGCAGCAGGATCGCGACGCCGTTTGCGCCGCCAAGCCCCGGCAACACGCCGATCAGCACCCCGAGCAGGATGCCGATCAGCATGAAGAGCACGTTCTTCCAGGTGATCGCGACCGCGAACCCCTGCATCAGATTGCCGATGTCCTCCAGCACTTGACCGCTCCCTGGTGGTTGGATCGCGACGGGTTAGTCGACAGCTGCTGTCAGTAGCCCAGCATGTGTTCCACCGGGCCCTTGGGCAATGCAACCAGGAACCAGACCTCGAACAGCAGGAACAACGCGACGGGAACGCCGACGCTGATGGCGAGCGTCAGCAGCAGGTTGAACTTGCCCTGCCACAGCATGAACGCCGCGATGTAGATCGCCGAAGCGACGTAGATGCCGACCACGCCGATCAGAACGACGTAGGCGATCGTCGGCAACAGCATCGCGAGCACCGGCTTCAGCTCGTCGCGGTTCGCGAATATCTTGCCGTCGAGCTTGCGCCAAACGGCGACGTTGCGGCCGGCAATCCACAGACCCGCAACGACGAGGATGCAGCCGACGAAAAATGGAAAGTAGCCTGCGCGCGGACCGTCCTCGGCCCACGAGATGCCGACGCGCAGGCTATCGAGGATGACGACCGCGCCGCCGAGGACGATCAGCAGCGCGACGACCAGCTCGACCCAGCGGGTCGTCAAGTCGCCGCGCCGTACCCCGCTTTTGGCGTCCATCGCTTACTTCGCGATGAATCCGGCTTCCTGCATCAACGCCTTGTGCTCGTTCTCGGCATTCGCCACCCAGTCCGCGTACTGCTTGCCGGTCATGAACGTCGTGTTGAACGCGGCATCCTCCGTGTACTTCTTCCATTCGGGGAGCTCACGCACCTTCTTGAACACGTTGACGTAGTAGTCGACCTCGTCCTGGGTGACGCCGCCCGGCATGAAGATGCCGCGCAGCATCGTGTATTCGACATCGAGGCCCTGCGATTTGCACGTCGGAATGTCCTGCCACGACATGTTCGCCGTGACTTTTTCCGGGTACGGCATCGGCTTCGAGTCGAACACGCACAGCGGGCGCAGAGCGCCCGAGCGCCAGTGCGCCACGGCCTCGATCGGATTGTTGACCGTCGAGTCGACGTGCTTGCCGACGAGTTGCACGGCGACGTCGCCGCCGCCCTTGTACGGCACGTACGTCATCTTCTTGCCGACTTTCTTTTCGAGCGCGACGGTGATGATCTGGTCTTCCTGCTTCGAGCCCGTACCGCCCATCTTGAACTGCCCCGCCGTGCCCGACTTGATCGCGTTCACGTAGTCCTGCGCAGTCTTGTACGGCGTGTCCGCCGGCACCCACAGCACGAATTCATCGAGCGCGAGCATCGCGACGGGCGTCAAATCCTTCCAGTTGAAAGGGACGCCGGTGGCGAGCGGCGTCGTGAAAAGGTTCGACAGCGTGATGATCAGCTTGTGCGGATCGCCCTTCGCGCCCTTGACGTCGAGAAAGCCTTCGGCCCCCGCGCCGCCCGATTTGTTGATGACGATCAGAGGCTGTTTCATCAGGTTATGCTTGGCGATGACGCCTTGCAGGAAGCGCGCCATCTGATCGGCGCCGCCGCCGGTGCCGGCCGGAACGATGAATTCGACCGGCTTCGTCGGCTCCCACGCGGC
>Ga0068856_100008252_pt1 | contig 10153 bp, 8 predicted proteins | sample KBSCornC62_FD_66595 | JGI IMG/M metagenome (GOLD analysis project Ga0068856, IMG submission 66595) | Corn rhizosphere microbial communities from Kellogg Biological Station, Michigan, USA - KBS Corn C6-2 | ecosystem: Host-associated > Plants > Roots > Rhizosphere > Soil ... | reverse complement strand
TCGGCGCGCAGCAGCGCCAGCTCGTCGACGAGCTCGGCGAGGATCGTCCGGAAGCGCAGCCAGGCGCGCTCGCTCGCGGCGTCGACGGCATCGCGATCGCCCGCTGCCGAGACGATGCAATCGATCGGCCCGTGCTGGAAATGCCAGCGCTCGCGGTCGAGCCGGCGCCGCGTCGCGCTCATCGCACCGTCCCGGAAAGCGGCCACGGCACTCCGGACTCGGCACCGATGACGCGCCAGCCCCCCGAGGCGAGGACGTCGTCGAGCGCGCGCACCCGCGCCATGTGGCCGCCGAGCGCGCGATAGTCGTCGGCGCGCATCGTGAACTCGATCGGCGAGACGATCGCCGGCGTCGGCACCGAGCCGAAGCTGCTCGCCGGCATGCGCGCGACGTCGACCATCACCGTGATGCCGCCGCCCGGCCAGACGTAGACCGGCGCGCCGCCGCACGTCACGCGAACGAGCAGCGACTTGATCGAGCGCGTCAGCGCGACCGGGTTCTCGGTGACCCCGGCGCGCAGACTCCCGCCGGCGCCGGCGACGTAGAGCACCGAGCAGAGCGACGGCTCGCAGTTCTCGCCGATCCGCTCGACGACGCGGCGCACCGGGGCGGGCATCTCGGCGCGACGCGGCACGAGGTTCTCGTCGAGGACGAACCACGCCGCGTCCTCGCCGGTGGTCGAGACCATCAGCATTCGCAGTCCCGGCCGTGCGCCGTGCTTCGCGTCCCATCCTTCGACGATCGCAAGCGGATCGTCGATGTCGGTGCCGCCCCAGCCCGAGCCGGGATTGGCGACCTGGAAATAGCGGCCCGGCGTCGACTTGCGGCCGCGGACACGGATCCCGGTCGGCGCCATGTCGAGGAACTTGCCCGCCTGGTGCTCGGAGAGGACACCGGTGATGTGGTCGTCGACGACGACGACCTCGTCGACGTGGCCGAACCACTGCTGCGCGAAGATGCCGATCGTCGCCGAGCCGCAGCCCACGCGCATCCGCCGTTCCTCGACGCCGTCGACGACCGGTGCGCGGTCGGCGCCGACCACGACGTGCGCGCCGCCGTCGATCGCGAGCTCGACCAGCTGCTTGTTGCCGAGCGCCATCATCAGCTCGCAGGCGACGCGGCCTTCCTTCTTCGAGCCGCCGGTGAGGTGGTGGACGCCGCCGAGGCTCAGGAACTGCGAGCCGTACTCGATCGTGCTGACGTGCCCGACCGCCTCGCCGCGGTGCCGCACCGTCGCCTGCTCCGGGCCGAGGTAGCGGTCGGTGTCGATCTTCACCTTGAAGCTGCAGTAGCTGAAGATGCCCTCGGTGACGACGGTGACGAGGTCGACGCCCTCGTGCTTCGAAGAGACGATGAACGGCGCCGGCTTGTAGTCGGGATACGTCGTCCCCGAGCCGATTCCGGAGACGAACACCGGCGCGTCGTCGCCGGCGCCGACGAGCGAGCCGTCCCAGGCGCCGTCCTGCGCCGCCTGCCACGCGACGAGATCGACCCCCGGCTTCGCGACGAGGTGCAGCGTGTCGAGCCGCGTCAGCTTGCCGTCGACGTTGCCGTAGCGGTCGCACGCGCCGAGCTTGCCCGGGCTGATCTGGCAGAGCACCGGACACGCCTCGCAGCGCACCTTGTCGGCGGCCATCCGCTCGGGAGCGCGCGAATGCTCGAGGACGACCGCCGCGACGTCGAGCGGCTGGCCGTCCGATCGCGCGATGAAGGACGGGTCGCTCATGTCAACCTTCGCGCTCGTTCGCGAGCAACGCAGCGCGCAGCCGGTGCGGCGTCGCCGGCACCTCGCGCATGCGAACGCCGGTCGCGGCGTGAATCGCGTTGAGGATCGCCGGCGCGGTTGCGACGAGCGCCGGCTCGCCGACGCCCTTGGCGCCCCAGGGGCCGAGCGGTTCGGGGTCTTCGATCAAGTGCACGGTGATCGGCGGCACGTCGCCGACGGTCGGGATCAGGTAGTCGTGCAGGTTGTCGGTGCGGCCGTTGACGTATTCCTCCATCAGCGCCATGCCGATCCCCTGCGCGATCCCGCCGTGGATCTGGCCCTCGACGAGCGTCGGGTGGATGGCGCGGCCGACGTCGTGCGCAGCGTGGACGTGGAGCAGCGTCACGGTGCCGAGCTCGATGTCGACCTCGACCTCGGCGATCTGCGCGGCGAAGCCGTACGTCGCATAGGGAACGCCCTGGCCGTCGGCGTCGAGCGGCACCGTCGGTGGATTGAAGTGCCCGTGGCCGCAGAAGAGCTCGATCGCCGCGTCCGCCTGGCCGCCGTCGCCGGTTTGCGCACGCGCGAGCGCGTGCAGGTCGATCGCGCGCACGTCGGCGCCGACGCGGCCGACGATCCGGTCGCGCTCGAGCGCGAACGCGACGTTCGCTTCGTCGCGCCCGTCGAAGCCGAGCCGCGCGACGAGCTGCCGGCGCAGGTCGATGCCGGCGCCGCGCGCGGCGTTGCCCGAAACGAACGTCTGCCGCGAAGCCGACGACTTGCCGGCGTCGGCGGTGCGGTCGGTGTCGCCCATCACCTGCTCGACGCACGCGAGCGCGAGCCCGACGGCGTCGGCGAACATCTGCGGCATGATCGTCGCGGTGCCCTGGCCGATCTCCTGCGCACCGTTGTACAGCACGAGGTGCGCACCCCGCGCCGCCGACCAGCAGAGCGCTCCGCGCATCGACGACGGATTGGCGATCACCGTGTTGCCGATGCCGTACCACATGCACGCGATGCCGGCGCCGCGGCGCCTCGATGGTGTCGCCGCGTTGAACGCGGCCGCCGCTTCGTTGGCCGCGTGCCACGCCGGCCGAAGCGCGTCGAGGCACGCGCGCAGCCCGGCGCTCGCTGCGAGCAGCTGCCCGGTCGGCGTCGTGTCGCCGGCGGCGAGCGCGTTCCGGTGGCGGAACTCGAGCGCGTCGATGCCGCTCTTCGCCGCGAGCTCGTCGATCAGCAGCTCGCCGAGCAGCGTCGCCTGCGGCACGCCGAAGCCGCGGAACGCGCCGGCGACGCTGTCGTGCGTCAGCACCGCGCGCGTCAGCGCGCGCACATTGGCGACGCGGTACGGCCCGCTGGCATGGATCGGGACCCGATTGGCGACCGTCGGCCCCCACGACGCGTACGGGCCGGTGTTGAAGTCGCCGGCGAAGTCGAACGCGACGAGCCTGCCCTCGCCGTCGCACGCCGCGCTCGCGCGCAGCTCGGCCGGGTGGCGCTTGGTCGTCGACTGCATCGACTCGGGCCGCTCGTAGACGAGCCGCACCGCGCGCCTGAGCTTCCACGCCGCGACCGCGAGCAGCGGCTGCACCGAGAGGTCGAGCTTGCCGCCGAAGCCGCCGCCGATCGCCGAGGGCACGATGTGGACCTGCGCCGGCTCGATGCCGAGCACGCTCGCGATCTCGTCGCGGTCCATGTACGGCGTCTGCGTGCACGCGAAGATGCGAACGCGGCGAACGACCGCGCCGGCGCCGTTGCGGGCTTCGACGATCTCGGCGAAGCCGGCCTCGGGCTCGATGTAGGCGTGCTCGACGTGGCGCGTCACGAACGACGACGACGCGACGTGCGCGGCGCCGGCGAGCGCCGCCTCGACGTCGCCGCGGACGACGCGGCCCCGGCAGAGGACGTTGTCCGGGTAGCGCGCGTGCATCGCCGTGCCGGCGGCGGCTGCGGCGAGCGCTTCGCTGCACGTCGCGGGCGAAGGCAGCGGCGTGTAGCGGATCGGCACCTCGGCGGCGTCGATCGCCTCGACCGTCGCGGCGTCGCCGACGAGCGCGAGCACGCCCTCGCCGCGAAAGCGCACGACGCCGTCGGCGAGCACCGGCTGGTCGCGCAGGTCGGGAAAGATCGCGAACGCGTTGTGCGGCACGTCCGCCGCAGTGACGACGTCGACGAGCCCGGGCCAGCGCGCGCGCATCGCGGCGAGGTCGCCGACCTCGAACCGCGCGTGCGGATGCGGCGAGCGAATCACACGCATCGCGAGCACGGGCTCGCCGCCGGCGGGCAGCGCGTCGGCGCCGAAGCGCTCGGCGCCGGTCACCTTGGCGTGCGCGTCGAGGCGCGCGACGCGGGCGCCGACGGCGGCACCTAACGGCGGCGCCGGAGCGTCGGCGACGTCGCCACGCGCGACCGCGAGCACCGCCTCGACGATCTTGCGGTAGCCGGTGCAGCGGCAGAGGACGCCGGCGAGCGCGTCGAGAACGTCGTGCTCGCTCGGCGACCGATTTGCGCGCAGCAGCGCCGACGCGCTCATCAGCATTCCCGGCGTGCAGATGCCGCACTGCGCGGCGCCGTGGGCAACGAACGCGCGCTGCAGCGGCGCGAGGGTGCCGTCGGCCCGCGCGAGGCCTTCGACCGTCGTCACCGCGCGGCCGCCGCACTGGCCGACGGCGACGATGCACGAGCAGACCTGCTCGCCGTCGAGCAGCACCGTGCACGCGCCGCAGTCGCCGGCGTGGCAGCCGATCTTGGTGCCGGTGAGGCCGAGCTCGTCGCGCAGCGCGTCGGCGAGCCGCCGCGTCGGATCGCCGGCGAGCTCGCGCGCTGCGCCGTTGACCTCGACGCGGACGACCTGGATCGCGGGCAGATCGCGCGCGGTCATCGCCCGACCTCGCGCAGCGCACGGCACAGCAGCGTGCGCGTCGCATCGATCCGGTACGCGGCGCTGCCGCGGACGTCGTCGATGGGCGCCAGCGGCGCGAGATCGTCGGCGGCGACGAGCGCGCCGAGGTCGCCGTCGACGCGCGCGCCGACGAGACGCGACTCGAGCGCGGGCACGCGCCGCGCCGCCGGCGCGCAGCTGCCGACGGCGACGCCGGCGCCGCGCACGGTGCCGGCGGCGTCGACGTCGACGACGACGGCGACCGCAGTGACCGCGATCGTCAGGTAGCGGCGACCGCCGAGCTTGGCGAACGCCGAGCGCGCACGCTCGCTCCACGCTGGAACGCGCACTGCGACGACGAGCTCGTCGTCGGCACGCGCGGTGCGGCGGTTGCCGAGCACGAACTCGTCGACCGCGAGCTCGCGCATTCCGCGCGCGCTCTGCAGGACGACGCGCGCGCGCATCGCGAGCAGCGCCGGCGTGCCATCGGCGGCCGGCGACGCGTTGCAGAGGTTGCCGGCGACCGTTCCCGCGTTCTGGATCTGGACGCCGCCGACCTCGCGCGCCGCCGCCTGCAGCGCGGCGAAGAGCGGCGGCAGCTCGGCGCGGGCGACGTCGCTCCAGGTCGTCGTCGCGCCGATCGTCCAGCTCGCGCCCTCGTGGCGAATGCCGCGCAGCTCGGCGATGCCGCCGATGTCGAGCACCGGCAGCGCGATCGGCCGGCCGACGTGCGCCGGATAGAGGTCGGTGCCGCCGGCGAGCACCGCCCACGACCGCGCCGCCAGCAGGCGCGTCGCTTGGGCGACCGACGCGGGACGCTCGAAACGTGGCTCCATCTTCGGGCGGCGAACGAATGAAGTGTTTACTTCATTGATGGGGCAATCTAACATGCCCGGCTGTCGTTGCAAAGCCCGTCGATGCCCGCCGCCCGCGACCCGGTGCAGACCCAGCGGCGCATCCTGCGCGCGGCGCGCAACGAGTTCATGCGCCACGGCTACAGCGGCGCGCGGATCGAGCGCATCTCGCGCGCGGCGCGGTCGAGCGACCGCATGATCTACTACTACTTCCAGAGCAAGGAAGCGCTCTATCTCGAAGTGCTCGAGAGCGTCTACGTCGAGCTCGGCGAGGCCGAGAGCGCGCTCGCGCTCGACCCGAGTCGCCCGCTCGAGGCGCTCGACCAGCTGATCGCGTTCACCTGGCGCTACTACCTCGGCCACCCCGAGTTCGTCGCGCTGCTCAGCAACGAGAACCTGATGCGCGGCGCGCACATCACCAAGTCGCTGAAGGTCAAGCTGCTGTCGCGGCCGGTGATCGAGATTTTGGGGACAATACTGGCCGAGGGCGAGCGCCAGGGAGTGTTCAGGCGCGGCCTCGATGTCAAGAAGGTCTACCTGACGCTGGCCGCGCTCGGGTACTTCTATCTTTCCAACCGATTCACCCTGTCGAGCTTTCTCGGCACCGACCTGATGCAGCCGAGCGAGTGCGACGCATGGCTCGCCGAGATCCGCCGCGTGATGATGGCGGCGGTCGGCGCCGCCGGCGCCACGGTCGAGGGGCAAGTAGAAAAGCAATGGCGGCGTACGACGTTGAGAAAGTCCTGACGGTCCACCACTGGAACGAGTCGCTGTTCACGTTCACGTGCACGCGCGGCACGAGCCTTCGCTTCGAGAGCGGCCACTTCGTGATGGTCGGCATCGTCGTCGACGGCAAGCCGCTGATGCGCGCGTACTCGATCGCGAGCGCGCACTACGAGGAGCACCTCGAGTTCTTCAGCATCAAGGTGCCGAACGGGCCGCTGACGTCGCGCCTGCAGCACCTGCGCGTCGGCGACGACGTCCTCGTCGGCCGGAAGCCGACCGGCACGCTCGTCCTCACCGACTTGCTGCCCGGGCGCTTCCTCTATTTGTTCGCGACGGGCACCGGGCTGGCGCCGTTCATGAGCATCATCCGCGACCCGGCGACGTACGAGCGCTTCGAGAAGGTCGTCCTCGTCCACGGCGTTCGCAAGGTCGACGAGCTCGCCTACGCCGAGCTGATCGCGCACGACCTGCCTCGCCACGACTATCTCGGCCAGCAGGTCAAGAACCAGCTCGTCTACTACCCGACGGTGACGCGGGAGCCGTTCAGGAACCAGGGCCGGCTGCCCGAGCTGATCGCCAACGGCAAGCTCTGCAGCGACATCGGCTTCCCGCAGATCGATCCGGCGAGCGACCGCGCGATGATCTGCGGCGGCCCGGCGATGCTGAAGGACATGCGTGCCGTCCTCGACACCGCCGGGTTCACGATCTCGGCCGGGATCGGCCAGGCCGGCGGCTACGTGATCGAACGCGCCTTCGTCGAGAAATAGGCCGCCGGCGCGGCTCAAACGATCACTTCGTCGGCGGCGACGAGCACCGCCTTCGGCAGCACGAGGCCGAGCGCCTTGGCGGCGCGCTGATCGATCACGAGCTCGAGCTTGGTCGCCTGCTCGAACGGGATCTCGCCCGGCTTGGTGCCCTTCAGGATCGCGTCGACCAGCGTCGCCGCGCGCTTGAAGATCGCGCGGAAGTCCGACTGGTACGACGCCAGCCCGCCTCCGGTCAGGAAGTCGCGGCCGCCCCAGATCGACGGCAGCCGGCTCTCGATGCAGAGCGCGTTGAGGCGCGCGCGGTTGGTGTAGGTGTTGGTGTCGGCGAGGACGACGACGGCGCCGACGCGGTCCTTCACCATCGCTTTCCAGGCCGCCTCGCTCTCGCCGAGGTCGCGCGCCTCGTAGACGCGAACCCGCAGCGACAGCGCGCGCCCCCACTCGTGGACACCGGCGTCGCGCAGCGACTGGATCGCGCCTTCGCGGCCGGCGAGGATGCCGACGACGCGCACCGACGGCACGAGGTCGCGCAGCAGCTGCAGGCGCTTGGCGACGAGCTCGGTGCCCCACGAGCTGATGCCCGTGAAGTTGCCGCCGGGACGCGCCATCGTCTCGGCAAGCCCGGTCTCGACGGGGTTGTCGACGGCTACGGCGACGACCGCGACGCTGGTCCCGGCGCGCTTGACGACGCGCGCGACCGCGGGAAACGCGGCGACGAGGACGTCGGGCTGCAGCTTCAGGATCGCGTCGACGACGTCGGGCAGGTCGTCGCGCCTGCCGTTCGCCGACCGGAGCTCGAGCACGTAGTGCTCGCCTTCGATCTGGCCGAGGTCGCGCAACCCTTGGCGAAACGCGCCGACGAGCGCGGTGCGGATCGCGTCGTCGAGCGGCGGCTCGAGAACGAAGCCGATGCGCGCCTTGCGCCCGACCGCCTGCGCGACCGCGCCGAACGCCGCAACCGCGAGCAGCGAGGCGCACGCGCGGCGACGGTCCATCGGCGGCGCGTTCGGCGTCAGGGCTGCGCGCGGCGCACGCGCGTGCTCGCTACACGCACGCGGCGGGCGCGGCGGCGGCGCGCTTGGCGAGGAGCGCGTTGGCGACGCGCGAGACCGGCTTCCTGCCGAGCACGCCCGAGATGAACGCGGCGGCGTCGACGACACCGTCGATGGACACGCCGGTCTCGATGCCGAGGCCGTCGAGCAGGAAGAGCACGTCCTCGGTCGCGACGTTGCCGGTCGCGCCCTTCGCGTACGGGCAGCCGCCGAGCCCGGCGACGCTGGCGTCGAAGCTCGCGACGCCGACCTCGAGGCTGGCGTAGACGTTGCCGATCGCCTGGCCGTAGGTGTCGTGGAAATGGCCGCTCACCTCGGCGATCGGGTAGTGCCTGAGCGCGCGCTCGAGCACCGCCTGGACGCGCCTGGGCGTGCCGACGCCGATCGTGTCGGCGACGCCGCAATGGTCGACGCCGATCTCCTTGATCAGGCGGACGACGCGCTCGACCTCGTCGGGCGAGACCTCGCCCTGGTACGGGCAGCCGAGCGCGACCGAGATCGCGCCGCGCACCTTGATGCCGTGCTTCTTCGCGGCGTCGACGACCGGGCGGAAGCGCTCGATGCTCTCGGCGATCGAGCAGTTGATGTTCTTCTGGCTGAACGCCTCGGTTGCGGCCGCGAAGACGACGATCTCGTCGGGCCATTCCGCGCGCGGCGCCGAGAGCGCGGCGTCGAGCCCCTTCGTGTTCGGGATCAGCACCGAAGTGCGAACGCCGGGCTTCTTCGCGATGCCCTTCAGCACCTGCGCGTTGTCGGCCATCTGCGGCACCCACTTTGGGCTGACGAAGCTCGTCACCTCGATCTCGCGCAAGCCCGCGGCCTGCAGCCGATGGATGAGCTCGATCTTGACCGCGGCATCGACCGTCTGCTTCTCGTTCTGCAGCCCGTCGCGAGGGCCGACGTCGACGAGCGTGACGCGGGAAGGCAGCATGGCGATTCCTCTCTTGCCCGAGTTCGGCCGGCTCAACGCTCGAGCGCCGGCGCGATCTGGCCGCCGCGCATCCGCCGCAGCAGCCGCGCGATGAAGCGCCAGAGCACCCAGACGACGACGAGCGAAACGACGACGACGGCGGCGAGGACGACGAGCGCGACGAGCGGATGCACCCACGACAGCCAGAGCATGACCGGCACCGCGCCGTCGCCGAACAGCGACAGCGCGATGTTCGAGAACGGCTCGGGCGATGCGTTCGCCGACGCGCGTGTCGTCAGCTTGGCGGCATGGCTCGTCGCCGCGAGCGTGCCGCCCATGAGCGCCGCGGCGGTGACCCAGCTCGCCTGGTCGCCGCCGAACACCGCCGCCGCGAGCGCGGCACCGGCGGGGATGCGGACGAAGGTGTGGATCGCGTCCCAGACGCTGTCGAGGCCGGGGATCTTGTCGACGAAGAACTCGAGGACCAGCATCAGCCCGCTCGCGCCGAGGACGATCGGCGACTGCAGGACGGTGAGGTCGCCCGGCAGGTGGACCCAGCCGAGCCAGCCGGCGAGCCCGGTGAGGAAGACGACCGCGTAGAGGCGCAGCCCGCTCGCCCAGCCGAGCGCGGCGGCGATCGCGATCAGCTGCGTGAGGTCGAGATTCATGTCAGCGAACTTGCCACGCGGGTTTCCTCTTGTCGAGGAAGCTCTGGATGCCTTCGCGGCCTTCTGCGCCGACGCGGATGTCGGCGATCCGGCGCGCGGTGTCGGCGCGCAGCTCGGCGCTGATCTCGCGGCCGGCGACGTCGCGGACGAGCTGCTTGCACGCGCGCGTCGCGAGCGGCGCGTTGGCGACGATCGCGTCGACGATCCTGCCGACGACGGCGTCGATCTCGTCCGCGGCGCAGACCTCGTGCGCGAAGCCGCACGCCTTCGCTTCGGCGGCGCCGAAGCGCTCGGCGGTGACGAACCAGCGCCGCGCCGCCTGCTCGCCCATCGCGCGGACGACGTACGGGCTGATCGTCGCCGGCAGCAGGCCGAGCCTCGCCTCGCTGAGCGAAAAGGTGACGCCGTCGGCGACGACGCGGATGTCGCAGACCGACGCGATGCCGAGGCCGCCGGCGTAGCAGTCGCCATGGATGCGCGCGATCACCGGCACCGGGCAGCTGTAGAGCGACCACAGCATCTCGGCGAGCCGCGACGCGTCGGCGTGGTTCTCCTCCCAGGTGAACGACGACGCCGCGCGCATCGCGCCG
>Ga0068856_100008250_pt1 | contig 10153 bp, 8 predicted proteins | sample KBSCornC62_FD_66595 | JGI IMG/M metagenome (GOLD analysis project Ga0068856, IMG submission 66595) | Corn rhizosphere microbial communities from Kellogg Biological Station, Michigan, USA - KBS Corn C6-2 | ecosystem: Host-associated > Plants > Roots > Rhizosphere > Soil ... | reverse complement strand
GCGGCGAAAGTCGAGAAATTCGTCCTCGTGTCGACCGACAAGGCGGTCAATCCAACATCGGTCATGGGCGCGACGAAGCGCTTCGCGGAAATCGTCTGCCAGAGTCTGCAAGGCAACGGCACGCAATTCGTCCTGGTGCGTTTCGGCAATGTCTTCGGCAGTGCCGGCAGCGTGATCCCGAGGTTTCAGGAGCAAATCGCGCGCGGCGGGCCGGTCACCGTCACCCATCCCGAAATCACCCGATTTTTCATGTCGCTCTCCGAGGCGACGCAGCTGTTGTTGCAAGCCGGCTTGCAGGGCAAGGGCGGCGAAATTCTCGTGCTCGACATGGGGGAGCCGGTGCGCATCGTCGATCTGGCGCGGGATTTGATCCGGCTCTACGGCGCCGATCCCGATCGCGTGGCGATCGTGTTCACGGGATTGCGGCCGGGCGAAAAGCTCTACGAAGAGCCGCTCGCTTCGGAGGAGGCGTCGATGCGCACGCCGCATCCGAAGCTTCGAATCGCGCAGGCACGCGAAGCGAATCGCGATGCCGTCGGACAAATGGTCGCGTGGTGCGAGCGCGATCGCGCTGCCGACGATGCCGAAGTGCGCGCGCGTCTCAAGACATGGATTCCCGAGTACGCGCCGCCGGCGGGCGCCCCGGTCAAACCGTTTCCCGCGGAGCTTCCTGCCGAAGCCGCGGTGCCGCTGCCGTTACGCGCGCCGCGGCGCCGTTAATTTCCGCTTCGTCGAGCGCAGCCCTCGGCTGATACGAAAGCCACATGCCGAGAAAGATGAACGCCAGCAAGCCATGCTCGTCGTGCAGCGTCGTGTTGAACAAGCCGATGCATACCGAGGCGACGAACGCCGACGCCGCGCCGCTCCAGTTGAGCCAGTAGAGCGGCGGATCACGCGTTTGCGGGAGATGGCGCAGCAGGGTGGTTGCCCAGGCGGCGAGCACGATCGCGAGCAGCGCGATCCCCAACAGACCGCGCGTCGCCAGCGTGTTGAGGTACAGACTGTGAGCGTGTGACGTGCCGACGAACGTCGTCGGATCGTAGCTCGCGCTTCGCTCGTAGGCCCATTGCGCGACCTCATCGGCGCTCAAGCGGCCGAAGTTGTCGCCGCCGATGCCGAATATCGGATGCGCGCGCCACGCGATGTACGCCTGTTGCCAGATCGGCGAGCGTGCGTTCAACACCGGCGACGCGCTCGCCTTCGCAGACTCCTGTTTGCGCTTCATGTCGGTGTCGAAGCGCGCGACGGCGACGCCAAACGCCGTCGTGACGACGACGACCCACAGGATCAGCCGCGGCGAATGGCGCAGCCATAGCAAACCGAACGCGAGAGCGCCGATCATCGCGGTCGCCGCGGCCGAGCGGCTCGCCGCGACGAACAGCGCGACCAGCAGCAGCGCGACTTCGGCGATCGCCGCTGCGCGTAGCCATGGCCGCATCGACCCCCAATACGCAGAAAGAGCGGCCAGCAGGGCGCCGAAGCAGATGACGATGTAGATGATGCTCTGGTTGACGTGCCCGACCGAATTGAGCTGAATGCCCTCATAGGTATGGGGCCACGCGAGGGCGATGAGCGCCCAGATCGTCGCGATGATCACGCCGGTCTGCAGCGCAATGTGAAGTTGCAACCATTGGCGCTCCCCGTAACCGCTTCGCTTGATGAACCACAGGATCGACGTCATGCGAAAGACGTCGCGCCAACCGCGCCACTCGTCCGCGTGAATGCCCGGGAAAAGCGAGCCGAACGCCGTGCCGATGAGCAACGCGGCCAGAATTGTGTCCCATCCGTCCCAGCGTCCGCCCAGCGACCGCCACGACAAGCCGAGACGCAAACGGTTCGCGTACCACGCAATCGCGTAGAGTCCCCAGAGGATGTTCTTCACACCTTCGAACATCGGCAGCGTGATCGCGAGGGCGATCAGCAGCGCGAATTCGACGGAGGGACCGGATTGGGATAACGAACGGTAGCGCATCGAAGGGTTTACGGCCCGGCAGCGCCAGGAAGGCGCCGGCGACGCGCGCAATTATAAGGGCCGCGCCGCGCGACCCCGTCGCGTAAGGACAATTCCTACACGGCGCAACGTCCGCTTGCGCAACGAAGCGCCTACGGTTTTCGTGCGTAAAGGTAGGGGTTCAATTGGGGCGAGTTGTACATTTTGAATTGCCGATAGACGCGCCAAAATGCCCGGCCGTCTGCCGCAAGCGACAGCAGCGCATTCAAACAGCGCGCGAGATCGCCGCGCTGCGCTTCGAGTCGGCGCAACTTCTCGATGCACGATTCGATGTGCGCGGGCGACACATCGACGCGCACGGTCTGTGCGCGCATGTGAAAGATCTTCAGCGCAAGAATGGAAAGGCGATCGATCATCGCACCGGCCGTTTCGGAGTTGTGCCATGCGTCGTGCGCGATCGGAACGGCAGCGATCCGCGCGAGCAGCGCCTCGTCGATCTTCTCGATCGCGTCATTGCGCTCCTGATTGAACCGGTCGATCGCGCGCTTGTTGGCCGCGATCGCGTCGGACCCCACGTCGATACGCCGCGCCTGATCCTCCTCGTTCCACAACGCGACGTTGCAGCGATGATCGACGGCGACCCAATCCCAGGCGCGATCGATCGCGTGCGCCGGCACTGCGGGGGGCGGCCCCGCCACAGCCTGATCGTGAAACGCGACGATCGCCGCGCTCGTCAGATCGGCGAAGATCGGCGTCATCGCGTGGCCGCACGTTGCTCACGTGCCGGCAATGTCCGCGTGCGATCAGCGAGCGCGCGGCGGAATACGTTTTCCATTCGATCAAGCATCGTTTCGAGCGCATACCTCGGCGCAACGAACGCGTAGGCATTGTCGGCGAGCCGGCGCGCCTCCGCAGGATGCGCGAGCAGCGCGTCGATCGCGACCGCGAGCGCCCGCGGATCTTCGGCGGGGACGATGCACGCCGTCATACCGTCGTGCGCGATCTCGGGAATTCCGCCGACGGCAGTCGTCACGCAGGGCAGACGCGCCATCATCGCTTGAAGGAGGGCCTGCGGAACGCCTTCGTTGGCATACGAGGGCAGCACGAAAATATCGAATGCGGCGAGCCACGGCGCGACGTCGTGCTGCAATCCCGCGAAAATGACGCGATCGTCGAGGGCAAGCGCCCGCCGCTGCGCTTCCAGTGCCGTCCGCTGCGCCCCGTCGCCGACCACCACGGCGCATGCGCCGCTGCGCGTCATCAACGGCAGCGCCTCGAGCAGATACCGGTGTCCCTTCCAGCTTCGCAGCGTTGCGACAATGCCGATCAACGGCAGGTCGAGCGGAAGACCCAGCGCTTTTCGCGCCCCGGCGCGATCGCGCGCCGCGTACCGGCCCGGGTCGATGCCCGTCGGCACCGAATCGATCCGTTCGGGGTCGATGCCGTTGTCGCGAATCAACTGCGCGCGCAACGCGTCTCCCGTCGTGACGATTCGTGCAGTCGCCTGGCGATACAACCAGCGCGTTCCCGGATCGTTGGGAACGGGGATCGAGACGTGCCGCGTGCGGACGAGAACCGGATGCTCGCGGCGGCGGATTTTCAGCCAGCTGCAGGCCAGCGCAGCCAGCCAGGCGTCGGTCGAGCTGTGGGCATTGACGACGTCGATGCGCTCTTCGGTGAATGCCGCGGCGAGTGCACGAGCGCCGCCGGGGCGTTTGCGTCCGATCGGCAAGGCCGTGGCCGGGACGCCGAAGCGCGGCGCCTCGTCGAGGATTCGCGCGCCGTGGGCCGCATACACGATGACGCGATGGCCACGGCCAATCAGGCCGGCCGCTTCGGTGAGAATGCGGATCTCCTGACCGCCCCATCCGTTGGACGCTTCGGTGTGCGCAACGGACAGCGGCTGAGCCACGCTGGTCGCGCTCACGCCACCGCGGTCGCCGCATTGAACTGGATGCGATGGAGCCGCGCATAGACGCCGCCGCGCTCGATCAATTCCGCATGCGTTCCCTGCTCGACGACGCGTCCGCGCTCGAGAACGACGATGCGCACCGCATGCTCGATCGTCGACAACCGATGCGCAATGACGAGCGTGGTGCGGCCTTGCATCAGCGTGTCGACCGCGGCTTGCACCTGCCGCTCCGATTCCGAATCGAGGGCCGACGTCGCCTCATCCAGAATCAGAATCGGCGCGTCCTTCAGGATCGCGCGCGCGATCGCGATACGCTGCCGCTGGCCGCCCGACAGCCGCACGCCGTGCTCGCCCACGCGCGTGTCGAATCCCTGCGGCATCGCGCGAATGAACTCGAGCGCGTGCGCCGCGGCCGCCGCGCGCTCGATTGCGTCGATCGGCGTGTCGCTCATCGCGCCGTAGGCGATGTTCGCCGCGACCGTGTCGTCGAACAGCATGACGTCCTGCGAAACGAGCGCGATCTGCGCGCGGAGCGATTTGAGCGTGAGCGTCGTGACGTCGTGGCCATCGATGAACAGCCGTCCGGCGGTGGGCTCGTAGAAACGCGGAATCAGATTCACGAGTGACGATTTGCCGCTGCCGGAGCTGCCGACGAGCGCGACCGTCTCGCCGGGCCGAACGAGGATCGAGACATCCACCAGCGCTTCGCGCTCGGCTGTCGCGTATCGAAGCGACACGCGATCGAATCGAAGCTCGCCGCGGGCGCGCTCGAGCGCGACCGTCCCCGTGTCGGGTTCCTCGTCGCGATCGAGCATGCCGAAGATGCTCTCGGCGCCTGCGAGCCCGCGCTGGATGGCCGCATTGATGCCCGACAGGGCTTTCAACCTCTCGAGCAGCGTCAACAGCGCGACGAGATACGAGGCGAACATGCCGAGATCGAGCTTGCCGGTCTGGTTCTGCGCCAGCGCGACCCAGATGATCACCCCGACCGCGATCGCCGCGAGCACTTGCGTCAGCGGCGAGCTCGCGGCGCTCGCCGACGACTGCTTGGTCATCGAGTTTCGCAGCGAATTCGCTGCCTTGACGGCCCGGCCACGCTCGTACGCTTCGCCGCCGAAGATGCGCACGATCCGATGGCCGCCGATCATCTCTTCGAGCACGTGTGTCATCGAGCCGGTGCGTGACTGAACGTCGCGCGCGATCCTCCGCAACCGCCGGCTGAAATAGCGGATCACGACTGCGACGATCGGCAACACGAAGAACGTCATCAGCGTGAGCCGCCAGTTGATCCACATCAGCCAGCCGAAGCTCGCGGCAATCGTCAGCGTGCTGCGGATCGCCGTCGTGATCGTCCCCGACGCGGCCTGGGCGAGCTGATGCGCGTCGAACGTGAGCTTCGATTGAACGACGCCGGAAGGCGTGACGTCGTAGTAGGGCGTGGGCAGCTTCAGCAGCTTGTCGGTCAACTCGCGGCGAAGGTCGAAGACGACGCGATGGCCGGTGTACGCCATTCCGTATTCCGATACGTAGGAGCCGATTCCGCGGAAGAGGAATACGCCGATCACGGCCACGGGCAGCCATTTCGCGCGCAGCGGATCGTTCGACTGGAATGTCTGGACGATCGGGATCACGAGCATCGCCATGATCAAATCGCCTGCAGCGACGATCACCATGCCGAGGACCGCGAGCGCGAACGCCCACCAGTAAGGCCGGACGTAATGCAGCAGGCGAAGGTAGAGGTGATAGCCCGTCATGTGGACGGCGGTTGACCGTTACGCCGCAACGGCGAATATCACGCCCGAAAAAACGCGCGGCAGACGAGTTGACACGTCGAAAAAGTATAGCGCAGCGTCACGAGGCGTCGGCATCGCCGCCCTGTTGCGGCGACGCGCTCCGTCGATCGGCTGAGGAACCCAGCGGCTTCCGCTTCATTGCGCGGGACTTCGCCGCACGGCGGCTCGCAACGCTCGCTTCGAGGAGCTCCTTGTACAGCAGCACGAGCTGCAGCGTCATCGCGGGCGGCGACAGCGGGAGCACGGCCTTGCGGGCGTGGGCGCCCATGCTCTCGCGCATCGCGCCATCTTCCAGTGTCCGCATGTGCGCCGCGAGCGCGGCGCTGTCGCGCGCATCGCAGACGAAGCCCGCCCCTGCACCGATGACGAGCTCCGCAACGCCCGACTTGGTGCTGGTGACGATCGGCAGCGCGCAGGCCATCGCCTCGAGCGCCGCGTTGGGCAGCGGATCATAGAGCGTCGGCAGCACGAACGCGTCGGCGGCGCCGTAGTATGGCTTCGGGTCCTGTTGCGGTCCAGCGAACGTCAGGCGGGACAGCACCGCGCGATGGCGTGCATGGCTAACGTACGGGCGCAATCTGCTCTCGCGTCCGACGACGATCAGATGCGCGTGCGGCGGCAGGAGCGCAAGCGCATCGATCGCAGCGATCACGCCTTTGCGCTCATAGCCCGATCCGACGAGCAGAAACACGAGCGCGTCGGCGGGGATTCCATGATGCTCGCGCACCGCGCCCCGGTACTCGCGCAGCGCCGGCGAGAAGACGTTTGCATCGACGGCGTTGTAGACGACGCGAAGCTTCGCGTCCGCGACGCCGAATCGAAGCTTGATCTCGTCGCGAACCATGTTCGAATTGCAGATGACCGCGGCGAGCGACGGACTCGCGAACAGCGCGCGCTCCTTGCGCAGCACGTAGCGATGATAAGGACTCGCCGTCGTCGCAAGACGCGCGAATGCCCCGCGGTCCTTGCCGCGCTCCTCGAGCCACACCGCGTGCACGCCGTCGCCGGCGCGGAAGACATCGCAGCAGAGCAGCCGCTCGTGCGATTGCACGAGCTCGGGCTGCGCGCGTCTGATCTTCCGGCACACGGCGAAGGCAAAGCCGGCATCGCGCCAAAGTCGCCCGACATGGAACGGATCGACGATCTGCGGTTCCATCAACTGCACGCTTGTCTCCGGCCACTCACGCGTGTAGAGGCTGATCGCGACGTTGCGTTCCAGCAGCGCTTCGAGCGCATTCTCGATGAAGCGCTCGGCCCCGCCGAACGGCGTATAGCGTTGGCGGACAATGGCGAGCCGCATCACGACGCGCGATCCGCCGTGTCCCGCAGCAACGAAAGAAAATGCGCGTGCAGACCGTCGGCGGCGAGCGTCGTCAGGCAGTCGGAAACTTTGCCGCCGCCGCAGCCGTCGAGATTGCACGGGCGGCACGGATGTGCGTCCGATGCAATGATCCGATGTGCGACTTGCCAGGGCCCCCAGATGTCCTCACTCGAAGGGCCGAAAAAAGCGAGCGTGGGCGTCTGCATTGCTGCGGCGATGTGCATCGGCGCCGAATCGACGCCGACGAACGCACGCGCCTGCGCCGTCAATGCGGCGAGCTCCGGCAATGTCAACATGCCGACGAAATCGACGAGCGCCGAGCGCGTCGATGGCGCGCAGCTCGCCACGATCTCTGCGGCGATTGCCTGCTCGCGCGCGTCCGGCGCACCGGTGATCACGATGCGAAATCCGCTCTCGGCGATTTGATCGAGCAGCGCCGCGACGCGTTCGATGGGTGCGCATTTGAACAACCAGCGCGAGCCGGGATGCGCCTGGACGAACTGTCGTCGGGCGAGGCCGTGCCGGGCGAGCAGCGCTGCGACTTTCGCTTCCGCCGTGGCGCCGGGCACGAGCACGAGGCGCCTGTCGGCCAGCGACGGATAAATGCCGATTCGCCGCAATGCATCGAGATTCGTCTCGACGGTGTGGCGCGGCGTCTTCGCCGGCGTTTTGTAGAAATGAGTGAAACGCCGTCGCCATAGCAGGCTGTCGCCGTTGCGCTCGCGCGTCACCGCGTAGCGCGGTCGCAACAGGCGCGCGAACGTGAGGCCGCGCGGATGCTCGGTCAGATGCACGAACAGCTGGTAATGGCGAGCGCGGAGCGCGCGAAACAACGCCCACTCGCTCGCGAAATGCCGAACGGCGTCCTGGCGTTTCCATTCGCGGTCGATCGTGAACAGACGCGCGATCGCGGGATGATTCTCGAGCATCGGCGCCGTATCGCTGTAGACCAGCGCGTCGATTTCGATGTGGGGCGCCGCGCGCTTCAACGTCGAGTACACCGGCGACGCGAGCAGAACATCGCCGTAGTGGCGCAGCTTGGTGACGAGCGCGCGCTTCACTTCGCGAAGCGGTACGGCGTCCGGCAATGGGCTCGTCATGGTGGGAGACGATACCAAAATCCGTGGAGCGCGCGGCAATGCGGCGCGCGAAACCGGTGCGCGGCGGCGCATTCGGCGCAAGCGAAACGCAAATCGGGTTCGGGTACAATCGTCGCTTCCCCCCGTACGGAAGCAAGGACGCTCAAGCCTTGAAGCTCCCGCCTATGCCGATCGATGCCGTCAACGCGAACGTGAAGGCGCAGATACTGGCGGAGGCGCTGCCTTACATACGGCGTTTTCACGATCGAACCATCGTCGTTAAATACGGCGGCAATGCGATGACCGAAGCGCATCTCAAGCCGGGTTTCGCGCGCGATGTCGTCATGCTGAAGCTGGTCGGCATGAACCCGGTGATCGTCCACGGCGGCGGACCGCAGATCGGCGATCTGCTCGCGAAGATGGGAATCCAAAGCGAATTCCGTCAAGGCATGCGCGTCACCGACGAGCGCGTGATGAACGTGGTGGAGATGGTGTTGGGCGAGCTCAATCAGGAGATCGTCGGCCTCATCAACCAGCAGGGCGGCAAGGCGGTGGGCCTCACCGGACAGGACGGCGCATTCATCCGCGCGCGCAAGCTCATGGTGAAAAGCGACAACGGCGGAGCGCCGGTCGACATCGGGCTGGTCGGCGAAATCGAGCGCATCGACCCCGAGCTCATCACCCTGCTCGATTCACGCGATTTCATTCCGGTGATTGCGCCAATCGGCGTCGGTGCCGAAGGCGAGGCGTACAACATCAACGCCGATCTCGTCGCCGGCAAGCTCGCCGAAACGCTAAGGGCGGAGAAGCTCGTGCTGATGACCAATACGAGCGGCGTGCTCGATCGAGACGGCAAGCTGCTGACCGGCTTGACGGCGACGGAAATCGAAGCGCTGTTCGCCGACGGCACCATTCATGGCGGCATGCTGCCCAAGATCGGCTCCGCGCTCGAAGCGGTGAAAAACGGCGTCAAAAGCTCGCACGTGATCGATGGTCGCGTCGAGCACGCGCTGCTGCTCGAGGTGCTGACGAACGAAGGCGTGGGCACGATGATCCGCGCGGACGGCGCGCCGCCGCGCATCGGCGCGTAGCGAAGCGCAATTGTTCGCAGGCTTGCTGCCTTCGCATCCGAACATGGCGATGAAACCCGGCGAACGGCGACTGCAGATCCTGCAGACGCTTGCAACGATGCTCGAGCATCCCCGCTGCGAAAAAGTGACGACCGCCGCGCTGGCGGCGCGCCTCGACGTCTCGGAGGCGGCGCTCTATCGCCACTTCGCGAGCAAGGCGCAAATGTTCGAAGGCTTGATCGAATTCATCGAGTCCACGCTGTTTTCGCTCATCAACAAGATCAGCGGCGAGACGAACGACGGCGTTGCGCAGGCGGAGCAGACCGTCGTAATGCTGCTCTCGTTCGCCGAAAAAAATCCGGGGATGACGCGCGTGCTGATCGGCGATGCGCTGGTGCACGAGGATGAGCGGCTGCAGGCGCGGATCAATCAGCTGACCGACAAGCTCGAGGCCACGCTGCGCCAATCGCTGCGGATCGCCCAGGCGGCGAACGGCTGGCATGGCGATGCCAATGCGGATGCCGCCGTGCTGATCTCATATGTCATCGGCCGCTGGCAGCTCTTCGCAAAGACCGGATTCAAGCGCGTGCCGCAGGAAAGCTGGGATTTGCAGCGCAAATTCTTATTTGGATGACGATGAGCTTCTTTTTGGGACGCCGCGTTCGGTGCGTCGCGGCAGCGTTCCTGGCGCTGATGTCCTCTGCGGGGATCGCGCAGGGGCGGAACCATCTGTCCGATGCCGAACCCGCTCCGCCGTCGCGCTGGGCGGACGACGCCGCGCGCGTCGACGAGCAGATTCGCCTGCGCGTGTTGTCGTCCGACGATCCGCGCTCCCATTGGATCGCGGGGCAGTTCGACACGACCGACATCGCGGCGAAGGTCCGCAACTTAGCAGCCGCTCGTGTCGCGGCGCCGCAGGAGAATCTTTATCTCGCTGCACTCGCGATGGCTTGCTTGCAACCGGTGCAGCCGACGCTGCCCGAGTGCGACGCAGTCGATCGCCTCGCGGATTGGGCGACGCGCGATG
>Ga0068856_100008249_pt1 | contig 10156 bp, 2 predicted proteins | sample KBSCornC62_FD_66595 | JGI IMG/M metagenome (GOLD analysis project Ga0068856, IMG submission 66595) | Corn rhizosphere microbial communities from Kellogg Biological Station, Michigan, USA - KBS Corn C6-2 | ecosystem: Host-associated > Plants > Roots > Rhizosphere > Soil ... | reverse complement strand
AAGCCGCTCGGATAGCTCAATCCGCGCAGCACCACGCTCACGCAGCGATTGAGCGCGTCGTCGTTTGCGGCGTCGGTCGTGCCGTGGACTTGCGCGTCGTGAGCCACCCCGTCGTCGCCGATCCGCACGGTGACCTCGAGCGCGCCGCTCAGCTCCGGGCGCAGGGCAACGCGGGAATTCCGGCACGCGCGCACCGAGTCATAGGCCTCGTCGATGACGCGCTCGGCGGCGGCCGTGACGGCCTGGTCGGCGCTGGCATCGCCATCGTCGGGGAGATCGCTCGGCGCGCTCAGCGTTCCGAGCCGCGCGCTCGGCGTGGCGAAGGCCGGTCCGACCACTCCGTCGCCGTTTGCGGATAGATCCAAAATCCGCGTCGCGAACGGGGTCGGCAGATAGGCGTCTTCCGCCACCGCCCACGCGGTCCACGGGGTGAGCAACTGCGCGCGGAGCGCGACGTCGGTCGCGGTTTCACGCCCCTGCCCGCGCAGCACGGTCTCTTCGACCCGCGCGAGCGCCCAGCGCCGGCGCACGTCGTCAGTCGCGCTCGAGCCAATGTTCTCCACGACGCGGGTTTCTTCGTGGGCGCCTTTGGCGTCGCGCCAACGCAGCTTGACCGTCTTCGGTAGCTCGCCGCGCGCGCGCCCGACCGCGGTGAGCGATTCGCCGAGCGCGACCGCGCGCGGGGCACGCGGATACACGCGCTCGATCAGCGGCCCGAAATCGAGCTCCACGCCCGACACGGCCGGGCGGAGTGCGTCGCTGATCAAGCTCACCGCCGTGCGCGCGGCGTCGGCCGTGTCGGAAATCTCGAACAAAGGCCCGGTGCCGCGCGCGAGCGCCGCGAGCAGCGAGCGATTCGCGAGCGGCCCAACCGCGACCGCGCCGATGCGCGGCGCGCCGCCCTGTCTGCGCGCCAAACGCGCCTGCATTTGCTCGACGGTCGCGTCGCCGAGCGTCGGCAAACCGTCGCCGATGTAGATGGCCATCGCGCCAGGTGCGTCGCTAGGCAAGGCGTCGCACGCCGCCTCGAGCGCCCGTCCGAGATCACTCGCGCCGCCCGGTGACAGCGTCGAGAGCGCGCTCGAAATGGCCTGACGCCGAGCCGCATCGAGCGGTCCGAGCGCGCTCGGACCGACGGCGTGCGCGCTCTGATCGGCGGCCAGCACGATCACGCGATCGCGCGCGCCGAGCCCGGCCAAGATCGCTTCCACCAGTGTGCGCTCGGCGTCCAGCAGGTTGCCCTCGGTGCTGCCGGACGTGTCGAGCACGAGCGCGAGCGTGACTCCGTCCGAAGTTTGGGCGATCGGCAACTCGGTGCGCAGGAGCACCGTGTCCGAACGATCGCTGTCATTGTCAGCCGCCGGGGCGCGATACAGCCGCGCGCGCCCGGGGCGGCTGGCTTCTTCAATCGTGACCACCCAGTCGGCGGCGGGCCGAAAATCCGAGCGCCGTAGATCTACCGTGGCGCCGGACGCGGTCGAACCGGCGCTGGCGGAGATCCCGAGCGGACTCGAGCGGCCCGCGTCGAGATGAGCCGAAAACTCGCCGATCAGCGGTGCTTCGCCGTCCCCGACCAGAGGATAGCGGTACTCGACCAGCGTGCGTCCGCCCTCGCTGCGGGGCGACAGCCACTCCACGTATTCGACGATCACCTTCACCGTCTGGCCCGCGGCCACGTTGGGAATGGTCCCGCGCAGCCAGCCCTCGCCCGCCCATTCGAGCAACGGAACCGACGAAGTTTGGGCCGTGCTCGAGCGCGAAGCGAGCGCGATCTGGCCCTCTTGCACCGGGCCTCCGCCCTGTTCCACCGCGAAGCGCGAGACCACGGCCCCACTCGGGAGCGCGAATCGAAAGTCGCCGAGCACGTCCGCGCTGCCGCCATTGAAGTAGGTGGTCTCCGCGCGCGTGCGCGCGACCTCGTGCTCCACGCTGGCCGCGACCGCGTGCGCGCGCAGGGTCAGCGGTGAGCTCGGCTGCGCGGAGCTTCCGCCCCACAGCTCGCCGAGCGCGCGCCGCGGCTGGCCGCGTGCGGCCCAGGGCGCCGAAAGCCCGAACGTCCAATCGTCGAACGCGCGTTCCGGCCCAATTTGCAGCTGATTTCCGGTCAAATGTGCGCTTTCGCCACTGTGCAATGCATGCTCTTCCGCACCCTGCTGCACGCTGAGCGCCGCGCCGGCCGCGTACACGGAAGCTTGCTCGCCATGCGCCTCGAGCCCGGCACTGCCTCCGCTCACCCGCACCGTGAGCCCGGCGAGCTGAATCTGACTCTTCACCGCGGTCGGGCTCTGCACGAAGATCCGCCCCTCGTTCAAGCGGAGCCCCCCGCCCGCGGTTACGACGAGACGCGTATTGCGATCCACGATGCAGGTCGTGCCGTCATCGAGCCGAATGCGGGCGCGACCATCGCCGTCGCTCGACACGGCGTCGTCCGCCGAGAGGCGGGTGAGCGCGCTGGCTCGCTTTGCGCCCACGTTCACACCGGCATGCACCGGGCTCAAGTCGGCAACCGTCGCGCGGAGCTCGCTGCGCGCGGGCTTGCCGCACTCGGCGGAAAGACCCACCACGGCTAGCGCCAGCGCGCAGATCGCGCCGACGGTCGGCAAGGGGCCGGCCAGCATCAGCCAGTGACGAAGCGGCTCATTTGCTCGGTTTCGACGCGCTTCAGTCATGACGCAGCTCTCCGTTTCGAAGCAGGAAAAATCGTTGCGTGCTCGCGCCACCTCGCTGAAAATTGACGACGGTATCGACGATGCGCTCGTGCTCGCCGAGCTCATCGAAGACGGCGGTGAGGTGCGCCACCGCGCCGAGCCGCGCCACACGCTCGACTTCATCCGGCTCCAAACGCACCTCGACGAACGAGCCCGCGCGGTCCGGGACCTTCACCTGCGCGACTCCGAGCAGCGCGTCGCCTTCCGAGGCCGGCATCGGCGCCCCGAGCGCGTTGCTCCACAGATTGGGGTGAAACTCTGGATGCAGCCAGGTGAGCGTCACGCGCACGCTCGGCGCATTGTCCGCCGGCGCGCGCACGGAGCTCAGCACGCGCGCGGCGCGGGCGGTGAGCGCCGCGAGTTCGCTCGTGCGTGCCGCACGCTGCGCCGCGTGTCGACCCCAAGCCAAATACGTCGCTTCGAGCGCGCGCGCGGCGATGGTCGAGGTCGAATCCGGCGCGTTCACCGAGCTGCCCTTTTCGGTCCATTTCAGGGCCTCTTCGAGCAGCCCCTCACCTTCCGCGGCCGAGGCGAGCAGCAGCGCCACGCTCGGATCGTCGGGTGCGAGCAGCTGGAGCGTCTCGTATTGGCGGCGCGCGTCGGCAAAGAAGCCGTGCGCGCAGAGCAGCTCGCCGAGGCGGCGACGCGCGACCGGATCTTCCGGCGCAAACTCGACGATTTCACCGAACGCGCGGCGCGCCTCCGCCGACAGCTCGTTCTTCTCGCGCTCACTCTTGGCCGTCGCGGCGAGCCGCAGATAGAGCTCACCGACCGCAGTGCGCAAATGCGCGTCGGCGTCGGGGCGTAAGCGGAGCGCGCGCGCTTCAGCGCGAGCGCCCGCGGCGTCACCGGCGTCTTCGAGCGCGTCGAGCAGACTGAGGGCGAGCGTGAAGTCGTCGGGCCATTCGACGCTCATGGCGCGCAGCGTCTTGACGCGTTCGCCGGGTGACTTTGCATTTTTGATCGCCCGCGCGAGCAGGATCGGGTCGACCGATTTCAGGCCCAGCGCCTCGTGCAGCTCGCGCATCTGGGCGGGGGTGTGCACGCGCCCCAAGATGCCGCGATAAATGGCGGAGGCGGCCCCGAGCTCCTGAAACATCACGCGCCACAAGCCGACTTGGCTGGAAACGCTCGGCAGCGCGTCGAGCAGTAGCGCCAAGAGCCGCGTGCGCTCGCGCCAAGTCGGCGCCTCGCAAGTGGCGAGCGCGGTCCGATAGATGCGCGCCACCTGCGACGGATCGCCGCCGGCGCGCTGCAAGCGCTCCCGCCAAAGTAAGACGCGCTCGGCAAGCGGCACATCTGCCGCACCACTACAGCCCAGGCGTGAGCGCGGCAGCTCGCCGACGTGGATCGTGAGGCTCAAGCTCGGCGCGGCGGCGTTCGCCACCTGCTTGCGCTCGCCCTCGTCCTCGCCGTCGCTCGGGTCCACCTTGAGCGAGGCGGCCGCATTGCTCCCGGCGAGACGGGCATGGCCGCTGCGGGGGCTCGGCTCTTCGCCGCTGCTCGTTGGTTTGTCGAGACTGCGCAAGTGATCCAGACCGCGGCCGCCCTGCGCTTTGCCGCCGCCACCGGCGCCGACGCGCAGCCCGAGCCCGGCTCCACCAAACGCCGGCTCGTCTCGAGCCGAAGCGGGGGCGCTGGCCGCGCTGGCCGCCGCCGTCGGCGCAGGCGCCGCGGGCGCGGGCTTGTCGAGCGAACCCCTCAGGCCAAACTCCCGCGCGTCCTCTGCCTTCTCGAGTGCCGCCGCCGCCTGCGCGGGTGGAGGCGGAGCCGCATTGCCCGCCGCGGGTTTCGCCGGCGGCTCGGGAGCAAGCTCGACCGGTGCGGCCGCGCGCGCCGGCGCGTTGTCGGCGGGGCCCGGCACTGCGTAACGCGCAGCCGACTTCTCCGGCGCGGCGCCGAGCGAGCCCTCCTCGCCTTTGGCGCGCGTGCCAGTGCCACCCTCTTTGCGGTCCGCCAGCACGGTGGCGCTCGGCTCTTGCTCGGCGAGGTCGGACTTGCTCGATCTGCCCACAGAGCCGGGTGACGCCGATTTCTGGTTGAGCTGATCGCGACGGGCCTCGAACTCGGCCTGTTCTTGGGGCGACATTTCGCTGCGCGTGGGCACGTAAAACGAAGTGACCGGCGTCAAAATGCCGTTCCGGACGCCGAGATCGACCAGCGCCGCGCGGCCTTCGCCGTCGCGCAGCATCTGCGCGAGCCGCGCCTCGGCCCAGCGGCGTCGCAGATCGCCGTGATCCTCCTGGGTGCTGAATTCGAGCGGCAGCTCGCGCGTGCCGAACCCGCCCGACAGTTTGACGCTGGCCGGCTGCGCTGCGGACGCGAGCCGGCCCACGATCAACTCGGTCTCGTCGCTGACCAGCGCGCCCGGCTCGCGCGGAAACACGCGCTCCACCGTCGGCCCGAGATCCACGTGCACGTCGAGCCAAGCAGGGCGCTCGGCGGCTTCGAGCACGCGCAATGCCGCGCGCGCCGCCTGATTCGCGTCGCTCACGCGCTCGGCAAAGCCGCCCTGAGCGAGGCCGGACAGCACGTCCAAATGCGCGCTGTCGCTCACGCCCAGCGCAAACAGCCGCGCCGGGTGCGTCAGTTTGCCGAGCCGCTCGCGCAGCGCGTTGAGCGACAACTCGCCGACCGTCGGCTGACCATCGCCGATATAAACGACGGCTTGCTCGCGCGCCGGATCGAGCCCTTCGGCCGCGCTCGCGAGCATCGTCCCGAGATCGCTCGCGCCGCCGCGCTCGAGGCGCCCGAGCTCGCTCAACACCCGCTGCCGGAGCGGTTCGTCGACCTTGGTCGGCTTGGGGAGCTCGGGCACCACCGGGCGCAGCCGCTCATCGCCGGCCCACACTACCAGCCGATCGTCGGCGCCCAAATGCGTGATCAGCGCGCGGGTCGCGGCTCGGGCGATCGCCAAAGCTTCCGGCTCGGTCGCCGCCGACGCGTCCACCACCAGCGCCAAATCCAAGCCTTTGCCTCGGCGTGGCGCGAGCTCGCGGCGCAGCGGGACGAGCACATAGTCGGCCTCCCTCTTAGCGCCTTCGCTGGCCGCGGCGCGCTCGGTTGGCGGCAATAGCTCGAGATCGGGCGCGTGCTTCGCGCGGTAGGCGCGTTCGCTCTTGGGTCCGTCGTCGAAGAGCTCGAGCGCGAGATCGGCGCGCGGCACGAAATCTTGCCGCCGCACGTACAGGGTGTCGCCTTCGCGCACACCGGTCATGCCCGAGCGCACCTCTTTCGCGCCCGCGTGCGACAGATCGAAGGCGACCGTAAGCTCCTCGATGTGCGGCAGACTCGCTTCGGCGCCTTCCGCCGCCATCGGGTACACGTACAAGCGGCGCTCGGCGGCAGGACCAGTGCGCCCGAGCCACTCGGCGTAGCGCACGACCACGCGCCGCGCGGCGCCGGGACCGATCGGATAAAGGCGCGCCTTGTACACGCCCGGCGCGTCCCACTCGAGCAGCGCGGGATCTTCGCTGCTGCCTTGATACACGTTCTCTTGGTATTGGGCGGCCGCGGCCACGCGCTCTTTCACGCGCCCCCAAACCACCACGCCGTCGCGATCGACGCCGAAGCGCTCGAGGGTGGCGCGCTCCGGCGTGCGAAAGCCGTACATGCCTTCGACGGTGTCCGAGCTCGGATTGAAGAAGGTTTGATCGACCTCGGTGATCGCGAAATCGCCGTCCAGCGTGACGTGTACGGCCAAGCGCTGAATCGCGAGCGGAAAGCGCGGCGCGCCCTGCTCTCCCGGACGACGTGCGCCGACCGTACCTACGCCGTACGGCGCGGGCGCAGCGGCGCGATCGGTCGTGGCAAGGCCACCCGTCCAATCCGCGAAGGCGCGGACCGGACTCACCTCGGGAGGCTGACTCGGGCGCAGCACGAGCGCTTCACCGGCGCGCGCGCGCGCTCCCGCGCTGCGCGCCTCGCCCGACAGCACGTAGGCGCGCACGGTGCCATCCGGCAACACGTCGATGCTGGTGCGCACTTCGGTCAGTGAGAGCGTGCCGCGCGGAGTCTCGAGCTCGGTGCTGGTATCCGCCGGCGAATCCAGAAACAGCCGGCCCGAGGCGATCTCCACCGATTTTGCGCGCAACGTCAGCGCAGCCGGACCACGCACGAGCAAGGTCGCGCCCGCATCACGGCGTAGCCAAGCCAGGCCTTCGTCCTCGATGCGCAGGCGCGCGCCGTCCGCGAGCCGTTCGCGCAGATACGGCAAGCGTTCACGCTCGCCCGGCGGCTGCACGTGCACGCCGCTGCGCACGGTGCGGAGCTCGGCCCAAGTGACCGAGCGCGGCTCGAGCGGCCGCTCGGCCTTGCGACAGCCGAGTGGAGCGAGGCACATCAAAATGGTGAGCAGCGGCGCCCACTTCGATGAGCAAAACGAAAGCCAGCGCCATCTTTGGATCATGCTGTAGTTCCTTGGACGCCAGACAGACGGAAAAGTTTTGTTCCGCGCCGGGAAAAGAACCCCACGTGCGCCCGTAAACACTCGAGCGCAATCGACGATTCGAGTCCCCCCGGACTCCGCGGTCAAGCGGCGATCACGGAACTTCGTACAACGACACGCCGTCGAGCGAGATATTCTTCGAGCCGCCCATCAAGTACGCGGGGTTGTCGAACACGACGCCGCCGCCGCCCTGTTCGCGCAGCGCACACGTCGCTACATGCTCCAGACCGTCGGATGCCGCGTTGCAATAAGGCGCGCCGCGCCACTCGACGTTCACGCGTTTCGGCGCGCGAAGCTTGATGGTGAGCTCGTATTTGCCGGCGTCGAGAGACATATGGATGCGGCGATTGTTGTCGATCGGTAGCGCCTCGACCACGACCTTGCGCACGACGTCGACCTTGAAATCCGCAGTCGCCTGACCTGCGCGCGCGGTCAGGTTGGCCGTGCCGACGGTCTTGGGCACGAGCATGCCGTCCTTGGGATAAGCGACGTTCGCGTTTTTCGACACGAACGCGACGTCCACGTCGCTGAGCTCGGTACCGCTCGAATCCAGCACCCGCACCTTGGGCTTGAACGGACCTGCCGTGAGCTCGACGCGGCCCACGTCTTTGGCTTCGATGCGAGCGACGATCCGGCAGCGCACCGGGATCGAGCGAGTCACCCCCGACACGGTGACGCTCAGCTTGCCGTCACCCGAGCGGCTGCATTTCACGAGCCCAGGTTGGCTGACCGTCCCCAGATCTTGCGGCTCCAGCGCAAACTCGGCGCCGCGGCTGAGGGTCGAGGTGACGCCCTGCGCGTTCGTGGCATGCACGACCACCGAAACCGGATCGCGCGAGTCGATCACGCTCGGCAACTCGAGCCGCATGTCGCTCGGCGGTTCACCTTTCTCACACGCGCTCGCGGCGAGCGCGAACCCAAGCGACGCGAGCAGACGAAAGCTACCGCTGAAGCAAGCAAAGCGCGCGGACCTAGCAGGGATATTTCGCATGTTGGAGCTCGAGACAGCCTACTATTGCAGGGCCCTACGCCGAGCCACAAGCCCGGCGCTCGGCCGCGGGCCCTAGGCGAGCCCTTGGCCGCTCGCGAGCGCTTTGGTCTGGCTCGCATCTTTCCTGAGCTCGGCGCGACGTCGCAACCAATACAGGCTGACCGGCAGCACCAGTAGCGTAAGGATGGCGGCCGAAATCGTGCCGCCCACCACGACAACCGCGATCGGCCGCTGCGTTTCGCTGCCGATGGCATGCGACATGGCGGCCGGCACGAGACCGAGGCTCGCGAGCAGCGCGGTCATCAAGATCGCCCGCAAGCGCTCGATCGCGCCACCGGTCACGGCCTGGTACGCGCCTTCACCGGCGCTCAGCCGCGCGCGCACGGCCGAGACGACCAAGACGCCGTTCAGCACCGCCTGGCCGAGCAAGGCAATGAAGCCGACCGCGGCCGAGACCGACAAGGTCATGCCCGCGACGGCCAGCGCCGCCACGCCGCCGACCAAGGCGAGCGGCGTGTGGAGCAAGATGAGCAGCGCGTCGCCCAAGCTTTGAAAGGCGGAGAACAGCAAGAAGAACGTGAGCAAGAGCGCGAGCGGAATCACGACTCCGAGCCGCTTGATCGCCCGCTGCTGATTTTCGAACTCGCCGCCCCAGGTCATCTCGTAGCCTTGCGGCAAGCTCACTCGAGCTCCGACCTTTTGCCGGGCTTCCTCGACGAACGAGCCCATGTCGCGGTTGCGCACGTTCATGCGCACGCCGATGTAGCGCCGGCCATTTTCGCGCGTGATCGCCGCGCGACCGGTGCTGACGGCAACATCGGCGACGGCGGAAAGCGGAACCACCAGGCCCGTCTTGAGCGGCAACCGAATGCCGCGAATCGAGTCCAAGTCGTCGCGCGTGGCCTTGGGCAGGCGCACCGTCACGTCCAAGCGTTTTTCGCCTTCCCAGAGCTCACTTGCGACGTGCCCGGCCATCGCGGTCTCGATGTAATCCTGCACGTCGTTCAAATCCAAATCGAAGCGGCCGAGCGCGTCGCGGTCGAGCTTGACCGCGATCTGCGGGCTCTCGGCGGACTTGACGATGCCGAGATCGGCCACGCCGGGCACGGTCGCCAAGATGTCCTTCGAGCGTTCCGCGGCGCGTTGCAGTTGGCCCAGGTCTTCGCCGTAGATCTTGAGTGCGATTTGCCCGAACTGGCCGGAGATGTTTTCGGCCACGTTATCGCGAATGGGTTGCGAGAAATTCGCCTCCAGCCCCGGCACCTCCGCCACATTGAACGCCATCTCCGAGACGATATCGTTCAGCGTCGGTTTGTCGGGCCGCCATTCGTCCGGGGGTTTGAGTTTGACGAAAGCCTCCAAGTTGTTCGGCAAGGACGGATCGGTGCCGTCTTCGGGGCGGCCCAGCTGTGTGAGTACGGACGCGGCCTCGGGCGTGCGCAAAATCAGCTTCTTCAGCCGCGGAGTGAGCTTCTGCGCTTCGGCGAGCGACATGTTGCCGGGCAGCGTGAACGTCACGTACAGGGCGCCTTCGTTCAGCTCGGGCAAGAACTCCGAGCCCAGACGCGGCACGAGCAGGAACGCGGCGAGGAGCGTGCCGAGCGCGAGGATGAACACCGGGACCGGCCGCTCGAGCACGAAGTCGAGCGCCGGAACGTAGGCCTTGCGCGCCCAGCGCGTGAGCGGAGACTCGCGCTCGAGCCCCGCCCCCTTCAACCCGAAGAACGAGAGCACCGGGATCAGGGTGAAACTGACGATCAGCGCGCCCACCAGCGCGCTCACTACGGTGTTCGCCATGGGCGCGAAGATCCGGCCCTCGACGCGCTGCATCGAGAAGATCGGGATGTACGCGGCAATGATAATCAAGAGCGAGAACAGAGTCGGACGCGCCACCTCGTGCATGCCTTGGGCGATGTTCTCGATCAAGGCTCGCGGCGTATCCGAGCGGCGCTGTGGCACCTCGTGAAACAGGTGCTCGACCAAGATCACCGCGCCGTCCACGATGATCCC
>Ga0068856_100008247_pt1 | contig 10157 bp, 5 predicted proteins | sample KBSCornC62_FD_66595 | JGI IMG/M metagenome (GOLD analysis project Ga0068856, IMG submission 66595) | Corn rhizosphere microbial communities from Kellogg Biological Station, Michigan, USA - KBS Corn C6-2 | ecosystem: Host-associated > Plants > Roots > Rhizosphere > Soil ... | reverse complement strand
TGCGCGCCCTATTTTTACCGCAGAGACGCAGAGAACGCAGAGGTCGCGCAGAGAATCATTGCGTTTCATTAAGTTATCTGCTTGTGCAAAAGCAGCACTCCTCCGGAGTGAAGACTTTTGCAAGAGGCTCTAAAGCATATCGGACACTAAGCGGGGGGAACAAACGTTGTCTTTAGTCATCTACACGAAACCAGGTTGTCCGTATTGTCAGCAGGCGCGCGACTATTACAATTCGAAGGGCATTCCATTTATCGATTACGATGCACAGAACGATCGCGCTCGACGCGCGGAGATGTTTAAGTATTCTGGAGGCGACCCGACCGTTCCTTGTATCGTTGAAAACGGCAAATACAAGGGTTCGGGCTGGGGGGACCCGCCTCGCGGTTGAACGATTCACGACTAGCCGGCAGGTTGCCGGCAAAACAAAACTAAAGCTCAGTCTCCCCTCATAGTACGACAGGCTGTTAGCCTGTCGTGGTTCGGTCCATGGCGCGACAGGCTAACAGCCTGTCGTACAAGTCTTGACGAAGGTGCGACATGACTAAATCAAAACGAATTGCGAGAGCGGTGTTCCTATGCGTTTTTGCGAGCTTATTTCTATATACAACTGCGACTAAAGCACAAACCAATGGAGGAGCAGCACCTCAACCACCAATGACAGAGAAGAAACCAAAAACAACAAACATCCACGGCGTAACGCTCGTCGACGACTATTTCTGGCTGCGCGAGAAGACCAACCCGGCCGTAATGGCCCACCTGCAAGCGGAAAACGATTATGCCGATGCCATGATGAAACCCACGTCCGCGTTGCAGGAAAAGCTCTACAACGAGATGCTCAGTCACATAAAGCAAACGGACGACACCGTGCCTTACAAGTGGGGTGACTATTTCTACTATTCGCGCACGGTAACTGGATTGCAGTACCCGATCTTCTGCCGGAAGAAAGGAAGCACTACTGCGCCTGAAGAAGTCGTGATCGACGTAAATGAACTGGCCAAAGGTGAGAAGTTTATGAGCGTTGGGCAATTTGTTCCCAGCGACGACGGGAATTTACTTGCTTATACAACCGATAACACCGGCTATCGCCAATACACCTTACATGTGAAAGATCTTCGAAACGGGCAATTGTTTCCCGAAAAGATCGAACGCGTAAACACCGTCTCCTGGGCCACTGACAACAAGACTCTGTTCTATGTGACTGAAGACGCAGTTACCAAACGAAGCGACAAGTTTTTCCGTCATGTGCTGGGGTCAGATAAAAGCGATTTGATGTTTGAAGAGAAGGACGAGCTCTTCGATATCGGAAACGGGCGAACTCGCGATGGTAAAGTGATCTTCCTCGAATCCGCCGCCAAGACTTCGACCGAAGTTCTTTACCTATTCGCAGACAAGCCAGACTCCCAATTGAAGGTTGTTCTACCTCGCGAACCAGAACACGAATATGAGGTCGATCATCGTGGCGACCTTTTCTACATTCGCACAAACAAGAATGCGAAGAACTTCCGGATTGTAACGGCCCCTGTCGATGATCCGTCTGAAAAGAACTGGAAAGAATTCGTTCCTCACAGACCAGCTGTGAAGGTCGAAGACGTTGAGCTGTTTGCGGACTATGCCGCTTTATCTGAGTGGGAAAACGGTCTGCAGCAGATCGAGATCATCAATTTCAAAACAAACAAACGCAACCGCATCGAGTTTCCTGAACCGGTTTACTCCGCAGGGACAAGTTCCAATCGTGTATTCAACACCAACGTTCTTCGTTACTCCTACAATTCACTCGTAACTCCAAACTCAACGTTTGATTACGACATGAATACCGGCAAATCGACACTGCTCAAACAAACGGAGGTACCGGGAGGCTTCGATCGAAACAATTACAAATCTGAACGACTGTTTGCGACCGCCTCAGATGGAACGAAGATTCCTATGTCGGTGGTCTATCGCAAAGGCGTGAAACTCGATGGCAGTGCGCCGATGCTCCTTTACGCCTATGGCTCGTATGGAATTTCGATTCCTCCTACCTTTTCGTCGAATCGACTCAGCCTTTTGGACCGGGGTGTGATCTATGTCATTGCTCACATTCGAGGTGGCGGCGAACTTGGAGAAGAATGGCGCCAGGCCGGCAGGATGATGAATAAGATGAATACGTTTACGGATTTCATCGCCTGCGCCGATCACCTGATCAAGGCAAAGTACACCAGCAAAGATCGAATTGTGATTCAGGGTGGCAGTGCTGGAGGATTGTTAATGGGCGCTGTCAGCAATCTCCGACCGGATCTCTTCAAGGCAGTGATTGCTCAAGTTCCGTTTGTTGATGTCTTGAATACAATGCTTGACGCTTCGCTGCCACTCACCACGAGCGAGTATATCGAATGGGGTAATCCGAACGAGAAGCCGGCATTCGATTACATGAAGACCTACTCGCCGTACGACAACATCCAAAAGAAGGATTATCCAGCGATGTTGGTGAAGGTTTCAGTCAACGACAGCCAGGTTCCGTACTGGGAAGGCACAAAGCTCGTTGCCAAGCTGCGGGAACTGAAGACGGATAAGAATCCGTTGTTGTTGAAGGTTAACTTCGGTGCAGGTCACGGCGGCTCCTCGGGGCGATATGATGCGTTGAAGGAAACTGCTTTTGATTACTCGTTCATGCTCTGGCAGATGGGGATTGCGGACAACAGTGTTTCAAAGATGGAATAGATCTGAGTTATTGGTCCGCAAGTAAAGAAGTACAAGTAAGGAAGGGCGGTTTACCCCCGCTGGAACCCGATCTCAGTTGTCGGGAAACAGCGGGGGTAAACCGCCCTTCCTTACTTGCGCTTTGTCGATTCTGCTTTTATCTCAATCTTGGATCGGGCTCAACGATCAGCGGCTGAGTTAAGGATTGGCCGCCGACAGTTAGTCTCACCGAATATCGCCCCGGCAATACTGTCGGCCGGTTAAATCCAAATCCACCGCCGCCACCTCCTCCTCCGCCCGCGCCGCGTTGAGTAGTTGCTGCTGGTGGTGTCGGTCGTAGATCCCACACCCAACGATGCATTCCACTCGCCGCTGATAATGGCTCTGGTGTCGGACGCCAAAACGCTGGGATATTCAGTGTGTTTGGATCGACCGGCGTTGGGCGCTCATCACTCGAATAACGACGAATCACATCACCAGCCGGATCCATGATCTCGAGTGTCACTGGTCCGTTCGCCGCCGATTTCAGGTAGTAATCGATCACCGCTCCGAATGGTGGATTCTCTGCGAGCGCTTCATCGCGCGGTTGAGGAGTACCATTATCACTGCCCGGAACTACATTGATTGCAACAGCGGGTTTGAAAAGAAAGGCGTTCGACTTCGCCATGTCGTTGTCGATCTGACGAAGCGCTGTAACGTTGTCGAGCACCCAGAATCCACGCCCGTGTGTAGCAACAATCAAATCGTCTCGGTGAATCACCAGATCACGTACAGAAACGTGCGGCAGATTTAACTGCAACGATTGCCAATGATCACCGTCATCAAATGAGACGTAGGCACCGAGTTCAGTGCCGGCAAACAACAACCCGCGACGGTGAGGATCTTCTTTGACGGTCTGAACATAAACGCCCGCAGGTAAACCAGTCGTAATCGCAGCCCAGGTCTTTCCCGAATCTCGCGTTCGATAGATGTATGGCTCGTAGTCTTCCAACTGGTGACGCTCGACTGCGGCATACGCCTCATTAACGTCAAAGTGAGAAGCCTCCATCATCACCACTTTGCTCCACGCAGTGACCTGCGGAGGCGTCACATTAGTCCACGTCTTACCGTCGTTGTTGGTCAGTTGAAAATAACCATCGTCAGTCCCGATCCAAATCATCGGTGCGCGCAAAGGCGAGGGAGCAATTGTGTAGATCACGCCGAGACGTTTTGCGGCAGTTGCAGTTGTCGGGACGTCTGCGGCAGCAGCTTCATTTAAGTTTGAAGGAGCTCCCGGTTCTTCGCGAGTTAAGTCCTGGCTTATCTGCGTCCAGCTTTCGCCGCCGTTGGTTGTCTTATAGAGATACTGATTTGCGAAGTAGAGTGCGCGCTTATCAGCCGCTGAAAACACTAATGGCTGAGTCCACGCATGCCGAAACGGGCCGCCACTCGCACCACGTTCGGGAGACACGTTCTGGGTTGCGCCCGTCACAACGTCACAGCGTTCAACAATGTCACCGAACAAAATCTCGGGATGTAGTGGATCGGGTGCCGTGTAGCCTGACTCACCGCCTGCGCACACGCCAGTCCAATCATGATTAGAGATTTCAGAATGATTACTACGAGAAGGAACGCCAATGGCGCCGCTATCTTGTTGTGCACCAGTGAGCCAGTAAGGAAACCGGTTGTCCGCCGCGACGTGATAGAGCTGGGCGGTTGATTGGTTGTACCAGGAGCTCCAGGTTATCGCGCCATCTTCAGTCACGATGCATCCCTGATCACTTCCGGAAATCATTCTTTTCGGATCGTCAGGGTTAATCCAGAGCTGATGATAATCATCCCCGCCGGGCGCGCCTTTTATTGCTGTCCAATTTTTTCCACCGTTGGTTGATTTGTAGATAGAAGTGTTTTGCACAAAGACCGTGTCCGGGTCTTTGGGATCTGCCGTCACCTTGTTGAAGTACCAACCTCGTCCCCAGATGCGATTGTCCGCTGAGACTTTCGTCCAGGTTGCTCCTGCATCGCTCGTTGAAAAGAGGCCTCCTTCTTTTGCATCAACGATTGCGTAGATTCGATTTCCATTGGTTGGTGAAACAGCCAGCCCTATCCTACCGACGCCTTCACTCGGAAGTCCGTTTGTAAGTTGAGTCCAGGTGTTGCCGCCGTCGGAAGACTTGAAGATACCTGCGCCTGGTCCATTCGCGGGGGCGTAAATAAACCATGGTGGACGCCGAACGTTCCACATACTCGCGTAAATGATTTGCGAGTTAACAGGATCGAACGCGAGATCGATCGCACCCAGATCCTCATTCTTGTACAAGATCTTCTGCCATGTGGCGCCGCCGTCTTTTGTTCGGTAAACGCCACGATCCGGATGCGGACCATAAACGTGGCCGAGCACGGCAATGTAAGCGAGATCCGGATTCTTTGGGTCTACGATAATCCGTCCGATTTGTCGCGAGTTCTCGAGTCCAAGATGTTTCCACGTCTTACCCGCGTCAATCGACTTGTAGACCCCGTTGCCGAACGAGATCGAGTCGCGCATGTCTGCTTCGCCCGTACCAACGTAGATCACATTTGGATTTGATGGAGCGACTGCAATCGCCCCAATCGATGCGACTCTCTCTGAATCAAATATTGGGGTCCAGGTTCGACCAGAATTGATTGTCTTCCAAACTCCGCCTCCGACTGAACCAAAATAGTAAACACTTGGTTGACCAATGACACCTGTAACTGCATTCACGCGACCCGCGCGAAACGGTCCGATATTGCGCCAACGTAATCCGGAGTAAAGGTTGCTGGGGTATTTTTCCTGAGCTGTAGCGATTGAATAGAAATGCGACGCGACAACTGCACTCATCGTCAATCCGAGCACACTAACAATGCACAGACTTCTTCCACGGGAAATAGACATGGATGGGCTCCTCAAACTTTGATCCACAGATTACGCAGATTACACAGATTTAGATCAAACTGTGTCAAGCAAGAATCTGTGTAATCTGCGTAATCTGTGGATGCGCTTTGATCTGAGATCGTGGGGGTTGCAGCATTGTCGAAGTTGGGGGTTAAATAGGCCGCAAACAAAAATAATCCAGATTCCCAAGAGGTCCGTTTCGCAACGTCTCCGCTGCCACGTTATCAACAATTCCCATGGTAGGCTCCACCCTTGGCAACTACAAAATTCTCGAGAAGCTCGGAGAGGGCGGCCAGGGAACTGTCTACAGAGCCATTGATTCAAAGCTGGGTCGGACCGTAGTTATCAAAGTCCTGCCTGCCGAACTCACCTCGAAGGAAGGCAATCTCAAACGTTTCGAACGTGAAGCCCGACTCGCCTCAGCTCTCGACCATCCGAACATCTGCACAATTTTTGATCTCAATCAGATCAACGGCATTAACTTCATATCGATGCAGTACATTGAAGGGCGCAACGTCCGGCAATTAGTCAACGGTCGTCCACTATCACTGGAGAGCGCCCTTTCAATTACTTTGCAGACTGCGGACGCGCTCGCGGCCGCACATGCGCGCGGGATCATTCATCGAGATATCAAGGCCGGGAATGTAATGGTGACTCCGTCAGGCCAGGTGAAAATTTTGGACTTCGGACTGGCTAAACTGCTCGATGAAGACGCTGCACGAACTTCAGGTATTCATCACACCGAACTGACTGAGGTTGGAATTCCGTACGGGACTGCAACCTATGCCGCACCCGAACAGGCACGAGGCGATCGCGTCGATGCACGCGCAGACATCTTCTCTACTGGCGTGTTGCTCTATGAAATGTTGACGGGGAGCTGGCCCTTCAAAGGGAAAACTGCGGTTGATGTCAGACATGCAGTGCTCCACGATGAACCGACGCCGATAGCGGAGGTGAGGCCCGGACGCGTGCCTGCACGTCTACAACAAATTCTCGACAAAGCGCTCGCCAAGGACCCAAAAAATCGGTATCAAAAGATCACTCAGTTCGCTGACGATCTACGTTCGATTATTCGAGAACTGGGAAGTGAAACTCCTGCTGACGTCACGCCAGTAGCACCGAAATATCTGCAAAATGCGAATCCGGTATCGCGTGCCTTCCGTTGGTTGAAAGGAAAGACTGCCGAGACTGCGTCGGCTGGATCAGGGCGGCGGACCAGCAGTGCCGGCCACTCAGAAACTTCTAAAACTCCCGCGACAAGTCTCGCGGACGGTGAACGACGCAGTGTTGCCATACTTCCGTTCAAAAACGTCGGTAACGACAAGGAGACGGATTTCTATCAATTCTCGCTGGCCGACGCAGTCATAACAGAACTAGCGCGGGTTCGATCGCTTGTGGTTCGTCCATCCTCGGTGATCGTCAAGTATCAGGGCAAACAGATCGATCCGGCTGAAGCAGGGCAGGAGTTGAGTGTTGATGCAATCCTGACTGCTACCTTTTTGCACGCCGGCGATCGCATTCGTGTTACAGCTCAGCTACTCGACGTCCGTACAAGCGAGATTCTTTGGAGTGAAAGAATTGATGCGGATGCGAGCGACATCATCAACGTTCAGGACACGATCGTGCAGCGCATTGTGCAAGGACTGCGTCTGGAACTCAGTCCAGATGAAAAGGACGAACTCGCCAAAGGCGCGACGACCAATGCCGCAGCATCAGAAGAATATTTGCGCGGCCGCGACTGCCTTGCCAATTTCATATATCACACCATTCAGCGTGAGCAACTCGACAGTGCGATGGAACATTTCCGCAGGGCAATCGAGATCGATCCAAAGTTTGCTTTGGCTTATTCAGCGCTCGGCAGTTGTTTCGTCAATCGGGTGTTGAAAGGGCTCGGCCAGGCGGGCGATCACGAAAAGGCAAAGAGTAACTTCAAGAAAGCGCTGGCACTCGATCCACGATTACTGGAAGCGCGAATGCACATGGTGATCATCTATCTCACCGGTGGCCAGAAACCAAAAGCACGCATGGAAGTTGAAATGTTGCGGGAGGAGTATCCAAACGATCCCGGCGTCCAATTTGTGCGTGGAATCGTCGCCAGGCTTGATGGCGACTACGATCGCGCGTTGCGGAGTTTCGATCGAATGGGACGACTGAATCCGAGTGATCGAGTAGTTGGAAGTTACAATCGCGCTCGTATCTACATGTACCAGGCCCAGTACGAACAGGCACTTCATGAGCTTGATCTTGGCTCGGAGCTCGAGCCCGAACATCCGATGATAAAAGTCTTCCGGGCTCGTGTGCTGTATTATCGCGGTGAGATTGACGCAGCAACGCGGATATTACTTCAGGTGCTCGAACGTCACCCGCAAATGGATGGCATGCGACCGATTTTGGCGATTTGCCTGAGTGCCCAGGGTCAGCACACCAGAGCGAACGAACAGCTAACACACAAAACGCGACAGGTCGCGGAATCTGATTACGATATATCTTACTGGCTCGCTTCTGCGTATCTTTTGCAAGGCAGACAAGTGGAGGCCCTGCGCTGGCTTGAAACTGCTATTGGCCTCGGAAATGAAAACACTCCGTGGTTCGAATCAGATCCTAACTGGACAGATATGCACAAGGATCCTCGCTTCATAGAACTAATGACAAACATCAAGACTCATCACAAATCAACTGGGGACTACACTGAATGAAGACTTATGTCGTCGGCGACATTCACGGTCGTTGCGCGCAACTCCTCAACCTACTGGATATGTTGCCGCGCGATCCCGCGACGGACACGCTTGTCTTCCTCGGTGATCTGATTGATCGCGGCGCCGATGCGCCGGGTTGTGTGGATCACGTAATGAAGATGGTGGCCGACAATCCGGAAAGAGTTTTATGTCTTCGAGGGAATCACGAGCAGATGTTGATGGACTTTCTGGAGGGCGCCAACAACATCTGGCTGACTCCGGTAGTGGGCGGCGAGCGCACTATTGAACAATACATAGGCCGTCCGGTTCGCGTTGAGAGTGAGCAGGACCTGGAAGATTTGCGACATGAGATGGAAAGTTCACTTCCCGGCGAGCATCTCGAGTTCATGCAGAACCTGCCCTACTTTCATGAAGACGAGTTTGCCATCTATGTTCACGCGGGATTGGATCATGGCAAACACCCCAGCGAGAGTTCTGCCTTATCGTTGCTGTGGATGCGCGATATGGATTTCTACAAGAACTATCGCGGGAAACCCTGTGTCTTTGGTCATACACCCACACCGCTGTTGCCGCTGCGAGGACGACTGGGCCGGCACGGCATCTACATTTCTAACAGCGCAATTGGTCTCGACACCGGGTATAGCCACGCGTCGCCATTGAGTTGTATTTCGCTACCCGATTTCAGTCTGTATCAAACCTTTGCTGACGGAAGAGAAGAAACGCATCAGATTACATCGTTTATTCCGGAGCCGTTGAAGAAGATGCAGAGGGACGCGGGATTCAGAGCGGAGACGTAACGTTCGCCTTCACGCCGAAGGTGTGAAATTTAATAGCCGGGGACGAAGTCCCCGGAAGAAAGGTAAAGAAGTCCGACCCTGAAAGGGTCGGACTGTTCTATTTTTCAGTTCCAGAGATACCTCTCGTCATACTCGATCCCATTTTCCTCGAGCATGAAGATCAATTCCTCTTTGAACGTTTGTTTCTTATGGTGATCTTTCTGTGCCGCGACATATTTTTGAAGCGCCGGCAAATCAGATTTTCCAAAAGAGAATGCGCCGTAGCCGTCCTGCCAATGGAAGTATCGAAACTCTCGCCCTTGTGATTTTATCCAGAGTGAAGAATCGCCTTTCACCTCCTTCAGCAAGTTGCTTAGAGCAAGATTCTTCGACTGAGAGATCAGCAAATGAACGTGATCGCGATCGCCTCCGGCATCGAGTAGTCGAGATTGATTGTTTCTGAGAATACCGCCGATGTAGGCAAACAGATTTGGCTCAACATCGGGTGTAATCAACGGCTCACGATTCTTGGTCGAAAATACGAGATGGACTAAGAGACTGGTGAGAGTCTGAGACATTTTTCTATCCTTTCAGTGAGGTTCGACCCTTTCAGGGTTGGACGGGTTGTGAGACTTCCGGGGACTTCGTCCCCGGCTATTAAATTTCACGCTTTCAGCGCGAAAACGATCAGTTCGATCGATTCAAAATAAAATCGGCAATGCCACGCAGCGTATCGCTTGGTCGGTCGATTCTGGCAAGAGCCTCACGCGCCTGTGAATGCGCACGCAACGCAGCTTGCTTCGTCTCCTCAAGTCCATATAAACCTGGATACGTCGCTTTCAATGAACGCGCATCCTTGCCCGGAGTCTTGCCCAGGTCCTCAGCAGTCGCTGTCACGTCTAACAAGTCGTCTGTTATCTGAAACAGCAATCCAAGTTGCGCCGCGTAATCGGTTATTGCTTTCAACTCCAACTCACTCACACCGGCAATGATTGCGCCGCTTCGTGCCGCAGCAATTATCAACGCGCCGGTCTTGAGCCGGTGAATCTCCTCCAACTCTTTTGCGCTAACCACTCGAGCTTCGCCTTCGATATCAAGCGCCTGTCCTCCGACCAT
>Ga0068856_100008246_pt1 | contig 10157 bp, 9 predicted proteins | sample KBSCornC62_FD_66595 | JGI IMG/M metagenome (GOLD analysis project Ga0068856, IMG submission 66595) | Corn rhizosphere microbial communities from Kellogg Biological Station, Michigan, USA - KBS Corn C6-2 | ecosystem: Host-associated > Plants > Roots > Rhizosphere > Soil ... | reverse complement strand
GCGCGCGAGAAGCTCGCCCGATACGACGCGCTCGAGACGCTCCGCGATCCATCCCACACCCACGCCCTGTGCCCGGAACAGCACGAGGAACTTTTTGCTCGGGCCGGATTGAGCATCCACGCGCGAGCGCAATATCGCCTCGAAATGGCGGTCGAGGCCGTCGTGTCCGCGTCCTTTCCGGAGCCCGGCGACGCGGAAAAGGTCGCGGAACTGTTCCGCAAAGACCTGGGCGTCGATGCTTTGGGGGTCGGTGTCGAAGAGCGCCAGGGGCGGCTCTGGTTCGCCTTTCCGATTCTGATCCTCAGCGCGCGTAAACGCTGAAACTCTTCGACACACGTTGCCGGTTTGCGTTGGCGCGAGGCAGCGTAGACTACGGTCCATGGCGAATCGAACCGTTAATTGGGCGCTAATCGGGGTCTTTGGCGCAGCGCTGACCATGGCCTGCCACTCGACCTCATCATCCAACCAAGAGCAGGCCGCGCCCGCGGCCGCCGAGGCGAAGAACGTTGCCGAAGTCAGCGTCGCGCAGGTCGCGAGCTTCAGCAAAGACAAGTCTGCAACCATCTTCGACGCCAATGACGCGGACACGCGCCAAAAGTATGGCGTGGTCCCGGGCGCGGTCCTGCTCGCCGATCACAAGAGTTACCCACTCAGCGTACTGCCCGCCAACAAGAGCGAAAAGCTCGTGTTCTATTGCGGGGGGACGAAGTGTCGCGCGTCCGACGCGGCCGCCGCGCGCGCGGCCTCGGCGGGCTATCAGGACGTGAGCGTGATGCGCGACGGCATCCGCGGCTGGAAAGACGCGGGCATGCCGACGAGCGCCGCGCCCCAAAGCTGAGCCGAGTCGAGGGGAACGAGGCGAGCCCCGGGGGCGGCTCGCCTCGGCTACAACATAGAAGTAAGGATTCGTAGTCTGTCGCCACCGTCATCGAGTCGAGTCTAAGTCCGTAATATGGACTCGCTCGAAGCACCTGAGTCGACAAACCGCTCTACGCCGTAGCAGTAGCCCACAGTGGGCAGTTGTGCGTTTCGCGTGATCTCGTTACGCGCACGTTACGTTGTGCTCGAAGCCGGGCACTCCAATGCGGGCGTTTGGCAGGCAGTGCCGAGAGCGAATCACTCGCTCCGTAGCGCGTGGGAGATCGAACATGGATCGAAGCGGATGGGTTTGTCGTTCGTCGTGCATTTCGCTCGTAGCAAGCGTGTGCCTGCTCGGTTGCAGCGGGCCGCCGGAGGCCGAAAGCGATGTGGCTCGCGCCAGTCAGGCCTTGCTCGGTGATCCGGTCGGCGGGGTCGACCCGGATCTACTGACCGAAGCCAAAGCCGCGTTTCAAAACGTAGAAAGCATCAATGACGGCGTGGGGCCGATCTTCAACGAGCGCTCGTGCGGCGGTTGCCACGCAAATGGCGCGCTCGGCGGCGCGGGCGAGAATATCGAACGGCGTTTTGGCCGCTTCGTGAACGGCTTGTTCGATCCGCTCGCCAGCAGCGGTGGTTCGCTGCGTCAGCTATTCAGTCTGGGCAATTTCAACAATCCCAATTTACCCGCGGCGAGCCAGGGTCGCTGTCAGCCCGGCAATCCGACCTTGTGCTGCGTGCCGACCGACGTGAACCCGACCCAGGCGACGGTGCGCGACGTCGGTCGACTGACCACGCCGCTTTTCGGGCTCGGCCTCGTCGACGCGATGCCCGACTCGTTCTTCGATGCTCTCGCCGCCCAGGAACCGGCGGCGATTCGCGGCGTGGTGAACCGCGTGTCGGTGGTCTTGCCCAATCCGGGCGATCCGACCCAAAGCGTCAACTCGACGCGCGTCGGTCGCTTCGGTTGGAAAGCGGGCGTGCCGAACCTGCTGCAATTTGCGGCGGACGCGTACCTGAACGAAATGGGCATCAGCACTCAAAGCTGCTTTCAGGGCACGAGCATTCTGGCCTTCGCGGTCGAGAACGCGCCCAACGCCCCGAGTGGAAGCAATCTCGAGGGTTGCGACGATCTGGCGCCCGCGCAAACCGATGAAAATGTCGCGGCTGGCATTCCGCGCACCACCGACGATGCGGTCGGCCCGTGCGGGACCTCACGCACCGAGATTCAGGACGACGTATTCCTGTTCGCCGCCTTCATGACGACACTCGCGCCCCCCGCGCGCGATTTCAGCGATCAGACCGCGATCACGCGCGGACAGCCGCTCTTCACTTCGACTGGCTGCGCCGGTTGTCACGTCACCGTCGCGTTCCAAACCCCCGCGACTCCGTTCCCGGTCGACATCGGGGATGGCTCCGAAACCGCGCGTGTGCCCGGCAACTTCGTGTTTCATCCGTATTCGGATTTCTTGAAGCACGACATGGGCTCGCTCGGCGATCAGATTGGCAATGCCGGTGATTCGCTGGCCGTCACTCGTCAAATGCGCACGGCGCCACTCTGGGGTTTGCGCTTTCGCAACCACCTCCTCCACGACGGACGCGCAACTGACGTGCCGACCGCAATTCGCGCTCACGCGGGCCAAGGCGCCGCCGCGCGCGACGCCTTCAATCGCCTGAACACGACCGACCAACACAATCTGGTTCAATTCGTGCGCTCACTATGAGTCGAGCCCGAGAGTTTTTGTTTTGATGGTCACGCGCCGCGCCGCGTTTCGGCCCAGCCTTCGGCGGCGCGTGACGGCTTCGAACTCAGGGCCCTTTTAGGCCGCCTTTGCCTTCAACTCTGGCCTGACGGACAGCGCGAGCGGCTGGCCGTCACGCACGAGCCGCAGCGCCACGTCGGCGCCGCGCGACAAGACGAGCACGCGTTGCAGGTCGTCGACACTGTGGAGCGGAGTGTCGTTGGCCCCGAGCAGCAAATCCGCGGGCTTGAGTCGCGCGGCGCTGGCGGGCGAATCGGCGGCGACCGCGTGCACGCGCACCGCGCGCTGCTGGCCGAGCTCCAGCGCAACTTTCGGCGCCAAATCGATGCCCTGCGCGGCAATGCCGAGCAGGGGGCGGTCGATTCGGCCGTCCCGGATCAACACCGCCGTCACCCAGGCCGCGGTGTGGGCCGGGATCGCAAAGCCGAGTCCGCTCGCGTACGGAATGACGGCGGTGTTGATGCCCACGACCGAGCCGCGCGCGTCGAGCAATGGGCCACCCGAGTTGCCCGGGTTGATCGCGGCATCCGTTTGCACGAGGCCTTCGAAGGGCCGGCGGCCCGGGCCCGGCAAGCTGCGTTCGATCGCACTCACCACGCCCAAGCTCACCGAGCGCTCGAAGCGCAACGGATTGCCGATCGCGAGCACCAGCTGACCGACGCGCAAACGCCGCGTCTCGTCCAGCACCAAGCTCGGCAAATTCCAGGCGTTGACGCGCAGCACGGCCAAATCACTGGCCCGATCTTCACCCACGACTTCCGCCGCCAGCACGTCGTCGCCCGCGATGCGCACGCTGAGCGCGCTGGCCCGGCCGTGCACGACGTGGGCATTGGTCACCACATAGCCATCGCTCGACACGATGATGCCGCTACCCTGCCCGCGTCCGTGCTCGACTGCGACCACGCTCGGCGCCGCCGCCGCGACCAGGGCTTCGAGCTCGTCGGAGAATTCACTCAAGCGCGACATGTCACGACCTCGCGCTCGGGGTAATGGTCGAGTCCGCGGCGACGCCGGCGCGCAGCACCTTGACCGGCACGGCGCGACCCACGCAATCTTCCAGCGCCGCCTGCAAATCCGCGATACTTTCCAGCTCTCGCCCATCCAAGCGGAGCAGCACGTCACCGAGCAAAAAGCCGGCTTGCTCCGCCGGGCCGCCGGGTTGTAGCGCGGTCACGATTAGCCCCACTCGTTGCCCGACGCTGTCGGCGGCGCTCTGCGGCAAACGCGCGGGCGTCGAGCTCACGCCCAAATAGCCGCGCTGGATCCGGCCATGCGCCAAGAGCGCGCTCACCACCCGTTCGATCGTCGAAAGCGGCAGCGCGAGCGGCGTGCCACGGAGAAGCCCGGCGCTGTTCAGCCCAATCCAACGACCCGAAGCGTCGATCAGCGGGCCACCGGAAAAGCCGGACTCGACGCCGATGTCGCTCTGAATGTAGCGTTCGATTTTGCCGCCGCCGGGCGCGCGCCACTCGTCGGCCAAGGCGTTGATCACGCCCAGGCTCGAGCGCACGGTGCGGCCGGGTCGGCTCAACGCCAACACCAAGTTGCCGCGCCGGAATGAATCGGCCGGCGCGCGCTCGGGCGTGGTGAGCGCGCCCTCGGTGCGGAGCAAGGCGAGATCACTGGCCAAATCCGCGCCGACCAACGTGGCCGGGCGTACCTCGCCCGATTCCAAGTGAACTTCCAGGCCTTCCTCGCGCTCGAGACAATGTGCGGTCGTCACCACCAAGCCGTCACTCGACCAGGCCGTGCCCGTGGTCGGGCGGCGACGCCCGGTTTCGACGCGCACGACGCTCGGGCTGACGCGCTCGACCGCATCCGCGAGTGCATTGGAGAAATCTTGTGCAGGGTTCGTCATGAGCTGAACTTAGAAACCCTTCGCGCGCCCGACTATCGCCCGATCGGGGAGGCTCGACCTAGCCGATCGGTTAGTGTCGTACTCCTCCCCCTGAGCCCGCGAGGCGGGCGATTTAGGGGAGGCCACCGCCCGCAGCGCGGAGCGCGAGGACGGATGGGGTGGGGGCATCATCCCCAATACTTTTTGCCCGGCTCGAGATGAGTGCCGGATCAGGCAGGCGTCATCGCGATGAACCGCGCTCACAACATCAAGAGCCCGCGTCGGACCGCGAGCACGACTGCCTCCGTGCGCGTCTCCGCGCCGAGCTTGGCGAACAGCGCGTTGACGTGGAATTTGGCCGTATGCTCGCTGATTTTCAGCCGATCGGCGATGAGCTTGTTGGACAAGCCTTCGGCCAAGAGCGCGAGCACCTCGGTCTCGCGCGGCGTCAGGGCCAGCGCTTCGGCGGCACTCGCGCGGCTCGTTACGAGCGCGCGCGCGAACGCGGGTTCGATCACGGCGACGCCGTTTGCCACCGCGCGCAGCGCGACCAACAAACGCTCGCCGTCCAGATTGCGAAAGAGCACGCCCAGCGCGCCCCCGCGCAGCAGCTCGAATGCCGCTTCCTCGTCGCGCACGAGCGCGAGCGTCGGCGTGCGTTCGGAGAGCCCACCTTCTGCGAGCGCGCGTGGGCCCGTGTCCCACAAGATGAGCTCGGCCTCCGCTGGACGCGCTTCGCCGAGGCTTGCGGCCTCACTGACCACCGTAAAGCCGGGATCCGAGGCCAGGAGAGACACGAGCCCACTCCGCAGCAGCGGATCTTCGGCAATCACGGCAACGCGGACGAGATTCGGCAGAGTGACGATTTAAGTCGCCCGCGCGCCTTGTCCAGGGCTTCCGAATCGCGCGAGCTCACCCCAAGCTGAGACTGCCGCTCAGGATACTCGGGTCGGCGGATTGCCCGTAGTGGTCGCTATCCACTCCGAAGGCCTGCTGAATCGAGACCAGCAAGCGATTGCTCGGTGTGCCGGCCGCGCCCAGATCGATGTGCTGCCCGCCGCGCAACGCGCCCCCCCACCCTCCTGCGAGCAGCGCGGGCACTTGACGTGAGCTGTGCTTGGCCGGATCGCCCATGTCGCTCATGGCCACGAGCACGGTTTGGTCGAGCAACGAAGACTCGGCCAAACGCTGCAAGATGCGCGCGATTTTTCCGTACGTGTAGCGGTGCTGCCGTGCGAGCAGCTGCCAGGAAGCCGGACTGCCGCCGCTGCCGCTCGCGTCGGCCGCCACGTAGCGATGAGCAACGTCGGTGTGCACGTCTTCGGGCAACGCCGGGTCGAGGTGAGTGCGGCTGAGATCGGCGAGGAACAACGTGCTGAAGCGCGTCACGTCGCAAGCCAGCGCTTGCACCATCAGATCGATCTGCAAATTGGTGATCGTGTCGAAGTACGGCTCACCGCCGCGATACGAATACGTGGCCGGAAAGCTGCTCGCGTCAGGCGCGGCCGGTACGGGGCAATCGACGGTTTGACCCGAGACCCGCTTTTCGAGCTCGCGCAGGGCGGTTGCGTGCTGGTCGAGCTTGTCCTTTTCGGCCTGCGGCACGCGCGCCGCGAGCTCAGCCAGATCCTTCGTCCAATAGTCGAGCAAGCTCTTGCCGAGGCGACGCTCGCGCTCCGCGCGGGTTTGGGCGGCCGGGTCGGACCCGATGATCCATTGCGAAAATGCCTGCGTGAACGTGTCGGTCGGGCTCACCAGCTTGGGCAAGGCGGTGCCGCCCTTGGCGTACGAGATGCACCAACCGAGCGCCGGATCCGAGTTGCCCACGCCGAGCACCAGGCTGGCGAGCGGAGTCGGTTGTCCGAGCCCCTGCTCGACGGCCAGGAACTGATCGATCGAGGCATTGGTTCCATTCGTGCCGCTGCCGGTGAGGATGACGCGCGAGGCGTCATGGCCGGTGGTCGACGCCAAAATCCCGGCGGTGTGATCGAGGCCTTGCAGCGCGACGATCTGCGACTTGAAACTTTGTCCGTAGGTTTTCGGATCGTCGAACGGCGCGAGCACGCTGCCCTCGTACGCGATGTCGAAATTGGGCCCGGGCACCCACAGCTCGCGGGCCATGCCGTGCGGCATGTACACCCCGATGAAGTACTTGGCGCGCTTGACGACCGTTTGCGCGCGCAAGCTGCGTTCGCGCGGCAAGCCGAGCGACAGCGCGGCCCCCGCGCCCAGCGCGGTGAGCGCAGCGCGCCGCGAAATGCCCTTTTTTGCCGAATTGGACGTCATGGCGAACTCCTCGTCGCAAACCAATCGCTCTTCACGAACTCTAAGAATAGTCCGAGCACCGAGCCGCGCCGCTCGAGCGGCAAGCGCCCGACCGAGTCGGCGAACGCGAACTCCACGCCGAGCGCGCCTTGCCCGGCCGCGAAACGCACGACCTGGCGCGCGGCACACTGACGCACCTCTTCGGACTCAGCGAGGGCGCGCGATAAATCGAGGCTATCGTTCAAGCTCACGGTCTTGCCCGCGAGCGCGATGTGACCGGAAGTATCGACAGGGCGTCCGGATTCAGTGGCGCGCGCGCGACCGACCGCGTCGAAGTTTTCGAAGGTGAACCCCACTCCGTCCAAATAGTCGTGGCAGCCGCTGCACATCGGGTCGGTCGCGTGGTTCTTGTATCGTTCGCGCGTGGTCGCGTTTTCGTCCGGCGCGGGAAACACGATGTCGATTTTTAGATCGGTGGGTTTCGCCAGTGTCGCGCACAGCAACCGTTCGAGCACGGCCTTACCGCGCTGCACCGGCGCGCTCTCGGTTTCGTGCGCGAACGTCGCCAGAAACGCGCCTTGCTGCAAAATGCCCAGACGGCCGAGCTGATCGACCGCGACCCGCGTGCCGGGTGCGGTCGGCTGAATGCCGTAAAAGCCCGCCAGCGGCGCCGGTACGATGCTGTAGCCGCCGGCGAGCAGCGCGCTCAATGAGCCCTGCTGCGTCACCATCACGTCATCGATGAAGGCGCTGGTCTCGTCGAACATGGCTTGGCGCAGGACCGGAAAATCACTCACCACCGCGCTCGATTTCGCGAGCCCGTCGAGGCGCACGATGCCGAACCATTCCTCGACGAAGCGGCGATACAGAAAGCGCGAGTCGGCTTCTTGCAGAAGACGAATCGCCCACGCTTCGCGGTTGGCGCCGACGCGCAGCTCACCGGCGGCGGCGCCCGCCAGTAGATCGTCGTCGGGAGGGCGGCCACTGATGAGCAGCGCGAGCTCGGACGCGAGCTCGTCGTCGCTCAGCGTGAACGGGCCGGCGCTCGCGGAGCCGTCACCGAGCGCGGTGGTGTACAGAAACTTCGCCGAGCCGAGCAACGCGCGCACGACCAACGCGGCGCCGGCCCCGAAATCAGCGCCGTCAGCGCCGGCGGCGAACAGCGCGCCCAGTGAGTCGAGCTCCGCGCCGGTCGGAGTGCGCCGAAACGCCTGACGCGCGAGGGCGGACACGGTGCTCGCGGCGCACGCTCGATCGGCAACGCTCGCGTGAGCCGCGCAACTCGGAAAGGGCGCCGCGGCGAGGTCGAGCCGAGCGCTCTCGCTGGCAACCGCGTCGTACAGCGTGCGCAGCGTCAATGAGTCGACGGTTTGGGCGACATTGCGCGAGAAATCGAATTGCCGTGTGTCGGGCGGTAATTTGGCGGACAGCGCGAGCGGCCGGCCCAAGACGGGCGCAGCCGCCGCGTCCAACTCCGGAGCGCTCAGCCGTCGCACGGCGGGAGCGAGCGCTTCGCTCGTGCTGCTCTTTTTGGCGGCGGTGCCCGGCGCAGAGCAAGCGAGCGCCCCCGCGAGTGGCACGAGCCACGCCCAACGGCTCGTTCGGTTCACGTTCCCTCCTGCCCGCCGAAGGACGGCACACCACCGTTGTCAGCGCCTGCATCGCCTGCGCCGCTGCCCGGTACGCCGCCCGCGCCCCCTTCACCACTCGTGCCGAGCGGCGGGACCGGCGAGCCGTCCTCGAAGCTCACGTCGTCGAACCAAACGTCGACCGGTAGCCCTGCCGTCTCGAACGAAAACTGCAGCGACATGATGGCTTCGGGACGAAACGCCGCCTGCAGGCCGTAGTTGCGCTGGACGAATGCTTGCCACGGAAATGAATAGGCCTTCCACTCCGGGCTGAGCAGGATCGACACGCCGTGCGTGTCGTAACAAACGTCGCCCGCGCCCGGATCGCACTTGCCGCCGAATTGTCGATCGACGACCTCGGGGATCAACAGCTCGACGCGGATCTCGCCCGAACCACGAGCGAAGAAGCGCAGCCCTGAAAACTGAGTCGCGTTGTATGGGCAGCGGATTCCGCCAGCCAAATGACTGATGTTGGCCGCGAACGCGGCGCCCCACACGGTAAAGCCAGAAGCTTTGATGTGCGCGGCGCGCGCCGAAGCGTGCGCGCCGCCCGGCACGGGCAAAAAGTTCGAGTCCGGATCGATGCTCCCCGCGCTCGAGTCCTTGATTGTAAACCAGTATGCCTCGCGATCGGGCTCCGGCACGGCAAGCGAATCGCCGTCTTCGAAGTCGTCGATCAGCGCGCGCGTGCCACGCGGAACGTTCAGGCACACGTCGAGCGGCGGCGAACCGACGCCAGCGCTGCCGAGCGCGGATGTACCGGCCACCGCCGGCTGCACAACGCCCGCGGATCCGCCAAAAATACCGCTCGGAAAGCCCGCGCCGCCCGCGGGCGCCTCGCTAGTCTTGTTGCCACACGCGAGCGGAGCCACGACCGGCAGCGACGCCAGCAATAGCGGGAGCAGTTTCGGGAAGGGATGATGTTTGCCCATTCGCACCGACAATGGCCGGCCGCGCCAAACCCGATTTGAAAATCGGCTCAGTCTGGGACCCGCCATAAATTCCGATCGCCGCGGGCGGATCCGGCCATGGTAAGAGCGTGCCGGACTTCACCGTTCTTCCTGTCCAGTTTGGGGAGCCGTTCGCGTTGCCGGCGCACAAATCCGACTCAGCCGAAGCTTTGGCCAGCCACGCCGCGCTGCGACGGCTGATGGACGCGCATTTCGACTTCGTGTGGCGCAGTCTACGCCGGCTCGGGCTGCTCGACGCGGACGCGGACGACGGCACCCAAGAGGTGTTCTTGGTCGCGAGCCGAAAGCTTACGCAAATCGCGGCGGGCAGTGAACGTCAATTCTTGTTCGCGACGGCGGTGCGGGTCGCCTCGACGCGACGCCGGAGCGTGAAGCGCCGCCGTGAGGAGCCGTTGCTCGGTGTCGACGAGCAAGAGCGTTCGGAGCCCGGTCCCGAACGGTTGACCGAAATGTCGTTCGCTCGCCGGGAGCTCCAGCAAATCTTGGACGGGATGGATCTGGATCAGCGCGCGGCCTTCATTCTCTTCGAGCTCGAAGAGCTCACCGTGCCCGAGATCGCGAGCACGCTCGGCGTGCCGGTCGGCACCGTCAGCTCGCGGCTGCGCGCGGCGCGCGAGCATTTCCAAGCCACTCTTCGCCGCCGTGAGGCGCGGGACACCTTCCGCAAGGCGCGACCATGACCCGCGATTTCAATTCCGAGCTCGAGCCGCTGCGCGCGAGCGGCAGTGAAAGCGAAAAAACGATCCTCGAATCGGCCACCGAAGATAGCCCGGGCGCGCGCGTGCGCGCGGCCGTCATGGCGCGCGTTTTGACCGAGGCCGCGGCGCAACGGCGG
>Ga0068856_100008245_pt1 | contig 10158 bp, 7 predicted proteins | sample KBSCornC62_FD_66595 | JGI IMG/M metagenome (GOLD analysis project Ga0068856, IMG submission 66595) | Corn rhizosphere microbial communities from Kellogg Biological Station, Michigan, USA - KBS Corn C6-2 | ecosystem: Host-associated > Plants > Roots > Rhizosphere > Soil ... | reverse complement strand
CGAGACCGTGTACGGCTTCCAGCTCACGATCAACAGCTTTTCCAAGCAGAAGGAAGCGGCGTGGCAGTTCGTGAAATTCATGACCAGTCCGGCCGCTCAGGCGATCGCGGCGCAGGGCGGTGAAGTCGTCGCCCGTGCTTCCGCGTACAACGATCCGTATTTTGCGTCACCTCAGGGCCGCGACCAGCGCGCCTGGGCGGAGCTCATCAAGGCTCGCGGCCGGCAAGTGAACTATTCGATCATACAGTCGACTTTCCATCAGATCGTCGCCGATGCGTTCCAGCGCATGATCCTGCGCAACACCAGCCCCGAGGACGCCTATCAGGAGGTGGTCACCAAGTACAACGAAGCACTCGCGAAATCCAAGTGAGCCAAACAGTGTTTCGAGTCCAATCCCATGGGGTGGAGAGATGAGCCTCGCAGGACTAGGCGCAGTTTGCATCTGGCACGACCTGTTGCCCGAGGCGCGTGACGACTTCCATCAGTGGCACAACCGCGAGCACATGCCGGAACGAGTCGGCATTCCAGGATTTCGCCGCGGACGTCGCTACGCTGCCATTGCTGGCACGCCGGAGTACTTCAATCTCTACGAGGCCGATAGCGCGGAAGTGCTCGGCGGATTGGATTATCTGAATCGCCTGAACGCGCCGACGGAATGGACCCGGCGCGTCGTGCCATCTTTCCGCAACGTGTCGCGCTCGATCTGCCGCGTCGCCTACACGGAGGGTGTCGGTCAGGGCGGATTCATACTGACGCAACGCTTTGACGTCGGCTCGGGCAACCGTCCTCAAGTGGTCGAAGCGTTGCGCCAGCGCCTCCTGCCGCCGCTCTGCGACGTCAAGGGCATCGCGGGTGTCCATCTCTGTCTCGCCGACGAGTCCATCAGCAAAGTCGAAACGGCCGAGAAAAAAGCGCGCGCGGACACGACGCAAGTCCCGACCTGGATCATTTTGATTGAAGGCAATTCGTCAGCGGACGTGCGGGCGGCGGGCGCAGCGCTGAGCGGGCAGCTGCAGTCCTTGCTCGGCGCGCACGGTGCTGAGATCGCGACATCGGTGTATCAGCTGGAATTTTCTCGCTCCAAGACGCCCTGGAGTGCCGGCTGACGTGCATCCTGCCACGCATATCACAGGAACAACGCGACTCTATGGCTTGGTGGGCGATCCACTGACGACAGCCAAGTCGCCCGAATTATTGAACCGACTCTTCATCGACCAGCGTGCGGACGCGGTTTGCATCCCGTTTCAAGTCGAAGCGGATGACCTGTCCGCATTCGTCACCGGTGCACGAGCGATGAAAAATCTCTCCGGCGTGCTGGTGACGATGCCACACAAGCAGCGGATGATGGCTTTTGTCGACGACCTGCATCCAACGGCTCGTCAGGTGTGCGCGCTCAACGTCATCCGTTGCCATGACGATGGACGCTGGGTCGGTGCCATCTTCGATGGCCTCGGCTGCGTGCTCGGGATGCAGTGGGAAGGTAATGACCCCGCGAACAAATCCGTTCTTCTCATCGGCGCCGGGGGCGCAGGTAGAGCTATCGCATTCGCCGTCGCGTCCGCGGGTGCCCGAGCACTTGCCATATTCGATGTCGACGAGGGTCGCGCTGACGACCTCGCGGAGTCCGTCGCCGCGGCAACCGGCTGCGATACGCACGTTAGCGCACCCGATCCACGCGGCTACGAAATCGTTATCAATGCCACGCCGCTAGGCATGAAGTCCGATGATCCAATGCCCGTCGATCCCAATCGGCTCGAGCCCGGCAGCATCGTCGTGGACATCATCAATTCACCGGATCCGACGGCCCTTTGTCGTGCCGCCCGCGCGCGTGGTTGTCGTACCCAGAGTGGACGCCCGATGCATGAAGGGCAGGCGGTGCATGCGTTGCGCTTCCTGGGATTCGACTACCTCCCCGAAGGGAAGCAAGTATCAGACATTAGCTTGCCGTAGTTCGCGGCGAAGGACGGCACTGCGTACTGCCGCTCGTGCACCTGCACTGAAGGAGAATACAGATGAAAGTTGCGTTGCTCGAGGCGAGCCATTGGCACGCACCGCTCTATCTCGACCCGCTCGAGGCTCCCGGGATCGAGGTGGTGGCGGTTTCGGATGCGGAGCAGTTCAAGGGAGAGGCAGTTGCAGCACGATTCGGAGGTCGGCTCTACCGATCGAGCTATGAGCTCCTCGAACGCGAGAAAGTTGATTTTGCGTTCGCGTTCGGTCGGCATTCCGAAATGCCGGCGATCGCGGAAGCGTTGATCGGACGAAAGATTCCTTTCGCGCTGGAAAAGCCTTGCGGTATCAATGTGTCGCAGGTCACCCGACTTCGTAGATTGGCTGAGGAGGCCAACGTCTATTGCGCGATACCGTTCATCTTCCGGATTAGCGACCTCCTCGCCGCCCTCAAGGATGCCGAGGGACACATTCCTTCTGACTTCAACTACATGTCGTTCCGTTTCATAGTCGGTGCGCCTGACCGCTACGAAGCCGCAGGCGCGGGCTGGGCACTCGATCCCTCGTTCTCCGGTGGCGGATCCACAATCAACGTCGCTACGCACTTCATCGACTTCTTTAGATTGCTGACGGGCAAGGAAGTCGCTCGGGTCTCTGCGATCATGCATTCGCGAACGCATCGAGGGGACGTCGAGGATTATTCGCTGGTGACAATGCAAACCGAGGATGGCGTTGTCGGCCTCGTGGAGACTGGATACAGCTTCCCGAGCACTTCCGACGAGCAGCGCGAGTTCTCGTTCACCCTTTCATCCGATCGCATGTACGCAAAGTCAGGCCCCGACCGGATCGAGATCCGCGACCGGAATAACCTCGCCGCCGGCACCCGAAGTCTCCGTATTCGGATAGAAACCGACGTGTACTACCCGCTGTTCGTGAAGCGGGTGCTTGCTGAATGTCGCACGGGCGCAAAGCCGCTCGCATCGTTGCGCGACGCCGAAGCAATGATGCAGGTCATGGACGCTGCATACGCTTCTGCCCGGCAAGGCGGTGCTCCACAGACTCTTGCGCCGATTCCTGCGTGATCACCGCGGTCGGATTCCAGCCTGGGTAAACAAAGAGCCGTAATCTTTATCTGGGCGACGCCACGTTGGCAGCACCATGCGATTTCTCTCGCGCCATGAACGGATTAGCCGGGTGCCGACCGCAAGAACACCGGGGTGATGACTATATCTTGAACAATATTGAAACTTCGACAAGCGCATCCATATCTACGATTGTGATCAGTCGGCGCAGCGAGCGTAACCCCCGCGTAACCCCACAATGGTGGGTATAAAAAAGTCGCATTGCCTCGTCCGAGCTCGCCATCACTTTCGCCGGCTGGTCGGCAAACGCGTTGGCCACCCCCCAGACGAGCTCGAGACGTCCTGAATCCAAATCAGCCGACCAGTCGATGACCCGTCATGTTGCTCTGCGGTACGCTCACCGACATCATCTGGTTGCGCATCGTCGACGAGGTGGTTGAAGCTTCGCTGGAACAAGTACTTAGTCGAAGCCGGCTTCTCTAGACTTGTTAACCGCCCGCGATTACGTCAACTTGATTAGCAAGCAGTGCGCACATTGGCGAACGAAGCCGATGGTTGCGATCACTCGCGACATGGTGGAGGCAAGGCACCGCCAGGTCACTGCCCTTTCGCCCGCGGTTGCGAATCTCGCGATGCGCTACCTGCGCGCATTATTCGCATTCGCCTCCGATTATCGCGACACCACGGAAGAACCGATCATTCTGGACAATCGAGTACGTCGCCTGTCAGCAAAGCGACTTTGGAACCGGGTCGAACGACGCACCCGATACATCGAGCCGGAACAGCCTGGTGACTGGTGGAACACGGTTCTGAGCCTCAAGGATAGACCGCAATATCCGAGTCGAGAAGTGCTTCGCGACTATCTTATGCTGCTTCTCTTGACCGGTCTGCGCCGGAATGAAGCGCTTTGCCTTCGCTGGGAAAACGTCAATCTAGAGCGCGGAACACTGTGCACCGTCGACACCAAGAATCGAACGGATCACGTGCTGCCTATGGGACGCTACTTATGGGATCTGTTGCTCCAGCGCCGTCGCGCACACGATAGCGAATGGGTATTCGCAAATCCAATCACCGATAACCGCATCACCGATCCGCGCCGACAGATTGTGAGCGTCATCGCCAAGAGCGGCGTCCTATTTTCGCCGCACGACTTGCGCCGCACCTTCGCCTCGATCGTAAGCCGTCTGGGCGATCGTTTGAGCCACTACACGACCAAGCGGTTGCTCAATCACCGCACGAGCGATGTCACGCAAGGTTACATACAATTCGATCTTGAGCAGCTACGCTGCGCGATGCAGGCAGTGCAGTGTTCGCTTCGGTCTCGATGCAGACGCGATGAAGGCGATCGTGGTTCTCATGGAGACGATCATGCGGGACTCTCTCCACGAGCAAGCCGCGCGATTGTGAGTCCGATGTCCCGAGCTGATCGATGAGGGCGTCACATTGCTGAATCTTTCTTAGGCGCCTTCTTCTCGACCGGATTGTCGAGCAGCGCGCGACCCGGGGTGGACGCTTTCTGATTCTCCGCCTCCTGAGCGGCGAAGTCTTTCTTCTTGTCTCCGCTCCGCGAGACGGGCGAGCTCGGCTTCGCGCTCTTGTCGATCGGATTGTTCACCAGCGCTCGGCCCGGTGTTGACGCTTTTTGATCTTCCGCCTCCTGAGCGGCGAAGTCTTTCTTCTTGTCGCCGCTGCGCGTAATTCGGTCAGATGGTGGTGCCTTCTTGTCGATCGGGTTGTCAACGAGCGCGCGCCCAGGCGTGGACAACTTCTGCAGCGATTGCTCTTCAGCGGCAAAATCCTTTTTCTTCTGTTCTTTCTTGGCAAGCTTCGATGCGTCGGCAGCACTCTTGACATCAGGTGCGTCACTGGCTTGCGTAGCCGCGGTCGAAGTGTCAGCAAAAAGCGTGACGAGGACAAAAAGGCAGACGGTAAACGTTTTCACGGCTCCCCCATGTAAAGACATTAGTGTCAACCCGCTGCGGGTTGTTAGAACGCTGCTCCGATTCGTTAGCTGCTTTATGCCCGGATCCGAACGCGGTTATGTCAATCGACACAACTTTTCGTGAGGCATCCGATTTTCCCCATACGCGTCTGGTACATGAGGCGTCGCACTCGGCCAAGATGCCAACCCAGTTCCAACAGGTGCAGCGTGCGCTCAAGACGCTTCGCGCCAACAATCGCGCCCTGCTTCGGGAGCGATGAAATATCGTTGCTCAGCGAAATTTGCCGGGTCGTGGTCGAAGACAGCGGCTATCGTTTCGCTCGCGTCGGGTATACCGAACAGGATGCACCCGACCGTTCGGCCGATGGCACACGCCGGTTTCGAGCGAGCACATCTCGCTATCGCCAGTATCAACCGCCGCGCCAGCTAAGGCGACTAGAAACCGCATCAGCACAAAGTGGCAGGTAAGTCCTTCAGGGAGATCGATTGAGGCATGGAGAGTCAGTCGCAAGCATGCGAGCGACACGAACGACATCGCTCGAACAGCTCATCCGCACCGAGCGCGGCGCTGGATACGTCTCACGGCGACCGTCGAATCGTCCACTAACGTAGTCAATGAAAATCGGCGCATCGCGGTTGATCTGTGATACTGCGCTTTCTTATCGACAACGAAGCCGTGGGCGCCCGCTTGTCGCATAAGTATCGACTAAGAGCCTGGTCCGGTTTGGTAATTCACGTATGTCCACCTTGGCCGGGATTGTGTCAATGGACACAACTGCACTATTGCAACTCGACCCCGCACTGCACTGGCAGGCGCACTCTGCTCCGGCACGCTAGTTGATGGTGCGGCAACGGCCGCCAGCGGCCTGCCGCGCGAATGTCGCGAATCGTCAGACAAGCCGTGCGATCAGGCGGACGTGATTCGGGGCTCTGAAGTCGCCTAATGCGTGTCGGCCTGCCGTCGCGCCGTGGCCGGTGCTCGTAACAGCCGGCACACGATTGTGTCTCATGTAATACAACCGGCACGACCCGTCATTCCCCGGAGCGGCGCTCGCCGGACACTAATCCCCATCGGCAATCTGGAGGCGCGTGTGATTCGCAAGGTTCACATTCTGTTCGCTTCGATTTTCGTATCGGCGCTTGCCCTGTCGCTCGTTACACAATCGTCGGCCGCTGCCTAGACCGGCGTCCGCGGCGCAATGTCGTTCTTGTGCAACGAGCCTGGGCCGACGGGTCGAGCTGGTGATGACCAACGGAGTCCTTGCCGCACGCCACTTGGGGACTATCGCCGCAGCAAGATGATGCAACTAACGTGATTGCGAGCACGGCCAACCCTATGCGACGGCATCAAATCTCGGGCTAGTTTGCCGTCAATGTCGAATCGGCTGTACCTCCGTTACCGTTGTTGTCTGCTATGACTCGCGCTGATCCCTCTGCCGTAGCAGAAACGCCAGCCGACGGCAACACCGTGGAGCCACCGAAGGAACGAGAGCCGCGGTCATCCGAAACCAAGCCCGCGCCGCCGGAGAAACCAAAACGCAAACGATCGCGCCACGGGGCTGCGATGGCGCCGGCAATCATTCTTGCCGTTGTTGTTGCCGGCATCGCCGCGCTGTCCGTCTGGTACCTGGTGCGGCCCGAGCCCTTGCTGCTGCAAGGTGAAGTGGATGCAACGCGCCTCGACATCGCGGCACGTGTCGATGGGCGCGTCGCGGACATTCCCGTTGTACGCGGCCAAAACGTACCCGCTGGTGCCGTGCTGGTGCGCATCGACAATCAGGAGACGATCGCCAAGCTCGAGCAGGCTCGAGCAGCCAAGGTCGTAGCGGCGGCGCAGCGCGCCAATATCGAGACGGGAACGCGGCCGGAAGTCATCGCCGCCCGCAAGGCCGCCTACGAGCGCGCTCAAGCTTCGGCCACGCTGGCGCAGCAGACCTACGATCGGTTGTTGCAGTTGCTCGACAAGGGCTTCTCGACTCGCCAGCAGGTGGATCAAGCGACCGCCTCCTTGCGCGAAAGCCAGAAAGCCACCGAGCAAGCGAAGTTCGCCTACGAGCAAGCGGTGAACGGGTATACCCGCGAGGAGCGGCTGATCTCGATTGCCAACGAGCGCAAGGCAGTCGCGGATGTCGACAGTGTGCAATCGATTGTCGACCAGATGGTGGTCTACGCCCCTATCGCTTCCCAGATCTACAAGCGCAATGTCGAACCTGGCGAATATGTTTCTCCGGGCGTGCCGCTGTTCACTTTGATCGATCTGAACGACACGTGGATTCACTTCGATCTGCGCGAGGACCTGGCCAGAACCCTGAAAGTCGGCGACCGTCTCACGGTCCGCGTCCCAGCGTTGGCGGATCGCACGATCACCCTAGAAGTTGGGTTGATCGCCACTCGTGGGGAATATGCGAGCTGGCGGGCCACCCGGGCCACCGGCGATTTCGATCTGCGGACCTTCGAGGTGCGTGCTTATCCCATCGACAAGGTCCCCGAGTTGCGTCCCGGGATGAGCGCATATACGGACTGGCGAGCGCGGCGATGAAGCGCCCGCACCGGCCCGGGTTGCTGGTCGTCGCGGCACGCGAATGGCGGTGGCTTATGCGCGACCGGGTGGCGCCGTTGCTCCTCTTCGGCGTACCTCTGCTGGCCTTCGCGATCCTGATCGGCGCGTTCGCCCAACCGGTCATACGAGGGCTGCGCACGGTCGTGATCGACGACGACCGCTCACAGACTTCCCGGAACTTCATCGAGGTGCTGGCGGCTTCTCCAAACCTGCGCATCGCGGAACGCGCCGACGACCTCTCGTCCGCGGCGCGTGCGCTGCGGTCCGGGGACGCCATAGCGGCTCTGCATATTCCGGCTAACTTCGAACGTGACCTGAAGGCGCAGCGCCGACCGCAGGTCGTTGCGTTCTACAACCAGGAGCAGTTGACGGCTGCCGGCCTAGCTGCGCAAGGGCTTCACGACGCTTTGCTCGCGGCCGCGCAAAGCGTCGCGCCCGCAAACAGCTTGGCGCCGACGCCTGCGCGCCTCGGCACGCTTGCAGTGCAGAACATCGTCCTGGTCAATCCCGAGCGCAACTACGCTCAGTTTCTTCTGCGCTCGCTGTTGCCGATGGTGCTGCACGTCGTCATTGCGGTAAGCGCGGGCTATGCGGTCGGGTCCGAGTTCAGAAGGCGCAGCATGCGCGCCTGGCTGGCGTGCGCCGGCGGCAATCCAATCGTCGCCATAGCCGGGAAGCTCCTGCCCTTGTTCGTCGTCTTTACGGTGATGATGCTCATCGTGGCCTTCATCATCGAAGGACTGTTCGGCATCACGTTTCGCGGCGATGCGTTCATGATGGTTGCGGCGGCCAATCTTTTCATAATCGGTTATCTCTCCCTTGGCGCGTTGCTGCAACTGCTGACGCGCAACCTTCAGACCGGCTTGAGCGTAACGGCGATCGTGGTCTCGCCGGCGTTCGGCTTTGCCGGCGTGGGATTTCCGATCCTCGGCATGAACGCGTTCTCGAAGGTCTATGGAGCGCTGCTACCGCTGCGTTGGTACGAATCGATCCTGTTCGGTCAGGCGGCGCGCGGCATACCGATTGGCGCTTCGGCGCTCGACTTCGCGGCACTTGCCGGTCTCGCTGTCCTGTATTTCATGCTTGCGCTGTACCGACTCAACGCGATTCGCACCGGCGTGCAGCGCGGTCAAGCGCACGTTGAAATACCTCGCGTTGATCCGGCGAGGCGCGGCATCGCAGCCAACGTCACGGCAGAGTGGCGACGTGTGCTGGGCAACCGCGGCGCGTTCGGCTTGCTGGTTCTCGCGCCCGTCTTCTACGGCGCGTTCTATCCGCAGCCCTACCTCACCGAGATTCTGCGCGACGTCCCGATCGCCGTCGTCGACAACGACCTGAACGGCTTCAGCCGCGACATCGTCGAGGCCATCGATGCGAGCGGGTCGGTGAAGGTGTCGGTACGCACGGATACTCTCGAGGAGGCGAGACGCTCTCTGGATCGCGGCAAGGTATTCGCGATCGTGGGCATTCCTCCCAATACGCACCGCGAAGTCCTTAAAGGCAACGCAGTTCCGCTACCCGTCTACGTCGACGCGACCTACCTGTTTCTCTACAAAGCTGCAGCCACCGGCATCGGCGATGCAGTCGGCAGTGTTGTCGCCAGCCTCGCGGCGGGCGGCGCGCGCACCGACGGCAGCCTCGCAAGGGCAGCGCTGGCGTCGACATCTCCGACCGATATTCTGCTGCAACCGATCTTCAATCCCGTTGGCGGCTACGCAAGCTACGTTGTGCCGGCTGCGTTCATTCTCATCGTGCAGCAAACGTTGCTGATGGGTTCTGCGATGCTGTCGGGACCGGCACTCGCCGCGTCGCGCCGGTGGCTGGTTGCAACAGTGCTCGGCCGCGCGCTCGCCCATTGGATCCTGGCGATTCCTGCGCTGTTGCTTTATCTGATTGTGTTGCCCCGGCTCTACGGCTTGCCCGCGCTGGGCCGACTTGGAGAGTTGCTCGCGCTCGCCACTCCCTTTGTCCTCGCCACGAGCCTGCTCGGCCAGGCAGTAGGCGCCCGATTCAGGAATCCCGAGACTCCGGTGCTGTTGTTCCTCGCATTAAGCATTCCGGTGTTCTTTCTAGTCGGCTTCGCGTGGCCGCGGGAGGCGATCCCGGATCCCGTGCTTGCGCTCGGATCGATCTTTCCTTCCGAGTTCGCCATCGCGGGCCTGGTCTCGGTGAACCAGACCGGTGCGGGCCTCCATGACGTAGCCCGTGATTGGGCGGGTCTGTGGTGTCTCACTTGCGTGTATTTCGTACTCGCGCTGTTGTCGGTGCGTTTTCAACGTGCCTCGGTTCATGACTAGCGGCGTTCACCGTCGGCTCGTGGGCATTGGCATCCTCGCCACCATTGTGGGCGGCGCGATCTATCTGTTGTTCCGCTCCGAAGCCCCGGCGCCGATCGAAGGCATCGTCCATGCCACCGAGTTGCGCGTGGCGCCGGAAGTCGGAGGTCATCTGGCGGCCGTTCATGTACGCAAGGGCGACCGGATCAAACGGGGTGACGCGTTGGCGGAGCTTTCCGCACTCGAGCTCACCGCTTCGGTCGAGCAGGCGCGCGCGGCCTTTCAGAGCGCGCTAGCGGATCGCAACAATGTCGTCGCCGGTGTACGCAGCGAACAGATTGCGACAAC
>Ga0068856_100008243_pt1 | contig 10159 bp, 11 predicted proteins | sample KBSCornC62_FD_66595 | JGI IMG/M metagenome (GOLD analysis project Ga0068856, IMG submission 66595) | Corn rhizosphere microbial communities from Kellogg Biological Station, Michigan, USA - KBS Corn C6-2 | ecosystem: Host-associated > Plants > Roots > Rhizosphere > Soil ... | reverse complement strand
TCCGAAGTAGTTTGAACCACAGTACACTCCAGTAATATCTGCCGGGTTCATAAGATTGAAAGTCTCGAACGGGAACTTCGCCCAAAGCCGTCCTGATGGTTCCATACCAGAGAAAACCTTCATCCGGGATGTTGAGGCCAACGTTTCCCTGAAGCAAAAATCCAATGATTACTATTGCGGCGGAGAGGATGAGAAGATTTCGCGTCGTGAGTTGTGATCGAATCTCGCCCGATGGATGAATTTCCATTAACGTATTAGTTTCGCCGACCAACTAGCATTAGGGATCCACCCACCGGAAACGATAACCCTGCTCGAATCAATACTCGCTCAACATTCAGGATCTTCTCTAATGCGCTATTCGCGGAAGTAGTGATGTTGAACTCGGAAATCGGATCGAATTCCTGCTTACTCAATCTTTGTTTGAATCGGGAAAACACCAGCAACGGTAATAAGAAAGAGACAAACGACGTGATACGCAAGACTTCAAACCCGGCATTCCGTACTTTATTAGTCAGTTCGCGTGTCTTGTAGCGGCGCTTGTGTCGAGCAAAATCGTCCGACTCGGACCAAAGGAAGGGATGATGAGGAACGGTCACAAGGATACCGCCTCCTATTCGAGTCGCCTGATACATCTGCATCAAAACTTCTTCGTCTTCTTTGATGTGTTCAATAACGTCGAAGGCGCCAATAACATCAAACTCTTCTCGAAAAGGGATTCGGCGCGCATCCATCTGGAACAATTCAACTCCTGGCAAACGCTCGGCAGCGAACGACAAGCCGGCAGAAAAAACCTCGCTGCCGCAAAGCGTGAGACTCGGAAGAGCCTTCTGAACGCCGGATAAAACGAAGCCGGTGCCGCAGCCGATTTCGAGGAAGCTTTGAGCTTGCGGAAAATATTGCTGGAGCGCCCAGATCACCAATTGATTCCGAGAACGAAACCAAAAGTTGGCCGCCTCGAGTTTCGACAACCTGTCAAAATACCCGGCCTCGAATCCCTCATTCTGTTCCGCCAAGGCCGGAGCAAAAGCCCAGTGTCCGTTGAGTCGCTCAGGTTCGTGTAAACAAAAGGGACATTGACTGCGGAGGTCAGCAACCGGTTTGGCACACTCACTACACAGTTTCATTGTTCGTTAACGCACTGTATGACGATGTGTGTATAGGGAATGCGGATCAGTCCAGTCACGACACTGGTGGAAAAAGTATCAAAAGACCTCGCTATCAAATCCTTCCATTGCTGCTCCGAACGCACGTAGCGGCCGCGGTCCATGTTGACCATTTTCTTTGAGAGTCGAGTTTGCCGCGTCAGAAAGGTAGCTTCCAAACAGACCAGACGACCACCAGGTCTTAAAAACTGTTTTGATATTTCCAATATTTCACTCGCTTCGTCATCGGTAAGATGATGTAGCAAGCCATTGCAGGTAACGAGGTCCACTTTTTTCAGCAGTGCGTCTCCGCCGTTGTTGAGGAGATCCTGTGCCGTGCCAAGAAGAAAATGGCCCCTCGCCGAAAACTTCTTCTGGGCGGCATCAATATACTCTTTGCTTATATCGACTCCGTAATATCTGACATCGTTCGGCATGTAATCCAAAACAAATCCTGACGCGCAGCCTATGTCGACTACTGTTTCCCCACCTTTCAACTTCCAGAAATCGTTCGCCAGGAACGCTCCGACTCCTTTGCCTCCCAGCAGACGCTGGAAGAAAACATACACCGTCGGGTTGGTGAGAAACGTCCGCAGGCCGCTGTTGTCTTCAGGACTCGCCTTCATCTTCTATGACAGTTCGCTACCGGGAACAGCTCCGGCATGGGCCATTGGAGCGGCCATTTCTGTAAAATTAAATTCTCGCAATGCCGTTACAACACGGGCCTGATCCTGCTCATTCATCCCGGTGTAAAACGGCAGCCGGACGAGACGATCACTGACACTTTCCGCAACCGGACACTGGCCGTCTTTGCCGCCAAACTTGCGTCCCATGCGTGAGAGGTGGAGAGGCAAATAATGGAAGACGCTGTTAATGTCCGCACTGTTCAAGTAGTTAATCAATCTCTGACGTTGCTCAAGGGTCGGAACTACGAGGTAATACATATGAAAAGGCTGTTCGCAGTGTTGAGGCACCGAAGGCAGCTGAATGCCGTAGTCCACTGCCCAAGCGCTAAGATGGTCGTTGTAATACTCCCAAATTTGCTGCCGCTTCGTTTGAATACTTTGACGAGCCTCCAGTTGAGCGAAAAGAAAAGCGGCGAGTATGTCAGACGGCAGATAACTTGATCCAATGTCCATCCAGGTATATTTGTCTACCTGGCCTCTGAAGAAACGACTGCGATTAGTTCCTTTTTCCCGAATGATCTCAGCGCGCTCTACATACTTTGGATCATTGATCAGCAACGCGCCGCCTTCACCGCAAGTGAAATTCTTCGTCTCGTGAAAGCTTTGCGTGGCCAAACAACCAAGTGTTCCGAGATACCGGCCTTTATATTTACCAAACAACCCGTGTGCGTTGTCTTCTACTACGGCGATTCCATGACGACTGGCGATTTGCAGAATCGTATCCATTTCACAGGCAACGCCTGCATAGTGGACCACGACAATTGCTTTGGTACGCGAGGTTATGAGAGTTTCGAGTTTAGACTCATCGAGATTCAGAGTGTCTGACCTGATGTCAACAAAGATAGGTTGGGCGCCCGCCAAAACAAAGGCGTTAACCGTCGAGACAAAAGTGAATGAAGGAATGATTACCTCGTCACCCGGCTTGAGTTCGAGAAGCAACGCCGACATCTCCAATGCGTGAGTGCAAGACGTTGTCAGCAGCGCCTTATGAATCCCAAGCTCGCTTTCCAGCAGCGCGTGACATTTTTGCGTAAATGCCCCATCGCCGGAGAGCTTCCAACCAGCAATCGCTAGTTGAATAAACTCGTACTCTTTTCCGGAAATAAATGGGCGGTTGAACGGAATATGCAAGGAAATCAATTCTCCTGCGAACTTCCGAGCCGAGCTCGGTAGCGCCGGACGGGATAGACGAGTCTCACCATGGTCTTCTGGGAAACACTACCGCGCTCGGTTCTAATCTAACCTCGGCCAGTAACAATGATGCCTGCAATAATCAGCAGCATTCCAATCACCTTCGACGCCGTCACGGTCTCGTGAAAGAGTAATGCGCTGAAAACGAAAACCAGCACGAACGAAAGGCTAATAAAAGGATACGCAAAGCTCAACTCCAGCTTTGTCATGGCTGACATCCATGAAAGCCCCGCCAGAAATGCTGCGAGTACGCCAACAACAATCCATGGGTCGAGCAGTAAGCCAGTTATGAATACAAACTTCCTTGCCAACTCCACGGGTAGTGGACCAGCATGGCTCACGCGCCATTTTACGACCAGCTGCGAAGTCGTTGTCAGCAAGACCGAACACAAAACCAGCGCCATTGAACTGTAGTCCTTAATGGATTTCAACCCACCTTTCCACAGGCAATCATGGTCAATCCTAAATTCGAACTATAAAAAAAGCGCTGTAACACGAACAATGGATAGAGAGTGACTCTATTGAGGATCAAGTTAAACGATGAGGGAAAAACTGTTTTCCACGGTATTTCTCTAGTACCGCTAGTTTCCGTCTGTTCACGCGCAGATTGCTTAACTTTCTCAATTTCAGTGCTTTTACTAATAAAGAAATTGCCGAAGTGGAACAGAAGATTGGCGACGGGAACAGCCACCGACCAAACAGTGACGTCAGTCAAACCAGCACGAGCAAGCGTCTCTTTCAAATCGGCTCTATCATACCGGCGTAAGTGACCGACGGTTTCATCCTCGATGCCCCAGCGATCACGTCTTCCCGGTACACCTATAATCACGTGTCCTCCGGGCTTAGTAAACTTGCCGATACGTTCCACAAAGGCCACATGATTAGTGACGTGTTCCATAACCATCATGCTCAAGCCAACATCAAACTTCTCGTCACCGAGTTCAATCTCAAAAAGGTCGCCACATATCAATCGATAACTGCCATCATCAATGTATTGACTCAAGTTAGCTTTGGCTTGCGTAATAGCTGTTGTTGAAAAATCAATCCCAACGCCTTGCCAGCCCTTTTCGCACAGTCGTAATGAAAGGCTTCCTGGTCCACACCCAACCTCTAAAAATGTCTTGCCGCCGGCCTGGCCCAACATCTCCATCACTGCTTCGTATTGGCACCAGGATCCCGGCGGATCTATCTTTACAAGCTTCATAAAAACTGTCCGCGGTCCAACGTGGCCTATCCCTGGTCTTTCCGGTAGAGGCGATCACTTTCCGATCGGTAATACTCGTCAAGACTTGTGACTACCCGCGTATACCAGCCGAGTAGTTGCTGGGTGCGAGGTGGTTGGGAAAGCACGACAACGTCTCCCAAAGCACGCACGTAATCAATCTGCTGTTTGAAGTATGATCTTGTGAATTGGTGGTTGATAGCCAATCTATCTTTACCCGACGTATTGGCGCCCGCCGCGTGCCATAGGGTTGAATCGAAAACCACCATAGATCCTGCAGGACATTCCACGGCAACCGCATTCTTCGAGAGATAGTCTTGGTCCGGACTTGACGCTCGCTGATGTGTTTTCGGGACAACATGGGTCGCACCAGTCTCCGTGGAAAATTCGTCAATAGCAAACATCATGTTGATTGAAGCCACGAAACCATTGAGAACGCGTGGAAAATCCTGATGAAACCGATTTTGAAATACGCGGGGGCTATGTTCCCTGGTGGACGATGGCAAGATAAAGCCGTTTTGCAGATGCATTATGGCAGTGTTTGAAACAGTGTTGTCTATGATCTCCAGCAGTTCGGGTATTTCGAGAAACTTGAAGAAGTGTCGGTCATATTTCATCATCAATCTTAGGACGCCGACTTCTCCGGCACGGTCCAAGCGCTCCTTACCCACGTCGCTCAGAATTTTTTCCTGCGCGCGATACATTGCATCCCGGGTTGACTCGATAAACGATGCGCTCAGGACGCCTTCAACCACTGCATACCCGAACGTGGAAACACTCTCGAGCACATTCTTAAGCCAATCACGATCTTTTTCGTGTGCTGCAACCAATGATCAAATCCCACTATCCAAAACAGCCAGTCCTATTCCTGTCTTGCCGTATTCGTTTCCGTTGTACAACATGTATCGCTCGCCCGCATGATCGAACACAAAGGGATACTCGACCATCTGTGAGTCCCATCCCGACTGCGACACATCGATTCCTACATCCCCGTCTTTTCGGACCCACGCGATTCCGTCTGCCGATTCCGCGTAGCCAATTCGGTACGTCTCACCGCGGTATGAGTACCACATCTTGTAAATACCATCTTCCTTGATAACGCAGGGCCGAGACATGGCATATTCACTATCGTTCTTGAAATGTAAGGCAACGATTCCATTTCGCGTCCAGTGAATGGCATCATCCGATTCGGCATACTTGATCAAATGGGCCATGTCTTTCTGCTCTTTGCCCCATTTCAAATTAGAGCCATACCACATCCGGAAGAGACCACCGTCTTCAAGCACGAATGGATATGAGATTGAGAATGGATCGACGTCATGTCGATCCAAGAGCGGCGCCTTGCTGAAGCGCTTGAAGGTTTTCGTGTCGGGATCGTATGTAGCTAATCCGATCGAGTTTCTCCACGGAACCGTGACGCCGAGATTCCAACCTAGATAGTAAAGATACTTTGTTCCATCGATCTGCTTGATGCAGGATAGCGAGACTCCGCTGTCATCAAACGTTCCGACTTCTCCCGGGGCTAGCAAGGGTTCTTCAGCGATAGCCAATACTTGAAAAGGCGGTTTGAGATTTACTTCGGCGAACCCGATGTGTGAACGAGATTCCGCATCACGGCAACTAAAGTACAACCGGAATACGTCGTCGTAGAGATGTTCTGCCACCGGGTTGGCAGCATGCGAGAGCATCCACGGGTGATTCTTGTCAGTTGCGAAAACCCGCCCAAGCTTCTGCCACTTTATCGCCGTCATAGATCTATTTCAGAACTCTTCTTTTCAAAGAGACGAGCCCTTTCAGGCAGATAAACACCCTGGTCTACAGTGTCTTTCATGATGATGGCCCCCGCACCAATCAGTGTCTCCGGCGCAATTGTGATGGCATTGCGCAAGGTTGAATTAACGCCAAGAAAACAATAAGCCTTGATATGGGTGAAACCAGAAACGACAACGTGAGACGTCAGGAAGCAATGGTCTTCGATCACGACGTCATGACCAATGTGGTTGCCACTCCACAGCGTGACATCGTTACCGATTTTCACGAAAGGCTGAATCGTATTGTCTTCAAGAATAAAACAGTTATCCCCAACTGGATTGTCAGTTAGAAAAGTACATTTGCTACTGACGTAGCTCACTAACTGATAACCCAGTTCCTTCGCTTGATAGTATTTGGCCGCGCGCAACTTGTTCATCTTCGCGTAACCGAGCGCAACGAACATGCTGTATCTATCTGGAGGATAACTTTTGGTCACTTCGTCGAAATCAATAAGAGGCAAACCTTGAAAAGAATTACTTGTTAGATACTCATGGTCTACCGTGAATGCGGCGACTGTATGTTCGCTGTCACGGGTGAAGTAATAATGGGCCATTCTCGCTGTGACCCCTGAACCTACAATGAGTAAATCTGACATGAGTTCTCTCTCAGGTGTACGACAGGGCTGTTAGCCTGTCGTGGCCTCTTCGCCATGACCCCCTGACCCAACCCAAAGACGCAAACCCGGACACGACATGCTAACAGCCTGTCGTACGGTTATCACCCAACTCAGCGGGGTCATCGCGTTCGTAGACATCTTTAATAATTGTGTACGGACGCTGTTTGGTTTCCGAGAAGATCTTGGCCAAATAAATGCCAATAACCCCCAGACAAAAGATAGTAATGCCGCCCAGCAGCCAAATCGAAACGATCAGCGACGCCCAACCTTCAAGCATCACGCCGAAAAAAAGTCTTCTAATCATCATATCGAGAGCAGCAATGCTGGCGATGATCATAATGAACGAACCAACATAAAAGATAAGAATCAGAGGCTTATTGCTAAATGAAGTGATCGCATTTACGAGATGCGAGAATTTTCGGCGGAGACTATAAGTGCTGGGAGACGTATGATGTTTCGTGACGGCAATCGGAATCTGCTTAAAACCTGTCAACACCCACAATCCTGAAAGTACAAACTCTCGCTCCTGATGTTGCATTAGCGCAGCCACATATCTCCGCGTCATCAGTCGAGCCGTAATGTGGTTCGGAGGAATCCGCTGAACCGACAGCAGATTGAAGACTCTGAAATACAAGTTCCCAGTAATTCGCTCAAAGAGATTACCTTTACGGTTCTGCTGAACTCCAAAGACAACGTCGGCCTTGTTCGTAATTAGTGCTTCGTGAAATATCCTCAAAAGCTCCGGATCTTCTTCAAGATCACTGTCGAGAAGAAATGCCAGGTCTCCTCGCGCATGGGCCAAACCTGTCATTATGGCCTTGTGATGTCCGAAGTTTCTCGATAGATCGATCACCCGAATTCGCGGATCTTTCCCGTGCAGCTCAACTGCAACATCCAGCGAGTTATCAGGGGAGCCATCGTTTACGAGGATTATCTCGATGTCGTCGCTGATCTGCTCCGTAGCAACGCAAACACGATCATAAAACTCCACAAGGTAAGGCGCGGAGTTGTATAGAGTCGTCACTATCGACAGTTTCATCTTGGAAAACTCTTCATGTATTTAGTCGCTTCAGGACCTTCATTGAAAATTAGATCGATAATGCTGACGCTGTGCTCGAACGGTTGAAACAACTGATTGTATTCCGGGTAAGAGGAGTAATCCATATATTGCAGTTTAATTCTTCCACTCTCGAACAACGATTCGTCCAAATAATCTCGAGCAGCTGGTCCTGAGATGTACGTGGTGGCGCCAGACTGTTGGCAAAGGCTGACCAACCTCGCTGTTTTACCATCCACCGAAACATAGTTCTCCGACCATGAGATTGTTGTAGCGATCCCCAGTATTTTGCAGATGGCACTCAGAAAAAGATAGTTTATGCGCGACAGGAATCGTTCGTCACAATTCAGGTATAACTCCTTAAACTGCTCACGGTACAGACCAAAATATCTCGCCTTAGAGTAGCTGTGGACGATCGAGTCCCAATGCCTCCTGGCCCATCGGGGATCGCTGATAATTGTATCTTTGATTTTTTGCGAGAAATTCCCCTTCACGGCGACGGGGATCGTCAACCACTTTAAGCCGGCCGGGGTCTTTATGATGTTTCGATTGCGCCAGTCCCTTCGGGTGTACTGCATTTCGTCAAACAGGATGAACTCATCGACGAGGTTTATAAGATCGAAATAACCCTTCCAGGGAATGTAGTTCGACTGGACAATCGCCACTTTCTTTGATGGCATCGTTGTCAAAGGCACTGAAAAATCGTAACTTATCAATGCTTCGCAGGCAATTTTACAGGATTTACAGGTGGTTCTGATCCACCGTTTTGTGTGTCGCAGGTTTTCTGGTTGTCGTTTTAACAAAGAGATCTTTGACGGCCGCAGATACCAAGAAAAATCAACTCCGGTCAAGCGCTTAGCACTTGATGAAACCAATCGTTAGAGTCGACAGCGTAAGCAAGCGTTATCGTATAGGTGCAAACGCTGCGGCCTACCGCACCTTGCGCGAGACGCTCACCTCCGCGACCGCCGGTTTACGAAAACCCTTTCGCCGCAACTCCAAAAATAATTACGAGACTCTCTGGGCTCTTGAGAACGTCAGTTTTGAAATTGCGCCTGGTGAAGTGGTCGGCATAATCGGTCGTAACGGTGCCGGCAAGTCGACGCTTTTGAAGGTTCTCTCACGTATTACCGAACCTACTCGAGGGCGTGTAGAACTGTTTGGCAGGGTCGGCAGTTTGCTCGAAGTCGGGACTGGTTTTCATCCGGAGCTGACAGCACGCGAAAACATCTACTTGAATGGCGCTATCCTTGGCATGCATCACGCCGAGATCAAAAAGAAGTTTGACGAGATCGTCGCCTTTTCCGAAGTTGAGAGATTCATTGACACTCCAGTGAAGCATTTTTCTTCGGGCATGTACGTTCGTCTCGCCTTCGCAGTGGCGGCGCACCTCGAACCCGAAATTCTGATCGTCGACGAGGTATTATCCGTCGGTGACGCGTCGTTTCAGAAAAAGTGTTTAGGCAAGATGGGAGACGTCGCTAAAACGGGACGTACAATCTTATTCGTAAGTCATAATCTTGGCGCTGTAACGCAGCTATGTTCTCGCGGCATTGTTCTCAAGCAGGGCACGAAAGTATTTGATGGCGATACACTGGGCGCCGTCTCAACTTACATAGATGACATGCGGACTTCGTCAAGCTCGATTGAGTTTGTTGACGAACCTGAGAAGGACATGCAGATCTTGTCGATGTCCGTCGTTTCGGCGGATGGTCAGATCATCAGCGCACACCCACATACCGAATCCTTCTCGATCATGCTCAAGTATCGCGTCTCCAACTGGACTGAAGGAGCGCATGTTTGTCTGGATGTCTTCACTGAGAATGGGACGCGCCTGCTGTGGACTACAGACGTAGAAACCGTTGAGGATCTTTTGGTGGAAAGGAAGAGGGGCGTCTACGCTGCTCGAATAACCGTTCCGGAGATGATACTAACCCCAGGGTTCTACTATTTCAGTAGCGGCATCTATGCGCCAAATAGAATGAAACCATTCGATCATCGCGAAAGCGCCGTTTCCATTGAGATACTCGACGGTGGTTCGTTGCTTGCAAATTTCGGAGTCAAATCTCATGCAGCCACGACGATACCGCTGCGTTGGGAAACGCGGATGGAAAATGGAGAAGGCCCGTGCCGTTGATCTTGAAGCTGTGGCAGGCAGTGCCGTCGTCGTTGCAGCTGTCGATAGTAAAGACTGTGCAGCGAAACAAGCGTATCTATCGTTGGCTTATGTTTCGTCATGCCGATCTAAAAGATCGTTCGAACGCCAAGGGATCTGGTCTGCCGCCTGCTGAACTTCGCTATCGTGTCGGTGCATCACCAGACTTGGAAGAGTTCATCACGATCGGCAGCGCTTGCGCTAACGATATTCAATCGACGCTTCAGAACGTTGGGCGCGATATTGGATCGTTCCAACACATTCTCGATTTCGGGTGC
>Ga0068856_100008239_pt1 | contig 10161 bp, 8 predicted proteins | sample KBSCornC62_FD_66595 | JGI IMG/M metagenome (GOLD analysis project Ga0068856, IMG submission 66595) | Corn rhizosphere microbial communities from Kellogg Biological Station, Michigan, USA - KBS Corn C6-2 | ecosystem: Host-associated > Plants > Roots > Rhizosphere > Soil ... | reverse complement strand
CATTCACCGCCACTGACGGCAGTTTCGTGCCGTACATCGTGCTCGAGTGGCTGGAAGGCGTCACGCTCGACGCCTTGATCAAGCAGCGGAACCGCCAGGGGCTGCCGCCGCTGTCGCTGCGCAAGTTGGTGCGCCTGCTCACTCCCGTCGCCCGCGCGCTCGAGCGCGCCCACAATTTCAGCGGGCCGGACGGCATCGTGTCGATCGTGCATCGCGATCTGAAGCCGGAGAACATTTTCGTGGCGCAGGTGGCCGGTGAAGAGGTCGTAAAGATCTTGGATTTCGGCATCGGCAAAGTGAAGAGCGCAGCAAGTCAGGTCGCCGGGCGAGCGAGTCAGGACGGCCAAGCGCCGATCGCGTTCACTCCCGCGTACGGCGCGCCCGAGCAATGGGCGCCCAAACATTTCGGACAGACCGGGCCTTGGACGGACGTTTGGGGGCTGGCCGTGTGCATGGTGGAGGCTCTTGCGGCACGGCCGGTGATCGACGGCGATCCGCAGGCGATGATGGGCACGACTCTGGATCCGAATCGTCGGCCCACGCCGCGCAGCGAGGGCGTCGAGGTCCCCGATGCGGTCGAGGCGGTGTTCGCCCGCGCGCTCGCGCTCGATCCGCGAGCACGCCAGCGCGACGCGGGCGTGTTTTGGAACGAGCTACTCTCCGCGTTGCAGGTCCCCGAATCGGAGTACGGCGTTGCGTTACCACGTGACACTCGGGCCGAGAGTGGCGGCGGCATTCGCTTGGAGCGCGTGGAGATGCGTGGGCGTCCCTCGGGCGCTTTACCTCGCGTGCCGCAGCCGAGCGCGGCGGTCGAGCGCGCGCTGGCCATGGATCTCGAGTTCGATCCGACGAGCGCGCCCCCGCGGCTCGGATCGGTGTCGGGGACCCGGCCGTCCACGCCGGCGCCGAGTCGAGCTGCGGCTCAGCCCGGTCATTGGGTGCCAGATCTCGAGCTGGGGCCCGCGCCGGCTTCACGTCGCGCGGCCGAAGCTCGGCCCGCTTCGAGCCTATCCGGCGCCGGGCATCGCGCCGTGGCGCCGCCCGATGCGCACACGTCCGGCGCGCACCCGGCTCTGCTCGATTTCGACGATGTATCGGGCACGAACGCGCCGCTCGATCTGGACCTCGATCTGCCTGCCGATGAGCCGATCTCGCGGCGAGCGGTGAGCTCGCCGGGCATGCGAGCGGTGAGCGCACCCGAGATGCGGGCGGCGAGCACGCCGGCTATGCGAGCGGTTCAATCGCCGACGTTCCGCAAGAGCTCGCCGCCGCCACGCCGCGATTCGCAGCCGCCCGCGGCGCTCCGCGATTTGACACAGTCCGCGCCGAATGCGATCGCCCTCGAGCCGCTCGATCTCGTGCCGGCTCAGCCCGTCGCGAGTGAGCTCAGCCCGCCGAGCGCGGCGCGGGGGCGCACCGAGCGGCGTTCGGTGCCGCCCGCTGCACCGCCGAAATCGGGCCCGCTCGCGACGGGCTTCGCTGCCAAGATCGAACGTCGTCGCGCGGAGGAGACGCCGCTCGCTCGCCGGCTCGGGCCGGCGCTCGTGCTGCTCGGGGTGGCGCTATTGGTCGCGATTTTCGATCCACTGTACGCCGCGTTGACCGGTGAAAAGCTGACGATCCTCGGGCTTCGGCCAGGCGTCATCGGCGGCATATTGCTGCTCGTGGCGCTCGCGCTCGGGGGGCGTGAGGTGTTTCGCGAGCCCTGATCTGAACCAGCGAAGGTCGAGATGAGCAAAGCAAAAATGCCGAAACGCGGATCGAAGAGCACCCCCGCAAAAAAACAGGGCACGGATCTGGGCCAAGCTCGCGCGGTCATCGCCGACTTGAGACGCAAGGGCTTCCGGCGCGCCAAGATCGGCGGCTTCGATATCGACGGCGTGCTGCGCGGAAAATACGTCTCGCTCGACAAGCTGGAGTCGGCGCTCGGCAAAGGCTTTGGCTTTTGCGACGTGATCTTCGGTTGGGACGTGGCGGACGTGTTGTACGACAACGCGCAGCTCACCGGTTGGCACACGGGCTACCCGGATACTCTAGCGGTGCTCGACCCGAGCACGGCGCGCCCAATTCCGTGGGAACCCGGCGTCGTCTCGATGCTCGCGGATTTCCGCGATGGGCAAGGGGAGCCGCACCCGGCCTGCCCGCGCTCGACCTTGAAACGCGTGCTCGCCCACGCGGAAAAGCTCGGGTTCAAGGCCAAAGTCGGCGCCGAGTACGAGTTTTTTCTGTTCAAGGAGTCGCGCGATTCACTGCTCGCCAAGGGCTTTCAGAATCTCGTCCCGATCGATCCCGGCATGTTCGGCTATAGCTGGGTCCGCTCGGGTCAGGATTCCGAGTTGATGCGCGAGATCCTGGATTCGATGGAGGCTTCGGGCATCGAGCTCGAGGGCCTGCACACCGAAACCGGTCCGGGTGTGTATGAAGCGGCGCTGCGTTTCGACGACGCGCTCGTCATGGCCGACAAGGCGGCGCTGTTCAAGCCCTTGCTGAAGCAGATCGCGCACCGTCATGGACTATCGGTGAGCTTCATGGCCAAGTGGAATGCGGGGCTGCCCGGCTGTAGCGGACATTTGCACCAGAGCTTGTGGAAGAACGGTCAGAACGCGTTCGCCGATCCGCGCGCGCCGCGCGGCATGTCGACCGTGATGGAGCATTTTTTAGCTGGGCAAATCGCGCTCATGACCGAGCTGACGGCTGTCGTTTCGCCGACCATCAACAGTTACAAACGCTATGTTCCGGGAGTGTGGGCGCCGCTCGTGCCGACCTGGGGCGTCGAGAATCGAACCTGTTCCTTGCGCGTGATCGGGGCCGGAGATCCCAAGGCGTTGCGCGTCGAACACCGTCAACCCGCAGCCGATATGAACCCGTATCTTGCGCTGGCGGCGACGCTGGGCGCCGGCCTGTGGGGCATCGAGCACGAACTCGCGTTGCCTCCAGAGGCCCAGGGCAACGCGGGCAGCGACGAGACCGGGCGCTTGCCGCGCACGCTACGCGAAGCGAACGCGGCCCTCGCCGCCAGCGCGCCGGCGCGCGCGGTGCTGGGTCCGGAATTCGTCGACCACTACGTGCGCACGCGCGATTGGGAAGTGCGTGCCTACGAAGCGGCGGTCACTGATTGGGAACTGAAGCGCTACTTCGAGATCATCTGATAAGGTTGAGTGAGCCATGACTGCTATTTGGAGTTTTCCCACCCGCATCGTCTTCGGCCCCGGCGTTTCCAGCCAGGCCGGCGAAGAGGCCAAGTCCCTCGGTATCCGGCGCATCCTGATCGTCACGGACGCGGGCGTCGAGCGCGCCGGGCTGGCGGGCGGAATCCGTTTGTCGCTGGAGCGCGCCGGCATCGCCGTCGAGACGTATACGGGGGTCGACGGGAACCCGACCGAAGAAAATATCGAGGGCGGTGCGCGCGCGTTCGCCGAACATCGCGCCGACGGCGTGCTCGCGCTCGGCGGCGGCTCGCCGATGGACGCGGGCAAGCTGATCGCGCTGCGCGCGCGCTGCTCACTCCCGTTCGAGGAGCTCGACGACGCCATCGACGGTGGGCGTCATGTGCCCGCGGATCTGCCACCTATCATTACCGTGCCCACCACCGCCGGCACCGGGAGCGAGGTCGGGCGGTCAGGCGTGCTCACGGTGCGCTCGACGCATCGCAAAACGGTCGTGTTCTCGCCGCGTTTGCTGGCCAAGGTCGCGCTGCTCGACCCCGAACTCACGCGATCCATGCCCCCGCACATCACGGCCGCGACCGGCTTCGACGCTTTGACCCATTGCATCGAGGCCTACCTTTCCAAGGGCGATCATCCAATGGCTGACGCCATCGCGCTCTCGGGCATCGATCTCACGAGCAAATTCCTGGAGCGCGCCGTCCACACCGGGAGCGATCTCGAAGCACGCGGCATGATGATGAAAGCGGCGATGATGGGCGCGGTCGCCTTCCAAAAAGGCCTCGGCGCGTGCCACTCGCTCGCACACCCGTTGTCGAGCGAGCACGGGCTGCATCACGGGCTCGCGAATGCGCTCTGCTTGCCGGCGGTGTTGCGTTTCAATGCGGCCGCGGTCCCCGAGCGCGTCTCACACGTCTCACTTTTACTCGGTGGTGCAGCGGAGCCGCTCGCCTGCGCGACGGCGGTGGCCGAGCTCCGCGCGCGCGTCGGGTTGCCGAACGGACTCGCCGCGGTCGGTATTGAAAGCTCGCACCTGGACGCTCTGGCCGACAAAGCGTTGGCCGACGCCTGTCACCAGAGCAACCCGCGCGCGACCAAGCGTGCCGATTTGCTGGAACTTTACCGCGCATCGCTGTGACGTAACGTCGGTCGCGCCGACGCGATCGCGACCGCGTTGCCACGGGTCACTTTTTGGGTGTTTCAGCCCGGCTCCGCCGTAAGCGCAGAAAAATCACTGGTTTACCGCTGCGGCGGAACGACGTGTAAAGCCACCGAGAGCCTGGCATGGGTTTCGCTAGGTTTCCGATTCATTACGCCAATGAAGCACTCATCCGGTCATCCTGGCTTTCCGTCTCGCACCGAGCTCTTGTTGTCGAGAGCGCGCCGCGCCCAGCAACGTGGAGAGCGCCGACAAGCCATGGTCGCGTTTCGCGAAGCGGCGCTGCTCGCCGAGACCGACGCGCGACTCTGGGCTCTGTACGGCGCGGCCTGCGTCAAGGCGAATCGCCTAGACGAAGCCGAGCGCGCGTTCGGTCAGGCGTTGTACCTACGCCAGCGCGCTCGCGACGGCGCGCGCGCTGCTGCGCTGCGTTCCGTGATAACGCGCTTGGGCCTGAGTCGCGCCGCCTGAGCGCGCTCGCGTGCGCGGCCTCAGCTCGCCTGACGCGCGTCCGCGTCGCGGAACGAAAGCGCGGAAGCCGTGAAGGACCGCAGCGTGTTGCGAGTGCAGAATGGGCACGCCCAGCCGACATCGAAGCGCTCGCGTTCGGCGCCAATCGAGTTCGCCGGCGCTGGCAGCGTCACTTTGCGTGAGTCGACGGCCCAGCCGCGGAGGACAACGCGGGCTTCATCCAGCTCCGCCCACAGATTGACCTGGCACTCACACTTCGAATGGACTCTCGTTACCTTCATCGCTGGCATTCAGTACCGGCTGTGGTCGGGTCGGTCAAGGGGCCCGGAGCCGAGCTCCGCCCGGCCTCGGCTCGACGGACAAAAGCCCCGAATCTCGCCGTCGGCTCGGGCAATTTTTCTTTCGCATCTCAGCCAGAAAGGGCTAAGGTCAGCCGTGTTGCGGGACTAGCTCAGTTGGTAGAGCACGAGCTTCCCAAGCTTGAGGTCGTCGGTTCGAACCCGATGTCCCGCTCCGAAATGGCAAAAAGGCCGGCTCGCTAAAAGGCAGCCGGCCTTTCGGCTTTGGTGGCTAGGCGTTCCGACTTGGGAGCGCCCTCCACGGCGGTCGGGGCGAGGAGCGGAGAGCCGCTCGCAGGTCAGGGAGCCTTGGTTGCCGCGCTAGCCGGCGGAGCCGCCGCGGGCTTCGCGCTGGCGGCCTTGTGCCCGTGATGTTTGGCCTTCTTTTTGGGCTCCTTCTTGGCGATGCCGTGGCTGTGGGCCGTCTTCGATGAGGCGAAGGCGGAGGTAGGCAGCGCGACGACGGCCAGCGGGACGAGGGCGACGAGGGCACGGGCAAAAACGGTCTTCATGGGAGCTCCTTGGGCCCGACCCTACACACCCGCACAAGAGTGAGCAAATAATGGGCGTCGCGCGCGCTAGTGCGGCGTAAAGTGGCTGAGATTGGTCAAGTTTGCGGCCAGGTTTCGTGACCTTGAGCATTCCCCACCTACTTCGTCCTTCCTCGCGCGGCTCGGCGCTGTTGCTGGCCGTGACGCTCGTCGCGTGCAGGCGGCACGACTCGCCGCGGCCCGAAACGAAGCCGTCGCGGAAACCGAGCTACGACTGGAGCCCGCCGCCACCCGTGCCGCCTAGCGCGAGCGCGCCGCTCACGGTAGCGCCGGCCCCGCGCTCGCGCGCGGAGCGGCGCGCGGCGTGTGAATTTACGGCTGGCGCGCTGTCGGAGCAGACATTGGCCGAGGATCAACCGGTTGGGCAGCGGATTCCGATCGATCACTTCGTGATCGTGATGCAGGAAAATCGCTCGTTCGACCACTATTTCCAGGGCCTGCCAAAGTTCGGCGTGAACGCGGACGTCGCGCCGGACGACTATCACAACCCGGATTCGAAGACGGGGCGCGTGCTGAAGATGTTCCACCAAACCGCGCTGTGCTCGAAGGACGTTCGGCACGATTGGAACTCCGCCCACGTGCAGTTCAACAACGGCAAGATGGACGGCTTCGTCGACACCAGCAATCCGCACGGCGAACGTGCACTCGGTTATTACGAGGCCTCCGAGCTACCGTACTACTACCAATTGGCGAGCACGTTCGCGATTGGCGATCGGTATTTTGCCTCGATTTTAGGGCCGACCTGGCCCAATCGCATGTTCTTCAATTCGGGCTCTTCTTTCGGGCACATCGGCAACACGGCTCCGCCCGCGCAGGCCGAAGAACCGTCGCTATTTCACCAGCTGCAGCAGAAGGGCATCGAGTGGGTGGTGTACGCCGAAGGCATGACCTTCGAAGAGAAGATCTTTCGTCATCTTCACGACGAGAAGGGCGACCATTTCAAGGATATCGAGGGCTATTTCGAGGATGCCAAGAAGAACACCCTGCCGGCTTATGTCTGGGTCGAATCGTCCTACGGCGGGCCGGACGCGACCGACGAACATCCACCTGCGGACATCGAGCTCGGCCAAGAGTTGGTCTCGCGCGTGATCGACGCGCTGATGAAGAGCAAGGCCTGGGCGCACTCGGCGCTGTTCATCATGTACGACGAGCCCGGCGGCTTTTTCGATCACGTGCCGCCGCCGCCGGCGTGCCCGCCGGATTCGATCGAGCCGCTATTGGAAAAGCGGCACTTGCGCGCACGCTTCGATCGCCTCGGCATGCGCGTGCCGTTCATCGTCGTGTCACCGTTCGCCAAAGCGCACTATGTGTCGCATCAGGAGCTGAGCCACACCTCGGTGCTGCGCATGGTCGAAGCGCGGTTTGGCTTGCCTGCGCTCAGCGCTCGCGATGCCAATTCAGACGTGCCGTATGATCTGTTCGATTTCGAGCACCCGCCGTTCTTGGTGCCGCCAGTGCTGCCGCCGTCACCGGTGAACGACGCGCTGCACCGCGCGTGTCAGCAGAAGTTCCGCAAAAAGAAGAAGCCCGGCAAGACCGTCGACGTTCCCGATTACGGCACTCCAGAGCCGGCTCCAGATCCGGAAGGGCCGCCCGACGAGCCCGGCCCGGGCGCGCCGCACGCCGGTTGAATGGGTCATCGACGCTGGCGTGCGAGCGCGCAGCAGCGCCGAGTGCGGGTTATGACGCGCGGCGGTGCGGCTGCCGGAGCAGCTCGTGCACGGCGGCGCGCAAGTCATCGAAGTCGAACGGCTTGTCGAAAACGCGACTCGCGCCGAGGCGCTGCGCGCGCAGATGTGTCGTCTGATCGCCGAAGGCGGTAATTAGAATCACCGGCGTGTCGACGAGGGCGCGCTGCACCCGGCTCAGCACCTCGAACGCGGTCATTCCTGGCATCCGAACGTCCGAAATGACCAATGCAAAGGGCTCCGGGGCCGCGTTTCGCGGCGATCCGCTCAACATTTCGAGCAGCTCGTTGCCATCGCGCGCCTCGCTGACCTCGTGTCCGTCGCTACGGAGCACGTCGGCAAGGAGCTTTCGGAGCTCCAAGTCGTCTTCCGCGAGCAGGAGGCGCGCCGGTTGGGTTGCCGTCGACTTGATCTCTGTCGCTCCCGTTGCCTCGGCTTCGCTCATGTTCGGGACCTCTCGCCACCAACTTCGCGCCATCTGACGTGCTATCGAAATGACGTCAGCACGACGCATGCCAGCGCGTGGCGCTGCGATCTGCTGCGATTTTACCGATGAGTGTCCCGTTGCGCGAGAGGAGTTTTGCCCCGAGGGGGCAAAATGGGGCCGATAAATAGCGAATTGTGCCGGAAACAAAGCGTGGAGTCAGGTTCCGCTACGCTCGGTGCCATAGCGGTCGAGCTTTCGATAGAGCGTCTTGCGATCCAGCCCGAGCACTTGCGCTGCGAGCGTCTTATTGCCGCCGACTGCCTCGAGAACCCGCAAAATATAGCGCTTCTCGACCTCCTCCAGCGGCACGAGCTCGGACGGATCGGTCGCGGCGACGAGCACGTGCGAAGTGCGGTAATTCCGAATTTTCTCGGGCAGATCGGCGCAGCCGATCGATTCACTGCGGGTCAACGCGACGGCGCGTTCCAGGCAATTGGCGAGCTCGCGTACGTTGCCGGGCCAGGCGTATGCAGAAAGACGCTCTGCGGCTTCCGCGTCGAGCGTGCGTACGTCCTTCTGGGACTGGGCGGCGAAATGCTCCAAATAATGTTGCGCGAGCAAGAGCACGTCCGCGCCGCGGGCGCGCAAAGGTGGCAGCTCGACGTGAATCACGTTGATGCGATAGTACAAATCCTCGCGAAATTTGCGCTCTTCGATGGCCGTCTCGAGGTCGCGATTGCTAGCGGCCACGACGCGCACGTCAATCGGTGTCTCGTGGTCGCCGCCCACGGGGCGAACCGAGCGCTCCTGCAGCGCGCGCAATAGCTTTGGCTGTAGCCCGAGCGGCATGTCCCCGATTTCGTCGAGGAAGATCGTGCCGCCCTTGGCCTGCACGAACAGGCCGGGGCGCGCCGTCCGAGCGTCGGTGAAAGCGCCTTTGGTGTGACCGAATAGTTCGCTTTCCAAGAGCTGCTCGGGCATCGCTGCGCAGTTGATGGCCACGAATGGCCCGCTCGCCCGCTTGCTGCGGCGATGAAGCGCGCGCGCAACCAGCTCTTTGCCCGTGCCGCTCTCACCGGTGACGAGCACGGTCGACTCGGACTCGGCGACTCGCTCCAATAGATCGTAGACTTCTTTCATCGCCGGGCTTGCGCCCAGGAGCTCGTCGAAGCGACGCGATTCATCGACTGCGCGCTGCAGGCGCTGCACTTCGCGCTGCAGCAAACCGTGCTTGACGGCACGCTCGATCGCAATCGCGACCACGTCGATGTCGAACGGCTTGGTGATGAAGTCATAAGCCCCCGCGCGAATTGCTTGCACGGCGGTTTCCATGCTGCCAAATGCGGTGATCACGATCACCGGCAAATCAGGATGGATTTCGGTGGCCTTTTGGCACAGCTCGAGCCCATTCATTTCTTTCATGTTGATGTCGGTCAACACCACGTCGAAATTGCGTTGCTCGACTTCGGCCAGCGCTTCCTGCGCGGAGGCCTTCCAGCGGACCTCGTAACCTTGCTGAGCCAGGCTTTCGGCCAAGAGCTCGCACATGCTCGTGTCGTCGTCGACGATCAGTACTTTGGCTTTCATGGGGGACTCGGCACCGGAAGGTAGACCTCGAAACGGCTGCCCTCCGCTATCTTGCTTTCTACGGTGATGAAGCCGCCGTGCTCTTGAACGATGCCGTACGCTACGGCAAGCCCGAGCCCGGTGCCTTCTCCTATGTCTTTGGTCGTGAAAAATGGTTCGAAAATGCGCTCCAGCGTCTGCTCGTTCATGCCCGTACCGCGGTCGGTGACCACGATGCAGACATACGGCGCTGCTGCCCGCGGCACGCCGAGTTCGCTGTCACGCGGGCTCTCGTTCGCGAACCGAAGGCCGATTTGGACGACGCCGGACTCGGGCGTTGCTTGCACGGCGTTGACCACCAAGTTGGTCACGACTTGCTGCAGCTGAGCCGCATCTGCGATCACATCCGGCACTTGCTCCGAGGAGTCGAGTTGCAAGGTGACCCGGCGTTTGTCGGCAATCGGCCGCAGTAGCGATAGCGTGCTGGAGACCAGGTTTCGGAGATCGACCAGTGCTTTGTTGGGTTTGCCGGCGCGCGCAAAGTCTAGAAGCTGGCGAATGATCTGTGCCATTCGCTCGCTCTGCTCCATCACGATGCGCGCGTTGTTGCGCACGGGCTCGTCGGCCACGGGGCTCTGGAAAATCATCTTGGCGCGGCCCGAGACGACGTTGAGCGGCGTGCCGAGCTCGTGCGCGATCCCGGACGCGAGCTTGCCGACGGTGACCAGGCGATCGGCGTGACGCAGTTGCTCGAGCGCGTGCACGCGCGCGGCCGTCTCCGCCACCAAGCGCGCGCT
>Ga0068856_100008236_pt1 | contig 10164 bp, 5 predicted proteins | sample KBSCornC62_FD_66595 | JGI IMG/M metagenome (GOLD analysis project Ga0068856, IMG submission 66595) | Corn rhizosphere microbial communities from Kellogg Biological Station, Michigan, USA - KBS Corn C6-2 | ecosystem: Host-associated > Plants > Roots > Rhizosphere > Soil ... | reverse complement strand
CCAATATCCCGCGCTGATCGCCGCGATGAACCGGGGCCGCTTCGTCGTCGTACAGGCGATGGCGGCGCGCCACGAGGCGAACAGCCGCTTTGCCGCCGACGGCTATGTCGAATATCTGCGTGACCGGGTGAGCGGCGACAGCATCGACACCGTTTCGGCGTGGAGCCGGGTGCTGGAGGAAACGCCCGGTGATGCGCCCCGCCTCGTGGCGGAAAGCCAGGCGAGCTGGCTGGAATCGATGCGGCGGCTGCGCGCTTCGATCACCGTGCCGGTGGTGTTCCTGTGGTTCTCGCAGCAAAAGCCGGCGGCGCTTGCCTGGCCTGAACTGCGCGCGGAAGTGGGCCGGCGACCGACTGTCGAGCTGGTCCACCGGATGTTCGGTGCGTTTCCGCAACTGGTCGACGCGGCGATGGCCAAAGAGGCGGCGGCGATGTGCACCGCCGCGGTCAACTGCGTAAGCGAGCGGGGGGCCGGCGCGCCACTCATCAACCGCTGGACCGGCAAGCCGATCGATCCCGCCAATTATGAAAATCGCGGGGTCGAATATGTCGCGCTGGCCAACGGCCGCAACGATTACTACCCCTCGCCCGAGATGCACGAAGATGCAGCAACAGCGCTGCTCGGAGCCGTGAGGGGGTTGTGACCGCCTTGGGCACCGCGAAGGGCCCGAAATGGCGGCCACCGCCCGTTCGCGAAATTGAACAACCATCAAGCGCAACACCCCCAATATCATAGGAGCGGAAACATGAATGATAATGTCGTCGTCATTACCGGCGTTCGCGGACTGGGCCTTGCATGTGCCCGCCGTCTCGGCGTTGGCAAGCAGCTTGTGCTCGCGGACAACAATCCTGAGGTTCTGGCCGACACGGTTCGGCAATTCGAGGACGATGGCTACAAGGTGCTGTCCGCGGTGGTCAACGTGGCCGACCCCGATTCCGTGAACGAGCTAGCCGCACTGGTAGCCAGGACCGGGCGGCTCGCAACCTTGATGCATACGGCGGGCGTCTCTCCCGGCATGGCGGACTGGGAGACGATCTTCAACGTGAACCTCGTCGGCACGATCCACATATTGAATGCGTTCAAGCCGCTGGCCGTGGACGGCACGGTGGCGTTCGTCACCGCCAGCAACGCCGCCTATTACTCGCCGGTCCCGCTGGACGTGGAGGAAAAACTCGCGCTGGCCCCGATCGAGGACCTGAAGGCGGTGGTGCAGAGCGTGGCGGGCCACGACACAGGCATTGGCTCATACTGGCTTGCCAAGCGCTCCAACCAGCTTCGCGTGCAGGCGCAGGCCGCCGACTGGGGCGCCCGCGGCGCGCGGTTGCTCTCGATCAGCCCCGGCATCATTTCAACCGCGATGATCCGCCATGAACGCAAGCACGGAGCGCCGATCGACCAGACCATCGCCAGCCAGCCGATTCCGCGGTTGGGGAATGCCGAGGATATTGCCGCTGCCGTCTGTTGGCTTGCCGGCCCCGAGGCATCCTACATCACGGGCACCGACCTGCTCGTCGATGGCGGCATGCAGGCTTCGCTGCGCTGGTCGAAGCTGTCGACCGAATATCTGGAAAGCTTCAAGAAGGATACCAACTCGTAAGGCCCGGACCGCGTCGGGATCTTGCCGCGCGGATCATGGCTGTCTGCGGTACTGTGGCGTTTGTCGCCCGGTATCGCAGGCTACCGCGCCCCGCGCCTTGTTATCCGCTGATCAGGCGTCGGCCAGGATCAGGTCCGACGCCTTTTCGCCGATCATGATCGCGGCGGCGTTGGTGTTCCCCGAGACGATGCGCGGCATGATCGAGGCGTCCGCCACCCGCAGACCCGCGATGCCCCGTACGCGCAGGCGCGGATCGACGACAGCATGCTCGTCGGCCCCCATCGCGCATGTGCCCACGCCGTGGAAGATGCCGTAACCGAAAGTGCGGGCATGTTCGAGCAGTGACGCCTCTTCATTCTCGTCCGGATGGTCGCCGGCAGGCCCTTCGATTATTGATGCGAGCGCAGGCTGGCGGGATATCTCACAGCTGATGCGAAGGCCCGCGGCGATCTTCCGGCGATCCTCGGCAGCGTCGAGGAAGTTGAGCAGGATGCGCGGCTGACGGGTCGCGTCGCCGCTGGTGACATGGATCGATCCGCGGCTTGCCGGACGCAATTGGCAAGCAGCGATGGTGACGCCGGGAAAGCTGTCGATCTCGCCCGTGGCGGGATCGGCCGAGGCGCTCACCATATTGACCTGTATGTCCGGGATGTCGAGCACCGCCTCGCTGCGGACAAACCCCATGACAGTGGCAGGCGGCGCGGATAGCGCCCCCTTCCGGGCGAACAGATATTTCGCCACCTCGCCCATCAGGCCGACGCCGCTCACCGCCGTGTTGATCGACGGGGTGCCCGGCTGCAGGCGGAAGCGCAGCATGGTGCACCAATGGTCCTGAAGGTTCTTGCCCACGCCCGCCAGCGGGTGGCGCACCTCGATGCCTGCCGCACGCAGGATCGCCGGATCGCCGATGCCCGAAAGTTCGAGCAACTGCGGGGAATTGACCACGCCTCCGCACAGGATGACTTCCCCCCGGCAGGCGATCTCGCGCGTCTCGCCGCCCTTGCGGACACGTACACCCTTCGCCCGGCCCTCCTCGATGAGGATGCCGGTCACCAGAGTGTCGGTTTCGACCTTGAGGTTCTTGCGGTGCATGATCGGGTGGAGATAGGCGACCGCGCTCGACCGGCGACGCCCGCGCCGCTGGGTGGCCTGGATATAGGCAAAGCCCTCCGGATCGCCCCGATTATAGTCATCGACCAGCCTGTGTCCCGCCTGCGAGGCGGCTGCGAGAACGGCGTCCGAAACGGGATCGCGGGGGACGTCGGAAACCGTCAGCGGGCCACCGGCGCCATGGGCGTCGTCCGCCCCCCGGCATTGGTCCTCGCTGCGCTTGAACAGAGGCAGGACATCGCTCCATCCCCAGCCGGTGCAACCAAGCTGCGACCACATGTCGTAATCCGCCGCCTGTCCGCGCACATAGATCATGCCATTGATGGAAGAGCTGCCGCCGAGGACGCGTCCGCGCGGGTACGGCGCGGACCGGCCCGCGTTGATCCCGCCCAGTTCCGACGTGTAGTTCCAGCTAAGCGGCGGAGCCTCCATCGTATAGCGGTATCCGGCGGGAATGTGGATCAGGCTGTTCAGGACAAACTGCCGGGGGTTGCGGAACGGACGATCATCGCCCCCCGCCTCGATCAGCAGGACGCGGTTGCCCGCCCGCGCACTGAGGCGGTTGGCCAGGACGCAGCCCGCCGACCCCGCGCCGACTATGATATAGTCGAACTCCATGTCGTCCTCCCGTCCGTCCTGCGAATCTGTCAGGCGGCGACCGCGCCCATCGCCTTTTCCAGGCGGAAACCTTCATAGCCGCCGTCAGCCACTGCCGCGCACCTGTTGCGGTAGGCATCGAGACCGGCGAGATAGAAGGAAAAGACGCGCGGTTTGCCGGGAATATTGGCACCCATGGCCCAGGAGTCCGCATTTACCATCAGCGTGTAGTTGGCCACCTCGCCCACGTGCGCAACCCATTCTTGTTGGGCTGGTTCGCTGGCCTCAATTGTCGTGTAGCCGTTCCGACGCATCTGCTCGATGCAATCGCCGACCCATTCGACCTGCTGCTCGATCGCCAGGGGAGCGTTGACTATGATCGAAGGGCTCTGCGCGCCGTCGATCATGAACAGGTTGGGAAAGCCTGCAATAGCGATGCCGAGGTAGGTCTGCGGCCCGGAGGACCACACGTCCCCGAGCGAAAGGCCACCCTTACCGGTGATCTTCAGCTTGAGCACGGCCCCGGTCACAGCATCGAATCCAGTCGCCAGGACGATATCGTCGAATGCATGGACTGCACCACCCGCGACGATCCCTTCGGCACAGAACCGTTCGAGCGGCGCTTTCCTCAGGTCCACCAGCTGGACGTGCGGGAGATTGAAGGTTTCATAGTAGTTGGTGTCAAGGCACGGCCGCTTGGCACCGAACGGATATGCCTGCGAGGTCAGGACAGCAGCCGTCTCCGGGTCGTTCACCTTGGCCCGGATCTTGCGCTTGATGAAATCGGCGGCAAGGTCGTTCGCTTCCTGGCTGAGCAGGATGTCACGGAAGGACTGGATGAAAGCGAAGCCGCCCAACGTCCAGCAGCGCTCGAACTCGGCCTCGCGCTCCTCGTCACTGACCTCAAGCGCACTGCGCGCGCCCAGCATCCAGCTCAGCCCTCCCGAAGAGGCGCGACGCACCTCGCGGTCCCTGGCGAACTGCCCGTGCTTCTGCCGAATCTCGTCCGCCGAGAGCGCGCGATTTTCGGCCGGCAGGCTGAAGGCCGGGGTGCGCTGGAAAACCGTCAGGCTGGCCGCTTCCTGGCCGATGACCGGGATGCTCTGCACGCCAGATGAGCCGGTGCCGATGATTCCGACCCGGCGGCCGGTGAAGTCGACAGGATCCTCCGGCCAGCGGGCGGTATGGAACAGGCGGCCCTTGAATTCCTCCATGCCGGCAAAGGGGGGCGTGTTCACCGAAGTCAGCGGTCCCACCGCGAGAATGAAGTAGCTGGCACGGAAGGTGCCGCCGCGATCGGTCTCGACCAGCCAGCTTTGCCTGTCCTCTTCGAAGGTAGCCGCCGTGGCCGTCGTCTCGAACAGGATGTCGCGGCGCAGGTCCAGCGTGTCGGCGACATAGGACAGATAGTTCTGGATCACGGGCCCCTTGGAATAGCGCTCCGGCCAGTCCCACCCGCGCTCGATCTCGTCCGAGAACTGATACTGGTAATCGGTCGATTCCACGTCACAGCGCAGGCCCGGATAGCGGTTCCAGTACCACGCCCCGCCCACGTCCTTGCCCGCCTCGATCAGCTTGGCCGACAAGCCCTTCTCCCGCAGGTTGTGCAGCATGTACAGCCCGGCAAAGCCGGCGCCGACCACGATCGCGTCTACTTCATTCGTCATTGGACACATCCTTTGGAAGCCGGTGAGATAAGGCCATGCTGCTGCATGTCGGCGAGGTGCTTGTGCAGATACGCCTCCGTCAGGGCCGGTGGCGCTTCGCTGCCGTCGTTCCGCAGCGCGTGGGCGAAGGCCCCTCCCGCACGGACCTGGCTCCGCGTCATGGGCGCGGCGAAGGCGGAAAGAATCGGCAGGGCGCTGGACTGACGAGCCTGGGCGGGCAGGCGCTCCAGCCGTGCCTCAAGCTGCGCCAGCCATTCCGCATGGCTGCTTGCCCGATCGAGGGGGTAGCCGGCCGATTCGATCCAGTCGGCGACGCGATCGAGCGAGGCCGATCCCGTCTCTATCGAGGGAGCAACGTCGAAGCTGCGATAGCCTGGCTCGCCGGCCAGTGCGAGATCGACCATGGCGCGGGCGACATGGTCGACCGGCAAGCCTTCAAACCCCGCCGGGTCGGCGGCATCGGCATAGAAGGAAGGCGGGCGTACCCCCGCCAGCACGAGACTGGCCAGAAGGCGGATGAACAGGTCCGGGACGTTGATCTGCCCGACGAATCTTCGATGCGCCATCAGCATCCCGCACCGGAACACATTGACCGGCAGGCCGAACTGCTCATGCGCGTGGCGCAGCAGGACCTCGCCGGCCCATTTGCTGGCGGCATAGCCGACAGCATAGTCATCGCCGAGCGCAATCCGGGGCAGGGCGGCGCGTATGTCGGCCGTTTCCAGATCGGCCCCGCCGACGCCGGGCAATCCCGAGACCGCCCGGGAGGAGACGAAGTCGATCGGTTTGATCCGCCCGGCAAGCGCCAGTTCGATAAGGGCGAGAGTCCCTGCCACATTGGGTTGGAACAGGTCCTTGTAGGACATACGGTGGTTGACCAGTGCGCCGACATGGACGATCCGGTCCACCCGTTGGGCGAGATCGTCCCGAACGGCTGCATCGATGCCAAGGCCCCGCTCGCCCAGATCGGCGGCAATGACCTCGAGATGGTCGGCCGCAAGCTCGCTGAACCGCTTCGCAAGTTCGGCGTCATCAGCGCCGTAGGCGTCTTCCAGCCGGCGCCGCGCATCCGCCTCGTCCACGCCCCGGACCAGGGCGATCACCCTGCCGCCCAGCGGGGCGAGGCGCTCCAGCCATTCGAGCGTGACGAAACGGCCCAGAAATCCGTTCGCGCCGGTCACCAGCACCACGCGCGTCAAGGCCGCATCCTTGGCGGGACTTGCGCCCCTGCCCACGCCGTCCGGCAGCAGGCGCGCGGGGTCGAGGTCCGCAGCGTCAAGCACCTGCGCATTGTCGCCATGGACGGCGGCGAAGGTCAGGCTGTCCTCCTCCTGGCCGCCGCGAAGCATTTCGGCCCAGCGCCGCGGACCGCCGCTGGGGCTGAGGATGGCACTGGCCGAGATGGCGGTGCCAAAGACATCTTCCAGCAGCATGGACAGGGTGATCGCGTCGAAGGAATCGCCGCCAAGGTCAAGAAAGCTGGGGTTGCCCGACAAATCGATATCGTCACGCCCCAGCGTAGCACGCAGGGCAAGCGCGATGCGCTCCTCGATCGTCAGACCCGAGTCCGGATTGCGCAGCATCAGCACCTCTTCGCGCTGGCGCGCCGCAATGCCATCATAGAGCGATTCCAGGCGCTCCTGATATTTGCGGTTGAACGCGGCCCTGAGCGGCTTGCGAATGGTGGACAGCAGACCGCTTTCGATCGTGAAGGGTTCATCCTCGATGATGAAATCGCGCGGGATTTCGAACTTGCGCAGACCGGCCTTGTGCGCGGCCTCGGCCAGGCCGGCGTGAAGCAGGCTGCGCAGTTCCGTCTCGTCAGGGGCATGGCCCAGCCGCCCGGCCGCAAGGTCGCGGTCGGGCACGATCACCGCGACCAGATTGGGCCGGAACGAGGTGCCATAGAGATAGATCTGCCTGATCCAGGGAACCGACCCGGCATATTCGATCTCCAACTGGCTCAGCGCGACATATTCGCCCTGGGAAAGTTTCAGCACATTATTCCGCCGGTCGATCCAGACCAGTTCCTCGCCCTCGCGCAGTTCGAACACATCGCCGGTCAGGATCCAGCCATTCTCGTCGCGGATCCCGGCCGTGGCCTTGGCGTCCTTGTAATAGCCGGGAATGGCGCTGCGCGTCTTGACTGCCAGTTCGCCGCGCGGCCAGGGGCGGTCGGTATTTGAATAGCCGAGCTCCGGCACGTCGCGCAGCTCGAAATCCGTGACGAAGCGGCGGTCGAGCCGGCCGTCGAAGGTCACGCCCGAGGTTTCGGTCGAGCCATAGCCTACGCATAGCGGAACGCCGAACGTATCCATGAAGAATTGGCGCAGCTCTCGCGATATCGGGGCGCCGCCGACCACTGCAAAGACCAGCCGGTCGCCCAGGAACGTCTTTGCCATGGCCTGGCGAACCGCGGTCTCCGCCTCGGTCCGGTCCTGGCCCCTGCTCACCCGGTGCAGGACCTCGCCAAGGAAATATTGGTAAATCTGCTCGATCACGCGAGGGAACAGGTTGAGGTGGGTCGGCCGGCTGATCCGCAGATCGTCGAACAGCGAGGACATGTCGCTCTTCAGGGTGAAAAACACCGTCCCACCCTGGGCGAGGGTACGGAACACATGCGAGTAGCCGAGCGAGTGGTTCATCCCCGCGAAGATGAGCGCGATATTGGCCTGCGGCTTTTCCACCTGAAGGATCGGCAGGCGCACGATCGCCTCGCTGTAGATCGCCCCCTTGGGCTTGCCCGTGCTGCCCGATGTGTAGAGGATCGCCAGCATGGCATCCTGGCCAGCGGGATCCGCCGGGAGCGGTTCGAATGTCCGCTCCCGCCCAAAGGCGATCAGTTCGTCGATGGTGGCGAGGGCGATTGCGTGGCCGGCTTGGGCCAGGGACGCGCGCGCGCGCGCGATGATTCCCGCATCCTCGTCGATGCGGAGATCGGCCGACAGCACGACGAAGCTGCGCAGGGAGGGCGTGGCGAGGGCGAAGGGGACCATCCGCTCCACATCGCGGATGTCGACCAGCATCGCTGCCGGCGCAATCTCGTCCAGGATCGTGCGGGTGTCCTCCGCCGCCTGGGACGCCAGCAGGGGCACGTGCACCGCCTGGGCGAAGATCGCCGCGAGTATGCCGGTGGTGATGTCAATTCCCGGCTGGCCGAACAGCGCAACGAATTCACCCGGCCGGACGATGTGCTCGTCATGCCGTCGCCAGGCTGTGGCAAGTCCGGTCACCCTTTGCCCAAGTTCGGCATAGCTGATCGTGGAGAACGCATCGAGATAGTCGCGCACCCGCGTGGCTTCTTCCGTCTCCACCATGCGCCAGGCGCGCTCGCCCAGCGCGGGATGATTGGCATAGGCATCGAACAGCAGCGAATAGGCCTGGGTCAGCGGAAATCCTGGCTGGACGATGGCAGCTGTGACGCGATCGTCAGGCTGGATAGCCCGGAGCTGCTCATCGACTGGCGGGCTCTCCCCGGGAAGGGTTGCCACGTCCGCCCATTCGTCCACCTCTTGGGTCATCCTCTTCTCCTCTTGGGCCGACTGAAGGCGGCCCCTTTGTGAAGCATTCACTTCCTTTCATGTCAAGACGCAGACTGGACTATACGCCCGTGCCGGAATAACTGGACCAGGGGATGGCCCGCATATTCAGGCATTTTTCCAAGGTTTCCGAGCCGTCGAGACGAAGGCCGAAGCAGGAAAAAAGCTATTGGAAGGACGTGAATGCATGAATCTTCGACCTTCAACAGCCGGCGAACCGCCCGCCACAGCACGGCGGCGTCGAAGGCCAACGGAAGAGGTCCGCGCCCTTATCCTGGCCGCCGCACGTTCGGAATTCGCTGAAAAAGGAATGGCCGGGGCGAAGACGCGGAAAATTGCGGAACTGGCAGGTATATCCGAGCGGCTTCTGTTCAAATACTTCGTCAACAAGGCTCAATTATTTAGAATATCGATAGTGGAGCCTTTTCGTGACAAGATAAATGACCTGCATGCCGAACTGGATTCGATGGCGCCGGATATTAGGGAAAGGAACTTGCACGGCGCGCAGGAAACATATCTTTTCCTCAGCAAGAATAGCGACCTTTTGAAGGCCTTGATAAAATCGAGCGAAATTGGTCGTGAGATAGGATATAGCCTGTCGGATTTATTATCCGGATCGGCCGACAGAATTCGGGAGCAGCACGTCAATTCTCAAACGGTCCCGATAGTCGAGCCGGGACGGGCAGTTCGTTATGCCTTTGCAATGGTGGCCGGTTCCGTCCTTCTGCACGACTGGCTATACCCGGATTCCGAGATCGGAACCGAGAATGACATGGCGTCAGTGACTGCAATCATACACAAGATTCTTCATCCGAACCTCAAATAGCAAGTCCTCAGTGCGGGGCTTGTCTGGTATGCATCACGCGCGTCCAGGCCCCCAGCCTGACCGCGTGGTCGCGACCGCGGCCTCGTTGGTGTTGCTCTGGAGCGTCGCATCGATCGTCAGATGCTGGCCGCTGGGGAAGCGCTATTCGGGTGATGCCCATGCGCTGGTCGCCGCTGCGGTCGGCGCGCCTTTCCATCAACACAGGGCCGCGAAACGCGGAGGTCGCTTCGCCAGGAAAGCGGCCACTCCTTCCCGCCCTTCGGACGCCCCGGCAGACGCTGCAATCCAGGCGGCTTCGCGATCCAGCTGGGTGGGAAGGTCGGCGATGGCGGACCCCATCAGCAAGGCGCGACATCTGGCGAGTGCGCGGATCGGCCCCTTTACCAGCGCCGATGCCACGGTCGACGCCTCGGCACGGAGCGCATCGTCGGCGACCACGCGTGTCACAAGGCCCATGCCTGCCGCTTCCTCCGCCCCGACCCGTCGATTGGTGAACAGCATCTCCTGCGCTCGCCGCATCCCGATCAGGCGCGGCAACCACCATGATGCGCCGCCATCCGGTGTCAGCCCGACAGCGCTATAGGCCGAAGTGAAATGCGCGGAGGCGGCTGAGAGCGCAATATCCCCCAATATCGCAAGGCTGAGCCCAGCGCCGGCGGCGGGGCCGTTGATAGCCGTGACGAGAGGTTTTTCCATCGTGGCCAGTCGATGGATGCCGGCATGGAAACTGCGTGCGAGGGCGCCGACCGCCGCTTCGGCATCCTCCCCGGCGGCGGAGAAGGCATCGATGTCGCCACCGACGCAAAAGAATTTGCCGCTTCCGGTGAG
>Ga0068856_100008233_pt1 | contig 10164 bp, 8 predicted proteins | sample KBSCornC62_FD_66595 | JGI IMG/M metagenome (GOLD analysis project Ga0068856, IMG submission 66595) | Corn rhizosphere microbial communities from Kellogg Biological Station, Michigan, USA - KBS Corn C6-2 | ecosystem: Host-associated > Plants > Roots > Rhizosphere > Soil ... | reverse complement strand
GCGCGCTGCTGCCGCTGACCATCAGCTTCGGGCAAAAGCAGCTGGTGGCCATGGGCGCCTCAGTGGCGGGGGTGTGATCGCGTTCTACCAGCTCGTCGGGGCGACGCTGATGATCACCCAGTCGTTCCTGTACAACGCGATCTTCTTCACCCACGCCCTGGTGCTGATCAACTTCTACGACGTGCCGACGAGCAAGGTCCCGGTCTACGGGCTGGCGTTCTCGATCGGCAACCTGTGCGGCCCGCGGATCCTGGGTCCCCTGTTCGACTCCTGGGGGCCGCAAGCAGATGATCGCCGGTACCTACATCGTCTCCGCGGTGCTGCTGGCCTTGTCTGCCATCTTCTTCGACGCCGACGTCCTGAACGCCACCACGCAGACCATCATGTGGGTCGTCATCTTCTTCTTCGCCTCCGCCGGCGCCAGCGCGGCCTACCTGACCGTGTCCGAGACCTGGCCCGATCGAGATCCGGCCGAGGCTATCGCCGTCTTCTTCGCCATCGGCGCGGTCGCCGGCGCCCTCGGCCCGCCTTCTACGGCGCGCTGATCGGCAACGGCTCGTCCAGGACTGGCCTGTTTGTCGGCTACCTGATCGGCGCCGGCATGCTGATTGGCGGCCTGGTCGAGGTGTTCCTCGGCGTCCGAGCCGCAGGCAAGTCGCTGGAACAGGTCACCAAACCAGTCGCCTCAGTCGCCGAACCGGCCCCGGCCGTAGCCGTTACCCCATAGCCGCGATCCGTGGACCGGCCGCCTGCGCGACGTGGTGATCACGTGGAAGTGCGTTCTGGACTGGGGAAGCATCGGGCGCCGTGCTCGGTAGCGACGGCAACAACGACACCGCCCCCCAGCGCGGTCGATCGCGCCGAGTTTGCAGTGCATGTAATAGCCATCAACGCGATGGGTTTCGTATCTGCTCGACTATCTACAGTTCGGCGACCTCATGCACTGTGCGAGGCAGCGGGCCGCTGGTCATTCCTATGTGTGATCGCGCCGCTGCGGCTCGCCCTGGAACCGGATCCCCGATTAACCCCGTCGCGAGATTGTGACGCGCACCCTCATGGCCAGGCGGTGATCTAATGGGTTTGATGATCCACGACGACCGCGACCGTCGCGATCGCGACGTCGAATGATGAGCCGCCGGGGACTTGGGGCTCAGGCAAACGACGGCCAGGTAAACGCTGGTTGTCGGCGTCGTTAACGAGTATGTCGCCGGCCCATGATCGACGGGAGCCTTGATTCACTAGTAGCGTTTTCCCGTGAGTTCGGGGGCCGTAAGTTCTCGCCTGGCGGTGTCCGCTCCCGAGGAGCGAGCCACACCGAGGCTCAGCTTTGACTTGTTGCCGTCGAAGTTCCGTCCGCCGGTGGCTCGTCCGGGCCTCGTTGCCCGGTCCGCCTTGGTGGACCGGTTGGCGACGGCCTCCGAACCGATCATCTCGGTGGTGGCGCCGCCTGGCTATGGGAAGACAACGCTGCTGGCACAGTGGGCCGAGCGGCGCTCGGGCCCCGTGGCATGGGTGTCCTGCGATGGCGCTGACAACGACCCGGTTGTGCTGCTGAGCGCTCTCGCGGTCGCGTTGAACGGGATTCAGCCCATCGACCAGGCGGTTTTCGCGGCGCTGGCTTCCTCGGGCGCGGGCATCACGTTTGTCCCGCGATTCGTGTCCGCGATCGCCGGGATCGACGGGCGGGTCCGTGTAGTGCTCGACCAGGTAGAAGTGGTGACGAGCACGGAATGCCGTGACGTGATCGCCGAGTTCGCCGTTCGCCTTCCGCTGGGATGGCAATTGGCGGTCGCCTCGCGCATCGACCCGCCGTTGCCGACGGCGCGCTTGCGCGTTCAGGGCGGTCTTGTCGAAGTGAGCGCGGCCGATTTGGCGATGGACTCGCGGGAGGCATCCGCGCTGCTCAAGGGCGCCGGAGTCCAGGCCGGCGCGGCGAGAGTCGAGGAACTGCTCCAGCTCACGGAGGGATGGGCTGCCGGGCTGTACCTGGCCGCACTCGCCATGAGGGCCGGCGCTCCGGAAAGCGATGTGCGCTCGAGGTTCGCCGGCGATGACCGTTTCATGGGCGACTACTTGCGCTCGGAACTGCTCGACCACCTGTCCGACGCGGAAGTGTCGTTTATGTGCCGTACCGCGGTCCTCGATCGGATGTGCGGACCGCTGTGCGACGCCGTTCTGGAACGGACAGGATCCGGACAGATCCTCGAACGGATGGAGCGCCGGAATCTGCTGGTGGTTGCCCTGGATCGGCGCCGCGAGTGGTACCGCTATCACCATCTGATGCGCGAGCTGCTTGAGACGGAACTGCGGCGGCGGGAGCCCGATCTGGTCGCGGATCTCCATCTCCGTGCCGCCTCGTGGTACGAGGCGAATGCCGCGCCCGAGACCGCGATCGGCCACGCGCAACAGGCTGGAGACTTCGACCGGGCAGTGCGGCTGGTCCTCGACGTGATGCAGCCGGTCTGGGCCAGCGGGCGCGTGGACACGGTGCTGCGTTGGATGCAAAACCTGAGAGACAAGACCTCAGCCCAGCACTACGTCGCGATCGCTGTTCATGGTGCGTTGATCTTCGCGCTCCTCGGGCACGCGGGCGAGGCCGAGCGGTGGGCAAGCGCCGCCGAGCGTGCGCCCACCACCGGAGTCCTTCCTGACGGAAGCACGGTCGAGAGCACATTGGCATATCTGCGCGCCTTCCTGTTTCGTGGCGGCGTCGAGCAGATGCGTCGCGACGCGCAGCTGGCCTGGGACGGACTGCGTCCGGACAGTCCGTACCGGGCGGCGATGCTGCATACCGTGGGTATCTCCTATCTGCTGCAGGGTGACGTGGACAGCGCGGATCCAGTCCTCGCTCGCGCTCTCGACGAGGCGAACCTCGCGAACGCATGGCCTGCGGTGGCGATGATCCTCGCCGAGCGATGCTTTGTCTCGGCCGCACACGATGACTGGGCCGAGGTGGCCGCGTTCGCCCAGCGCGCTGCGGAGATCGTGGAGTCCGGGGGATTCGAGGACTACTGGACGAGCGCCCTCGTGTACGCATGGGCCGCACGGTCGGCGCTGCACCGCCGCGAAATCTCGCAGGCGCGACTGTATCTAGGGCGTGCCGTTCGGCTGCGACCGCTGCTCACGTACGCCTTGCCGGCGGTGTCCGTGCAAACGCTTCTCGAATTGGCCCGCTGCTACATCGCGCTTGGGGATCCCGGGGGCGCCGCCGCTGTCCTCAGACAGGCTCACGAGATTATCCAGCAACGGCCGGACCTCGGCACACTCACCGACGCAGCCGGTGACCTGCAGATGAAACTCGCCAGGATCAACCAGGTCTCCCACGGCCCGTCGTCGCTCACCGCAGCAGAGTTGCGGGTTCTGCCACTGCTGTCTACCCACCTTTCCTTTCGAGAGATCGGCGACCGCCTGTCCCTGTCGTTCCATACCGTCAAGTCGCAGGCGTACTCGATTTATCAGAAGCTAGGCGTTTCATCCCGCAGTCAGGCTGTAGCCCGAGCTCACGAACTCGGGCTGGACAACCAATAGCCCCATCGCCGCTTCTGGGGTCACACCAGCTGCAGTTCGCGGGCACGTCGGACCGCGTCACTGCGTCGGGGCGCGGCGAGCTTGCGCAGGATGTTTCGGACGTGGGTGCGAACCGTATTCACGGAGATGAACATGGCCGCGGCGATCTCCTCGGTGGACAGCAGTTCGCCGAGATAGCGGAGAACCTCCGTTTCGCGGGTGGACAGTGCCTCGAATTGGATCAGCGCAACGGCTGGAGCAAGTTGCGCCGTGTCCCCAGGAACAACGCGTTCACTGGTAGGACGTGTCGGGTCGAGCCAGCCCGTGATCGCTGCCTCGGATAGGCCGTACCTGATCAGCGCGCGTACTCGGGGTGTCGACTCGATGAACGGTTGCCTCAGCCGCTCCGGCCCGGCGATCTGCAGGGCCTGTTGAATCGCCGACGACGCGGTGCGGTCGTCACCGGTATCGAGGTGCGCGGATGCCTGGGCGAGCCAGGCGACAACCCGAATCCGGGGCGCGACGTCGCGGTCGAATCGCGCTCCGGCGTCCCCAGCGGCCGGCCTGCCGTCGAGCATCGCGGCGTGGGAGCGCGCAGCATCGGCGCGGGAACTCGCGTCGTCGGCCACGGTTTCGAGGATCTTCATCGCGGCGGCGGAGTCTCCGAGGGCGACGCTCATGTCGGCCGTCTCGAGGTCGATACGCCGACGAACCCAGCGAGGAGTGGCCTGGGTGTCCGCGGCCAGTCTGTCCAAGAGCCGGCGTGCTTCGGTCAGATATCCCTGCGACCGCAGGATTCTGGCTCTGACAATCAACAGCATCGGCGCCAGCAGCGGTTCGGCGTTTCGGCCGAGGCTGGCCTTGGCCTCCGCCGCCCACTGCCGCGCGGGGGTGTGTTCACACCGGTCGACGTAGGTCCAAGACAGCGCCAGTCGCGCGCCGAACAGATACGGACGGCCGGCGGGTCCGAGGCTCTCGGCTAGCCGGTGCCCCGCCAGGCCAAGCCGTTTCGCGCGCCGCAGGCTGCCCCGGGTGGCATGCAGGACAGCGAGCAGGTTGAGACTGCGCAACTGCAGATGAATCGATCCGGCCGCTGCTGCGTTCGGCCATCCGAGCGCGTTCAGAGCGGACTCGAGGGCAGCGATCGCCCCGCCCTCGGTGCCCGACCCAAGCAGGGCAATACCGTGATAGACGTTCACCAGCGAATCCAGCTCCGGATTGGCTGATGCTCGACGACCCGATAGCTGGCCCAGCAGGGTTTGAGCCTTCGTACCAACTGCCAACCCGTCCGCGTACGCGCCGGTGTCGGCGCAGAATGCCAGGCGGACGATCGCGTCGGATAGCACCAGCTCGACAGGCGAGGTTTCCGGATCAATGAGCCTGCCCGCGGCGTGAAGGTGATGGGCCGCCGCGGTGTGGTCGTGCCGCGCCACAGCCAGTGCCGCCTGGACGACCGCCGCGTTCGGACCTTCGACCTCGGCAGGCATCGGATTCAGCACCTCGGCATAGCCGTCGCGGCCGACAGCGAGCGGGTCGATCAGCGAGGGGACGAGCAGATCCTCGACGATCATCCCAGCGGCTTGGGTCCAATCAGCCGCGGTCGCGTGCCGCACCGCTGCCATACGCTCGCCGCGGAGCGCGAACCACCGCGCGCAGACCCCATGCAGCCTCGCCGCTTCGGCGGGATCCTGGTCGCGCAGCTGCGAGCGAAGTGGTCGCGCGAATACCTCAGGCATGCGGTAGCTGCGATCGCCACGCTGGGTCGTTTCGAGTAACACCCCCACCCGGGCGAAATCAGCGAGGATCGCGCGGCCGTCAGGGACCTCGACGAGTTGGTCTACGAGATCCGGCCACAGTTGATCGGAAAGGCTGAGCCGAACCAGGACATCGCATAGGTCACTGGGAAGGGTCGCGAGTAGCTCGGTGCGCAGATAGTCGGCGGTGTGCCCGTCGCTTTGGGCCAGGGCGGCGGCCAAATCGCCAGGACTCACCTCAGAGGGAGCACTCGCGCCGGATGTCCCTGGTCTCAACGCCCGTTGCAGCGACAGCGCGACCAGCCGCACCCCTGCAGCCCAGCCGCCCGTATGCAGCGTGACGTCTTCCGCCATCGCCGGGGAGATCGTCAGCCCGTGTCCGGCCAGCATCTGCCTAACGTCGTTCTCCGAGAAGGCGAGCGCGTTTGCCTCGATCTCGGCCATCATGTCAACAAGGCGGTACCGGAGCAGCGGCAACGCAGGCTCGCCCCGGCCGCACAGCACCAACCGGAACTTCGGCCACGCGTGACGAAGCAAGAAATCGATGCCGTCCAGCGCGGCTGGACTCCCGATCCGGTCGAAGCCATCCACAACGAGGACGAGCGGCTCCGGCAGATCAAGCAGATCGGCGGCGAGTTCGGTCATGAACGACGCACCGACGCCGGAAGACGACACAGCCCGACCCGCGCGTTCCAGCGGCGCACCCGCGTGCTTGATCCCCTCCACGACGTGACCCCAAAACGCGCCCGGCAGGTCGCCGTGCCCGTCCACGGTCAGCCACGCCACAGGCCACGGCAGAGGATGCCGAACGCGCCAGTCCGCCGCCAAGGCGGTCTTGCCCGATCCAGCGGGTGCGGTGATCAGGGTCATCGAGCGCTCCCGTACACCGCGCGTCAGGGCGTCGAGCAAGGCCAAGCGGGAGACCAGAACGTCCGGGAGCTTGGCCGGCTCAAAACTGCTGATTAGGAACAACCGCTGCCGCTCGAGGACGTCATCGCCCTCCCGGGCGGTCGTATCCGTAACAGCTGCGACGCCTCCATTTACCAGCTGAAGCTCCCACCCGTGATTGCCACCTCGCCGACTGCTCGCGGTCATCTTCGCCAAGTCTCCTTCCGGCTCACATCGCCGACTGCAGATGCCCCGCGGCCCGCGGATGTAGCCGCCGTGGCGAAGGCTGGCGTCGAGCGACCGCGAACGACAGCACCGCCGTGCCGCCAGCCGCGACGGCCGTCCAGCCAAAAATCGCCGACAGGCTCGCGCCATGGTCGACGAGATTGCCCACGCCGAACGCGGCGATCCCGTATCCAACCTGATAAAACGCGATTACGCCGCCGGCTACGGCTTCGCCCATCCCGGCGAGACCTTGTTGCCCGAAACTGATGGTTAAGGGCAGCAGGGCCGAGCAACCCAGCCCAGCGAGACCGAAAACGGCGACGCCGAGCCACGGCTGGCCATCGGGCAGCGCGGCGACCAGCGCAAAAGGTGCCGACCAGGACGACGGGCAACACGTGATACGTGACCCGAGCGGACACCCATCTTCCTATCGACGCGAATAGCACCCGTCCCACTGTGACCATCGCCCAAAAGGCGGTGAGCGCGATCGACGCCTCGGTCGCCGAGGCCACATGCTCGGTGGTGATGTCCAGCTGGGACCAGTTGCCGTTCATCGTCTCGCGGATGCCGTACAACACCGCGAAACCTGCGAACAGCCAGAACGCCGGCGGGACGTGGGTTGCCCAACCGCCGCTGACCGCCGTACTCGCGGAGGTTTGCAGCGGGAGCCTCACGCTGAAGAACACGAGCACGGAAAGCAGCACCGGCAGGCCCCACCAAAATCCGAGCCCGACGAACACCGCGACAAACACCGCTGAATCTGCAACCCATTCAAATCCAGGCTGCGCCCAGGCCAGCCACTATCCGGGCATGGAGGGTGTCCAGCCCGAGAGGTCCAATCGGGCTGAGATCGTGCACGGATCGGGGCCTCGGCAACTGTCACGACCGATCCCTCCTTCCATAACGTCCTGGCTGACTCGCTAAGACCCGATCATGTGCTCTGGCCGGGGTGTATGCCATCGACAAGACACGCACGGCCCGGACCATTTGCCGTCATCGACGCCAGCCACCGGAACCAGGCGGCGAGCCGCTGGCGCCCTCGGCTCGGATCGCACCGTCCACATCGCGGCCGTTCGCGCCCTCAACGATGCTCTCGATATCGTGGCCGAGAGCCAGGGCCAGCGGTCGGGCAGCGGACACCGCCTTGGCCTCACCCACCAGCGCCCCGACCGCGATGAGGGTGCCGACCACCTCCACCTGTGTGCATCCCGTCGCGAGCGCCCGGGACACGTACCACTGATAAGTCGCATCACTGGCGCCCAGCGCGTGCAACCCCGACAGACACACCAGGGCCTGCGACTTGGCGTCAAGACCCGTATCGACGGCGTCCGGATTCAGCCCGAGTAACGGACCCAGACGACTTCGCAGATGAAGCCCCACATCTTGCAGATCCTCGACGTCGCCCATCGCCGCACCCTCGCGTAGCAGCCAACGATCGCATCCATGAAAGAACCGCGGACGAGAGCGCGCATCAGTCGATTCGACTGAAACTACGCGCGCGCGGCCGACACACAAATTGGCGTACGGGCTTGGCGCGGCGTGGTTGTCGGTGTTGACGATGGTGACCGGCTATTCACGCTGATCGTTGGCGGTGCTGACCTCTCCCGTGGGGCACAGGACCTGCATGCCGGATGGTGGCAGCTGATCTCGACATACAGGGATCCGGATCCCAATGCAGCGCGTGTATTGACTATGCCCCGACCGCCGTTCACCTCGCCGGGCGATTTCAACGGTCAGTTGCAGCAATTCCTGGCCCCGCGCGAACACCCGGCACCATCGGGTGCTCGGGTGCTCTGGTCCCGCCGGGCCGACCGGATCGACGCCGATTCGGGCCACGATCCGGCCGCTGCCGCCGGTGCCACTGACGACCGGCCGGCGCAGCTCGACCTGGCTGCCGCGCGATCACTACATCCGGTTGGACTCCAACGACTGTTCGGTGCATCACGCTGATCGGTAGGCCCCTTTTCACCTTATTTTCCAACATGATCTTTCAGGCGACTTCCTCTATTTCCGCCCATTCGCGCTCCGCAAGATTCTTTGACATGCTGCGGGCGTTTTGGCTCGCACGCGCGAGCGATGGTTTACCGGCTCGGTCAAATCGAGATTGTCCAGCGCTGCTTTTGCTTGGCCAATCTGGCCTTACGATCGAGAATGTGGCCTCGTTGCTGGTGATTGGACATCATCGCGTCGCTGGTGCTTCTCTCAGCGAGTCTGGGAACCGTCCAGTGAACGCTCGTATATCGGACGGTAAAGAGCTTGTGGGTAACTCCCTCGATCTTGTCGATACTCCCTGTTCATAGAGCGCGCGACCAGCCAGAGTTCATAGAGGGGTAGCCAACCTATGAGGCGTTTCCGCGAGTGTCGCACGGAGCAGCATGGTGATTACCCGAGATCGCCAGCTCCTCGTCGATGATCTGTAAGGTCCGCTCCATCGCAACCGGACGGAGACCCCCGATTCCTTTGTGGAATGGATTGTCCAGCGCGTACAACAACAGCAGCATGGCCGTGATGACCGCTACGACTGTGCCCATCAGGAGAGCTTGAACGACGGCTCGTTCCCCCTTGTCGGCGAAGAACAACATGTAAACGAAGATCAGCCCGGATATGAAGAACAACACAATCCACAGCGGCGTCGGGATCACGCCGACCGCTCCGTGGATGCGATCGTTGCGAGCCGACTCACGATCCGACGTCTGACTGAGCCACGCGTCGAATGCCGACTGCTCGGCGGCGGTCTTCGGATCGACCGTCCGCAGCGTCTGAAATAGCTGCGACCCCCACGGGTTGAGCTGCTCGCCGAGCTTGCCTGCCTCCATCATCTCCCACTGCACACCAGCCACCGAACGTGCGTAGCAGACCAGCTCACCGGTCAGCCGGTCTCGTACCGACGGAGGAAACAACTGAGCCGTCTCGACTTGTTGCGCCACGATGACGGCTTCCTGTTCTGCTCCGGATCTGGCGGCGTCGTAACTGGTGAAAGCCAGGAAAACCACGAAACCCAACAGCACCGCGAATCCGGTCGCCAACACACCGAACACACCGGCGGCACGGTCTCCGTCGTGAAAATAACTGCCATCGGGGGCGTTGCGCCGCACGACCAACATCGCCGCGACAGCGACGGCAGTCACGGCGACGACGACGAGAACAGCGACGAAAATATTCATCCGACTTGCTGCAGTCTGACGCGTTTGCACGGTGACCGCATCCTCACCAACGGGTCCCAGCGAATTTCACCTGACCGCATTGAGCACTTGTCGTTCACAGCGCCCATGCACCTTCTTGATAGGCGTGGGCGTCCATCCATCGGCGCGTGATGTGGGTGGTCATGCTGGCGGCTCGCGCAGTCGGGCGCGGAGCGCGGCAGCAGGTCACGGGCGGAGCCCAGCGGGCCACGCGGTCCTAGTTAGATGCCCCGCGGCCTGGCGCTCAACGGGCCCACCCAGGGACGTCCATACCAGGCTCGCGGCACCGGGTCGAGCCCAAACAATCGACAGCAGTAGGTAGTGTCGCGCTATGCCTGGTCGGGGCGCCGAGCCTGGAACAGACCTCCCTGCGCGGCAGCGGAACCGGCGCGTCCGCCGCCGCGGCCCCGCAAGATGAAGGCGAAGCCGACCGCAAGCACGGCACCTAGCAGCGGACCGGCGACATACACCCAGTACGCGCTGAAATCAGCGCTAACGAGATCGGGACCGAAGGTGCGGGCCGGATTCATCGACGCGCCAGAGATCGGGCTGCCCCACAGGCCGGCCAACGCGATATAGCCGCCCACCCCCAGCGCCCCGAACACGCC
>Ga0068856_100008232_pt1 | contig 10165 bp, 9 predicted proteins | sample KBSCornC62_FD_66595 | JGI IMG/M metagenome (GOLD analysis project Ga0068856, IMG submission 66595) | Corn rhizosphere microbial communities from Kellogg Biological Station, Michigan, USA - KBS Corn C6-2 | ecosystem: Host-associated > Plants > Roots > Rhizosphere > Soil ... | reverse complement strand
CCGGGGCCGATGACGCTGGAGGGGACGAATACCTATCTCTATGGGTGGGGGCCCTGCGCGGTGATCGATCCGGGACCCGACGACGAGGGCCACATGGAGGCAGTCCGTGCGGCCGCCGAGCAGCGCGGTGGGATCGGCCTCGTTCTCCTCACTCACGGTCACGGAGATCACGCCGACGGGGCGGAGCGGCTCGGCGTCGAGGTTGTCCGGCCGGATGAAGGCGAGGAGCACCTCGGCCTGCGCGCGGTCGCGACGCCGGGCCACGCCCCCGACCACGTTTGCCTGCTGACGGCCGACGGAGTCTGCTTCAGCGGCGACCTCGTGCTCGGGACCGGCTCGACCTTCGTCCCCCCTGACGGCGGCTCGCTCGCCGCCTACATGGACTCCCTGCGCCGCATGCAGTTGGAGCCGATCGAGTTGATCGCCCCCGGCCACGGTCCCTGGATCAGCGACCCAGCGGCGAAGCTCGCCGAGTACGTCGAGCATCGCGAGATGCGCGAGCGTCGTCTGCTCGCCGCCCTCGAGCGTGGCGAGCGCTCCCGCGACGCCCTGCTCGACGAGGCCTGGAGTGACGTCCCCCCCGAATTGCGCCAGGCGGCGGCCATGGTCATGGACGCCCACCTGGACAAGCTCGCCGCTGAAAGCCGCCTCCCCGCCGACCTCCGCCCCTGATCTTCGCTTCCGGTGTGCCCTATGCACCGATGCGGAGCAAAAGGCGCACGGGAACGACGGTCGGCCTGGCTGGGCGGCCAGTAGGCTTGGACGATGGCGCGTGGGGGTCCGGTGCGAGTGGGGTTGACGGTCGGCTTGGCCGGGACCGGGCTTGCCGCGGTTACGACCGCCGCCGCTTGGCACTGGTTGGCGCGGCGGCCGCTGCCCAAGCGGAAGGGGACGATCACGCTCGCCGGGCTGGACGGACCGGTCAGCGTCGAGCGCGATCGCTGGGGCGTGCCGCACATCGCCGCCGGCAACACTCGCGACCTCTGGTTTGCCGAGGGCTTCTGTCACGGCCAGGACCGGCTCTGGCAGCTCGACTTCTACCGGCGCGTCGTCTCGGGGCGAGTCTCTGAGATGGCCGGGTCCGAGGGCCTGGCGATCGACCGGTTGATGCTTACGCTCGGCATCCGCCGCACCGCGGAGCGCGAGGCCGGGGAGCTCGACCCCGAGCTGCGGGCCCTGCTCGAGCGCTTCTGCGAGGGCGTCAACGCCGCCGCCGCGAGCGCCAGGGCGATGCCCTTCGAGATGCAGCTGCTGCGGCTCGGGTGGAAGCCCTGGCGCCCGGTCGACATCCTCAGCCTCGGCAAGCTGCTCGCCTTCGGCCTCTCGACCAACTGGGAGAGCGAGCTGCTGCGGGCCGACATGGTGCGCGCCCTCGGCCCCGAGCTGGCGGCGAAGCTCGACCCGGTCTATCCGGCCGACAACCCGATCGTCACCCAGGAGGCCTGGTCCGGCGACGGCCTGGCGATGGTCGAGCAGATCGACGCCGTGCGCCGCTCCATCGGGCTGGCCGCCGAGGCCAGTGGCTCGAACAACTGGGCGGTCTCGGGCAAGCTCAGCGCCAGCGGCTCGCCGGTGATCGCGGGCGACCCGCACCTGCCCCCGAGCATGCCGGGCATCTGGTACCAGGTCGGCCTCACGCTCGGCGACCGCTTCGTTCGGGGCGCCTCGCTGCCGGGCATGCCCGGCGTCTACATGGGCCAGAACAACGACGTCTGCTGGACCTTCACCAACGTCATGGCCGACGTCGAGGACCTCTTCATCGAGCGGCTCGACGGGGACCGCTACCTCTTCGAAGACGAGTGGCGCCCGCTCGAGATCGTGCGCGAGGAGATCCCGGTCAAGGGCCGCGAGGCGCCCGAGGTCCTGGATATCCGAATCACCCACCACGGGCCGATCGTCAACGAGGCGCTCGGCGCCGACGCGGCCGAGCCGCTGGCGCTGCGCTGGCAGACGCTCGACCAGCCGACCGCCTTCCGCGGCATGTTCGCTCTGCACGAGATCACCTCCGGCCGCGAGCTCGTCGCCAGCCTCGCCCAGCACAGCTCGCCAGCGTCGAATCTGATCTGGGCCGACCGCCACGGCTCGATCGGCTACAAGCTGATCGGCCGACTGCCGCTTCGCAAGGGCGGCTGCCCCGATCTGCCAAAGCCAGGCTGGAGCGGCGAGTTCGAGTGGGAGGGGACGATCCCTTACGAGGAGCTGCCGGAGACGGTCGACCCCGAGAGTGGCTTCCTCGTCACCGCCAACAACCGCATCGTCGGCGACGAGTACCCGCACCACATCACCAGCGAGTGGCTCGACGGCTTCCGCGCCGCCCGCATCGAGCAGCTGCTGCGAGCAAGCGACGAGCACGACCTCGAGAGCTTCGAGGCGATGCAGTCCGACAACCTCTCGCTGCCCGGGCTTGAGGCGGCGCGGCGCCTCGGCCGCCTGACCCCGCCCGGCCAGCGCGAGTTGAGCGCGATCGAGCGCCTGCGCAGCTGGGACGGTCGGCTCGACCCGGACTCGATCGCCGGCACGATCTACCAGGCCTTCCTGCTGCGCCTGGCGCGCGAGGTGGCGCGCGCCGCGATCGGCGACCGCGACCTCTGCGAGCGCTGGCTCGACCGCGCCGACAACGGCTTCACCCCGCATGTGACCTCGCCCTGGCGCTGGCACTCGCACCTGATGAAGCTCTGGGAGAGGGTGACGAGGAGCTGATCGGTCGCGCTTGGGACGAGCTCGTGCTGGAGGCGCTGCGCGGCGCCCTCGACGACCTCACTGATCGCTTCGGTCCCGACGCAGCCGGCTGGCGCTGGGGGCATGTGCACGAGATGGAGTTCCCGCATCCGCTCGGTGGGGCCAATCCGTTGCTGCGGCGCCTGCTCAATCGGCGGGTCCGCGCCGGCGGCGCCCAGGAGACCGTGAGTCAGATCGCCTACGACCCAAACGACCCCTACAAGCCGTTTGGGCACCGAGCTGGCGCATGGTCGCCGAACCGACTGCCCCCGAGCGCTCGCGCTGGCAGATGTTCACCGGCCAGTCCGGCCACCCCGCCAGCCGCCACTACGACGACCTGCAGACCGACTGGCTGCATGGCCGTACCCAGCCGATGGCAGGCGAGGATCCCTGGCGCAAGCTAAATCTCGTCCCGGCCTGATCCCTGGCCGAATCGATCGGTCCCTGCAATGGTTGGACCGGTATGCGACTGCTTCGGCCAGCCGTCGCGGCCCTAGTGCTGCTCGGCCTCCTCGCCGCGCCGGCGACGGCTCGCACCGTCCACTTCGGCGGCCGCGCCGTCGACGTGCCGCGGGGTTGGCCCGTGCTCCGACTCGCCGAGCATGCGCACGCTTGCGTGAGGCTCGATCGCCGCGCCGTCTATCTGGGCACGCCGGGCGCCGATCAGCGCTGCCCCGCCACGGCGATCGGTCGCCGGCGCGCGATCCTGATCGAACCTCCCTCCACGGCACGCCCGCGGGCCGCAGCCAGCGCTGTCGCGGCACCCGCCCCGGGACCCGTCTCCTCGCCCGAAGGCTTCACCGGCCTCGGCTTTGACGCCTGCGCAACGCCCTCTTCCCGGACGATGGCCGCCTGGGCCGCCTCGCCCTACCGCGGCATCGGTGTCTACATCGGCGGTGCCAATCGAGCCTGCTCGCAGCCCAACCTGACGTCGAAGTGGGTCGAAGAACAGGTCGCCGCCGGCTGGCACCTGATCCCGACCTACGTCGGCCTGCAGGCGCCGACCAGCTCCTGCGGCAGCTGCGCCAAGCTGAGCTCCACCAAGGCTGCCCAGCAGGGAGTCGAAGCGGCCAGCGACGCGGTCGAAGAGGCGGCGGAAACCGGCATGGGCCCCGGCAGCCCGATCTACTTCGACATGGAGGCCTACACGCGCACGACCAGCGCCAGCAGCGCGGTGCTCACCTTCCTCTCCTCCTGGACCAGCCAGCTGCACACGCTCGGCTACGTCTCCGGCGTCTACAGCTCCAGCTCCTCGGGCATCGCCGACCTCGACCGGGCGATCGGCGGCAGCTACACGCTGCCCGACCACGTCTGGACCGCCAACTGGAACGGCCAGCAGAACACCCTCGATCCCTACCTTCCCTCGACGGCCTGGCCCTCGCACCAGCGCATCCACCAGTACCGCGGCGGCCACAACGAGAGCTACGGGCTGATGACAATCAACATCGACAACGACTACATCGACGGCGCCACGGTCGGCGCTTCGATCGCCGCGCCGGAACTGCCGCCGCTGACGGTCAAGCACGTGCGGCCCGAAGGCAGCAAGGTGAGGGCCTGGGTCCGCTGCGGCTGGCCCGAAGGCGAAATCTGCCCCGGCCAGATCATCCTCCGCACCCATGCGCGGGTGCCGCTGCGCGCCCGCCGCGGGACGCCGACCCGGGTCGTGCGGATCGCCGCCGGCCACCGCACCTTCAGCCTCGCCGGCGGCAAGTCCCACACCTTCGTCATTGCCCTCAACGAGCGCGGCCGCCCGCTGTTGGCGTCGCGCGGGCTGCTCAAGGCGCAGCTGCTCGTCGCGATCCCCGACGCCCGCACCACCCGCGCGGTTCGCCTCAAGCGCTAGCCGGGACTTCCCACTCCTCCCGGGAGCCGGCGACGGATTCGACCAGCTCGACGATCGGGGCCGGCGCTTTGCTCGGAGAGCCTGAATCGAAAGGAGGCTGGGGGTCGTACTCGAGGCCGAGCTGTATCGCCTGGGCGACCTCGGGGCCGGCCTCGCGCGAGACCAGGTGCAGAGCCATGTCGATTCCCGCCGTGACGCCCGCCGCGGTCAGCAGCTTGCCGTCCTCGACGTAGCGGCCCTCGACAGGCGTGGCGCCGAAGCCGGCGAGCTGATCGAGGAAGAGCCAGTTGCAGGTCGCGCGCTTGCCTTCGAGCAGGCCGGCGGCTCCCAGCACCAGAGAGCCGGTGCAGACGGAGGTCGTCCACTTGCTGGCGGCGTCGATCTGGCGCAGCCAGGAGAGCACGGCCTGGTCGGCGAGCAGCGGTCGGTTGCCTTCGCCGCCAGGGACGAGGACGATGTCGGCGGCGTCGACTTCCTCCAGCGAGTAGTCGGCATTGAGGCCGAGTGCGCCGCTGTCGGTGCGGAGAGGCCCCTTTGCGGGACCGACGAACTTCACCTCCCAGCCGGGTACCGAGCGCAGCACCTCGTAGGGGCCGATCGCGTCGAGGGCGGTCAGTTTCTCGAAGATGAGGATGGCTATTTGCATGAGGCGTAGCTTCTCGCGCCTGGCCCAGTGCGTCGAGTGGCAGGAAAGCCAATATCCGCTAGATTCCTGCCATGCACCGTGTGGTCGCTCTTTGCCTCGACGGGGTGGTCGCCTTCGACCTGGCCATTCCGGCTCAGGCATTCACGACCGCCGGATCTCGATACGAATTCGTGAGCTGCTCGATCGGAGGCCGGGAGCTGCCGACGACGACGGGGTTCTCGCTGCGCCCGCGCTCCGGTCTCGAGGCGGTGGAGGTTGCCGACACCGTTGTCGTCCCTGCTTACTTCGATGTCTTCTCACCGCCCGACGGTGAGGCGGTCGAGGCCTTGCGCGCGGCAGCGAATCGGGGCGCTCGCGTGCTCTCGGTGTGCACGGGGGCGTTTGCCCTGGCCCACGCGGGCCTCCTCGACGGCCGCCGCGCGACCACGCACTGGGCCTTTGCCGAGGAGATGGCGAGGCGCTTCCCCGCAGTGGAGGTCGACGCCGACGCTCTCTACGTCGACGAAGGACAGGTAATGACCTCGGCCGGTCTCAGCGCCGGCATCGACCTCTGCCTGCACGTGATCCGCAAGGACTGCGGCGCCGTCGTCGGCGATCGCGTCGCTCGGCATATGGTCGCTGCCCCGCATCGCGAGGGTGGCCAAGCGCAGTTCATCGAGCGGTCCGTGTCTGCGCCGAACGGCGCCGGCGGCTCGCTGGAGGAGACCAGGCGCTGGGCGGCCGAGCGCCTGCAGGAGCCACTCGACGTCGCGGCAATGGCCGACCACGCCTGCGTCAGTCCCCGCACCTTCGCCCGCCGCTTTCGCGACGAGACCGGGACCACGCCGCTGCAGTGGCTGCTCGAGCGGAGAGTACAGGAGGCGCGGTGGCTGCTCGAGGAGACCGACCTGCCGATCGAAGCGGTGGCCTGGCGTGCCGGCTTCGGCACCGCCGCCTCGCTGCGCGAGCACTTCCGCCGGGTCACGGCGACCACGCCGACGGCCTACCGGCGCTCGTTCACGCCGCTCGCGGCCTGAACGGTCGCCACTCGGTCAGTCCCAGGTCGCCAGGGCAAGGTGCTCGAGGATTGTGCGATCCGCGGTCACGAGGTGGGCGTCGGCGACTATGGCTTGCGCTGAGATCAGCCGGTCGAATGGGTCGCGCGTCCACGAAAGACCGGCGGCCGCCTCGGCTACGGAGGCCAGGGATACATCGGCCACCTGCAGGCCGATCCGCTTTCGCAACGCCGCAAGAGGCGCGGAGGCCGGTTCGGTGACCCGGCCGACTTCATGGAGATACGTGAGCTCCAGCTCTACCACCGGCGAGACGAACGGGGCATCGGCCTCAATCAGCTCGCGAACAGCGCTCGGGATGCGCCTGTCGGCGCCCTCGTAGAGCCAGCCGACGACATGGGTGTCAAGAAGGATCAGGGTTCCACTCCGAAGACCAGTCGATATGGATGAGCTCGTCGGGATCGCCGACGATGTAGCCCTCACGGCGCGGCAGGCGATCCCAGATCGACTGTTCCTCCTTCGGCGCGATCACGAGCGTCTTGCCGTTGCGCTCGATCTCCAGCGGCTGGCCGGTCTCGAGGACTTCGTCCAGCATTCGGTAGATGTTGGCGCGGAGCTTGGAGGCAGTGGTGGCCAAGACGGTTCTCCTAAACGTACGTACGTTTGCTGGCAACTGCATACGTACGTTAGCATTCGAAGCTGACGACCCGTGGAGTCTGGTCTGCACCGCCATGCGGGCCACGCTACAGATCGATTTCCCACGCGTGGTGCGAAGAAACGCACGCAATCCTGACGCGAGCCGCGCCCGGGTCAGGCAGTCTCTCCCCCATGAGCCGTCGCGATCAGATCAAGCTCAGCGAGGCCGAGCTGCTCGAGCTGCTCGAGGGCGAGCGGATCGCCATCATCTCCAGCCACGGCCCGCGCGGCTGGCCGCACTCGATGCCGATGTGGTTCGTTCCGCGCGTTGGCGAGGTCTGGATCTGGACCTACGCCAAATCGCAGAAGGTCCGCAACCTCGAACGCGATCCGCGGGCGACGGTGCTGGTCGAGACCGGTCGCGAGTACGGCGAGCTGCGGGGAGCGATGATCGAGGCCGAGGCCGAGATCCATCGCGACGCCGGGACTGTGCTCGGCTTTGCCGAAGAGCTGACCCTGCGCTACGCGGAGGGCATCTCCTCGGTCGAGGGAGACGCCAAGGCGGCGCTCGAGGCCCAGGCCCCGAAGCGCGTCGCGATCCACTTCAAGCCGGTCCGCACCGCCAGCTGGGATCACCGCCAGCTGGGTGGGACATATTGACCGTTAACAAGTCCGCGCTACCAACGTCGGCATCGCGTGTTAGGAAGTGACCCTGCACGAGGCTCCGCCCTTCCCGCACCCCGCTTGAGACCCGCCAAGACCATCGTCCCCCTGCTGGCGCTCGTCGCCGCCCTGCTGGCGCCTGCCGCCGCGCAGGCGCTGCCCAGCACTTTCTTCGGCATCGCGCCGCAAACCGCTCTGACCGACCAGGACGCCTCCTACATGAAGGCCGGCGGCATCGGCGCCGTGCGCTGGCCGGTCAACTGGGCGACCGTGCAACCCACGGCTAAGGGCGGCTATGACTGGAGCAGCGTCGACCCGGCGATCACGGCTGCCTCGCGCAAGGGACTGAAGTTCTTGCCCTTCCTCTACGGCACGCCGCGCTGGATCGCCAAGGAGCCGACGACGCTGCCGGTGGCGAGCGGTCGCGCCCGCAAGGCCTGGCTCGCCTTCGTCGATGCAGCGGTCAAACGCTATGGGCCCGGGGGCGAATTCTGGAACCAGCACGCTCCCAGTCAGGCGACGGTCAACTACGTGCCCGCGGTCCCGGTTCCGCAGCCGGTCCGCACCTGGCAGGTCTGGAACGAGGCAAACTTCTTCTACTTCGCCTACCCGGTCTCCCCGAGCCGCTACGCGAAGCTGCTGAAGCTGACCTACACCGAGATCAAGGCCGACGACCCGCTGTCCAAGGTCGTCCTCTCGGGCCTCTTCGGCGCTCCCGACGAGCAGGGCAAGCGCGGCATGGACGCGTCGAAGTTCCTCGCCGCCCTCTACCGCGTGCCGGGAATCAAGAGCTACTTCGACGGAGTGGCCCTGCACCCCTACGCCTTCCACGTCGAAGACCTCGAAGAGCTGGTCGAAGAAATGCGTGAAGTGGTGGTCGAAAACCACGACAGCAGCACCGGTCTGTACCTGACCGAGATGGGCTGGGGCTCCCAGAACGACCCCAACAAGGTCGCCTTCGAGCAGGGGATCCAGGGCCAGGCCCGCGAATTGCGCAAGGCCTACGCCTTCCTGATCGCCAACCGCCGCCGCCTCAATCTCAAGGGCGCCTACTGGTACTCGTGGAAGGACAACCCCGAATACACCGCTTGCTCCTTCTGCGACTCGGTCGGCCTCTTCAAGGCCGGCAAGAGCTTCAGGCCGAAGCCGGCCTGGCGGGCGTTCGTCTCACTCAGCGGCGGCCGGGCGCGGCCCTGAGGCCGCGAAATCCGGCCGCACCCTCACCCCGTGCCCTGAGTGCCCGGGAGGTGGCGAGCAGCGGCCGCGCCAGAGGCATCAGGCGCCCGTGGTGCTTGTCTATGTAGGAGCCGAGCGAATCCAGTCGGATTGCCTGCGCGGTGCGGGGGTCGAGTTGCTGGAACGACGCCGCTCCCGTGTGGGCGACGCGGGCGGCGCCCACCACGAGGTTGTGCCTGCCGGTCGCAACGGCACGCTTGGCGAGGTCGACGTCCTCGTACCAGAGGAAAAAGCGCTCGTCGAAGCCCCCCAGCTCTTCCCAGACCTGCCGTCGCATGACGAAGAACGCTCCAGAGGCCTGGCCGACCTCGATCACTTCGCCCGGAGCCGGTACCGGGACCGCGCTTGTCCCAACTGAGCCGACGAAGATCCGTGCGAGCAGCGTTGTCGCGCCTGGGAGGGCCGAGTGATAACGGTGGGTCCGACTCTGGAAGACCGGTCCGACCATCCCGGCATCCGGTCTGTTCGTGGCGACTTCGGCCAGCTCGCGGAGGGCCGACTGGGAAGAGGCCGCATCGGCGTTGCTTACGCAGACGAGGTCGGCGCTGCCACGCGAGAGTGCCAGGTTGGCCGCCGCTCCGAAGCCCAGGTTGCGATCGGAGAGAATCAACTCGAGGCCCTCGAGCTCGCCCTGTTCCCGAAGCAGCTCTCTCTCCCCTTCCGCCGAGAGATTGTCGACGACCTTCACCTGGGTGTCCACGCCCTCGGCCGCCAAGAGAGATTCGGCAGCCTCGAGGGCCGCACGAGCCGTGTTCCAGTTGATGATGGCGACGTCGACCACGCGGCGCGCAGCAGGATATTGACATTGATAGCGTCGCCGGCCTTGACCCGTCTGTTGATCACCGGAGGCGCTGGCTTCGTCGGCTCGAACCTCGCCGTGTCGCTCGCCTCTCGTCACCCGGACTGGGAGATCCTCGCCTTGGACAATCTCTACAGGCGTGGCTCCGAGCTGAACCTGCCTCGCCTCAGCGAGGCCGGCGTCGAGTTCGTCAAGGGCGACGTGCGCGAGCCCGGCGCCTTGGCCGCCCTGCCTCCGCTCTCGGCGTTGATCGAGTGCTCCGCTGAGCCGTCGGTCATGAGTGGTGTCGATGGGGATACCAGCTACCTGGTCCACACAAACCTGACCGGGGCCTACAACTGCCTCGAGCTGGCTCGCCGCGACGCGGCTTTCGTCGTCTTCCTTTCGACGAGTCGCGTCTACCCCGTCGAGCCGCAGGTCGGGCTGGACCTGGAGGAGGCTGAGACGCGCTTCGAGATTGCCGCTGGCCAGGCCGTCCCCGGTGTCTCTCCCGCCGGCATCTCGGAGGAGTTCCCACTCGAGGGCGCCCGCACCCTCTACGGCGCAACCAAGCTTGCCGCCGAGTTGTTGATAGAGGAGTACAGGTCGGGCCTTGGCGTGCCGGCGGTGATCGACCGCTGCGGCGTCATCGC
>Ga0068856_100008228_pt1 | contig 10166 bp, 7 predicted proteins | sample KBSCornC62_FD_66595 | JGI IMG/M metagenome (GOLD analysis project Ga0068856, IMG submission 66595) | Corn rhizosphere microbial communities from Kellogg Biological Station, Michigan, USA - KBS Corn C6-2 | ecosystem: Host-associated > Plants > Roots > Rhizosphere > Soil ... | reverse complement strand
CGGCAAGCTTACGGTAACCTAAATTGGTCTTCTTTATCTAGATCTGCTTCGCTGTCCCGTTCAATACCGACTCCATTTTGCTTTGGACCGCCGTCCACAAGGAATTGCGTACGGGAACAGTAATCGACCATCGTGAAGTGTAGACGGTTCAGGCATTGGCTTAAACGCATTTTTCCTGTTGCCGCATTAATCAATCAAGTCACTACCCAGAGATCTTCTCAACCTCAACTCTGCACAGGTTGATGGGCTCAATCCTCACGCCAGAGCGGCCCCGCCCTCCCCTGTTCAGGAGATTGCGGGGCCACAGCTTATTCGCGGCTTATTTATGTCCCGCCGCAGCGGCTTGTGTTTGAGACAACGACGCCATTACCGCGTCAAGGTTGAACGAGGCCGCCTTCTGGCGCGGCGGGTACTTGACGTAGTTCGCGATCTGGTCTGCCACCAAGGCTTGCGCCTGGTACAACTGCGGAACGTGATCCATCAGCCAATCCCAATAGACGTTTGAGTTGAAATCGGCGCGCTCGAACGGATCGCGACGCAGGCTAAAGATATGCGGAAGCCGCAGCTTCGTCATGGGCTCTGCCCAAACTTGCGTACTCGTTGCACGCTGTTCTTCGAACACGAGCTTCCAGTCGCCGGTCCGAACGGCCATGATGCCGCCGTCATCGCTGACGTAGAAGAAGAAGTCTCTCGGACTCTCCTTCACCTCGCCTGTGATGTAGGGCACCATGTTGAACCCGTCGATATGTACTTTGAACGTCTTAGCCCCGGCCTTATAACCATTGAGGAGCTTTTGGTTGATTTCCGGCTCGCCTGCCGCGGCCAGCAGTGTGGGCAGCATATCCTGGTGGGAAACGATGCCGTTCAGCACCGAGCCCGCCTTGATCTTGCCCGGCCAGCGTAGGAACGACGGCACGCGCCACGCGCCCTCCCAATTCGTGTCCTTTTGGCTGCGGAATGGTGTATTCGCGCCGTCTGGCCAGGTGTCGTTCTCGGGGCCGTTGTCGGTGGAATACATGACGATGGTGTTGTCAGCTATGCCCAGTTCGTCGACCTTATCGAGCATCATGCCGATTTGTTCGTCATGGGTGACCATCCGATCGCTGTAATCATCTTGTCCGCTCTTGCCGCGGTTCTTGTCGGCGAGGTGGGTCCTGAAGTGCATTGCGGTCGAGTTATACCAGAGGAAGAACGGCTTCTCCGCTTTGACTTGCTTTTCCATCCAGCCAAGAGCGGCAGAAGTGATCTCCTCGTCGACGGTTTCCATACGTTTCTTGGTGAGCGGGCCGGTGTCCTTAATCGTCTGTCCACCCTTACCGTCAGCCAGGCAGTGCAGTACGCCGCGGGGTCCGAATTTCTTCTTGAATTCAGGATCCTTCGGATAGTCAGGCAGTTCCGGTTCTTCTTCGGCGTTCAGATGATAGAGGTTGCCGAAGAACTCATCGAATCCGTGCATCGTCGGCAAGTACTCGTCGCGATCGCCAAGATGGTTCTTGCCAAACTGACCGGTGGCATAGCCGAGCGGCTTAAGCAGTTCGGCGATGGTCGGGTCTTCCGCCTGAAGTCCGACAGTGGCGCCGGGCATGCCGACTTTGGTCAAACCGGTGCGGAGCGGGTTCTGGCCGCAGATGAAGGCTGCACGTCCGGCGGTACAACTCTGTTGGCCGTAGAAGTCGGTGAACGTGACGCCTTCTTTGGCGACACGGTCGATATTCGGGGTCTGATAACCCATCATGCCTCGGCTGAAATGACTGATGTTCCAAATGCCGATGTCATCGCCCCATAGGATAAGGATGTTGGGTTTTTTTTCTGCTGCCATGCTCTCATTTCTCCTGACTGTTTTTTACCTGCCGTTGTTTGTCGCGCTCGGTGTCGGGCAGCATTTGTTCTTGGGCTTGCACTCGCTGTCACCTGCCAAGCATAGGTTCGGATCGCTATTGCTCTCACGTTTCGTAAGCCATCACCGCTTCTGGACCGCTTTCTAAGGTTCGACACCCTCCAACGTCAACGACGCGAACGTCATATCAGCCAACGAGATAGGGTTTGGCTTCAATATCAAAGGCTTCGATTCTGTATCCGCACCGATAAAGGATTGCGGGACCATAGTTCGGCGCTGTGGCCGTGCAGATAGGTCAATGCCGATTTCAGGCCGAGGGATGCAAAATATTAAATGACAGTATTAACTGCGCTCTCTTTGTGGCGACACAGGCGTAGCGCCTCTCGCAGCCTCCGTCGCTAAATGGCGCAATCAAATATTCTGAGTCTTCCGACGGCGATTGTCATTACCTTCCTAGAAGACTTCGGAATTATCAAGTTCTGCGATGACCTGCGCGCTACTGGTCAGTTGTGAAAGAAAGTACGTCGACAAAATCGGCGACCGCCTCATTAGGTAGGATCATGGAACAATCGCATCATTGGATCGAGATCCCCGCCCAGGGGAGTCGAAACCCTTGCCTTCAGCGATCGGGCATAGAAGCGCCGCAAGCTACCTAACATTTTATTGAAAACAAGCCCCGGCGGGGTGAATCGAAGTCGTGAGAAAAGAGAAGGAGCATGGAAGACACAATTTCCAGAATGCTTGAGAACCTGATGCGCCGGGTTAGCGGCCCCATGCATTTCCGAATAATCCTCCAGCCCCTTATGGCCGTTATCTTTGCGGTGCTGGATGGAATAAAGGATGCCCATTTGGGGCAGCCGGCCTATTTCTGGGCACTTTTCACCGATCAAGGGTACCGGCGTGAACTCATACGGAGCGGATGGAAATCGGTGGGAAAGGTCTTCATCATCGCGCTCCTGCTCGACACCGTCTACCAGTTTTGGGTATTGCACTGGTTTTACCCGGGGGAGGCGTTGCTTGTGGCATTCTTCCTGGCGATTGTCCCCTACTTATTGCTGAGAGGTCCAGTGAATCGAATAATGCCGAAGAGAGACGGGAAGGATGAACGGACAGGTAAGTCCCCAATTGTCCGTTGAGAATTCAGGTATTCACGGTTGCAAGATTCGGCGATTGCCGCAAGGCATCACTCACGAGAACCTGCAACTACCGCATTAGAAGTGCGGCTACGGCATATATCCGGATTGTGTATGAACGAAGCGTACCTAGCTACTTAGTTTTCAAGTTCGAAAAATGAAAGGTACGTCAAATTGCCGAAAACCAAGGATTTTGAAGCGCAACAACCCCGGCATCGTATCGATCGCAAATTGCACGCGTCAAGCGGGTTAGTTCAAGCGTCCGTACAATTGGTTTCAGTGGTACGATAAAATCCTTCTCGCATGAAAGTCCTGCTGATCTACCCAAACGCGAGATCGGAGCTGATCGGATGGGGTGATCTGGGGGCCATTGCCGAACCGCTAGCGCTTGAGTACCTGGCGGCGGGAGCGATTAGCGATGGCCATGAGGTGCGTATCCTTGACCTGCGACTGCATCGCCAGGAGTTGGATGTAACGCTCGAATCGTTCCAGCCAGACATCGTCGGGGTCACCGGATACTCAATGCATGTCTTGCGCAACCTGGCTATCTGCACCCGAATAAAGCAATGGAATACCGGATGCGCGACGGTTGTTGGCGGTCACCACGCAACATTGTTACCTGAGGACTTTTTTGAACCACAGGTGGATTATGTTGTGCAAGGCGAAGGTGTTCGACCGTTTACGGCGCTGCTGCGCGCTCTGGAGTCGGGTTGCGAGCCGCACTTCATTCCGGGCTTGTGGACCCGTGCCGGTTCGCAATTTGTGAACGGTGGAGTACCTGCTTCTTTCGATATCGACAGCCTGCCATTACCCAACCGTGTATTGACAGGGCCTGACCGCGGCTCCTATTTCATCGACTGGATGAAGCCGATAGCTTTAGCGCGATCGACAGTTGGCTGCCCTTACCGCTGTTCCTTCTGCTCGTTATGGAAGATCATGGACGGAAAATATCACGTGCGAGGTGTGGATCGAGTCGTAGCAGAATTAGCTGAGATCCCCGAAGAATGCGTATTCCTTGTGGACGATGAAGCATTCATTCAGCGCCACCGTATGCGAGAGCTGGCGGAAGCAATTCGCGCGGCAGGCCTACGAAAACGCTATTTCAGCTACTGCCGGATTGACACGTTGCTGCGCGACAACGACCTGATGAGACTGTGGCGATCAATCGGACTGGAACGCCTGTTTATCGGTATCGAAGCCGTTTCATCCAGCGATCTGTCGGAATATAACAAAAAGTTACAAGTTGCTCAGATTGAGGACGGTCTAGCAGCAGCCCGCGAGTTGGGAATCGAAGTGTTCGCGGGGTTTATTGTCAATACGAACTTCACTTCGCGGGACTTTAAACGGTTGGTGAGATTCATCGAGCATAATCAAGTAAGCTACCCATCATTCACTGTGCTTACTCCACTGCCGGGTACGGCATCGTTGACAAACTTCGACTCCGTTATTGAGCGTCAGCCGAACGGACGGCCGAACTGGGAGCTGTTCGACCTGCAGAATCCGGTGACACGCACGGCACTTCCACGGGAGGAGTTTTTGTGTGAGTACCGCAATCTATATCACGTTTTCGCCGGACGGTCATTGCCGTATCGCGAAGATATGCTGCTCCATACCGGGGCGTAACCAACAGCAATCACGAGTAAGGAAGACGCGAGGGCCGGTTGAAGGTGCCGGGGCCTAGCACGAATACCCATACCGCCAATGCAATAAGGGCAAGAGCAATGGCGATTGGACTTGACACGAGCGCAATAGGTCTTGCCATGGTTCGCGGTGCTATGGACGGAGCGAGGTAGCCAATCCAGAGTAGCCACGATGTACCGCCCAATGTAGCTGCGCCGGCAGACGTTAATACGAGGAGTTTATCGACGGGATTTAGCAAGGCGATGCTGCAGGAGACAACGGCTCCGACACCAAAAGGCAATACGGTCAATAACCATGCTTGCCGGCTGCGCAACGGGTCTTCCTGAGTGAGAAAATAGCCGAGTTGATTGCAACCGAATTGCAGAGTCGCCACTGAGATCAGCAATCCTGCCGCCGTGAGTGCGACCTTCCAAACCAGTTGAGCGTTAATTCCGTCGAGGAAATTCTTCCAGTCTCCAAATCTGCCGAATGGCGATACCAGGAGATATCCGCCGGCCTGAAATAAGTTAATGATCGCGCAAAGCCAAAAGAAGTACCGCCAAGTGGGCGAGAGCGACCCAAATAGTGCGATTGCCATCGCGCAGCAAATGCCTAAAGCCACATTCGCGGCCGTCCCAGCAGCCTCAATTGCTCGCTGACGCCTGCGGGAGATACTTCGGTAATCGCAATCGCAGTATACCGACGACACCGACAGAAGACGCCCCCCGAGCAAAGCGCACGCGCCTCCGTGGCCGGCACCTTCGTGCACAACTGCGGCCAGGAAATACGCGAGTATTGCCAACGCGGTAATAGTGAATAAGTCCGAGGAGCCGGCCCAAAACAGCCCTTGCCTCATAACACGTCCAAATTTAACTCAACGACCCGGTCGGCTTCGAGAGTGCGGACAGTTGTGAGGACATCATCGAAAGATCCGTCCAGCTTCGCTTCTATTGCAACGACTGGCATCTCGCCATCAACCTGAGCTAAGAGACCTGTCTCGGCGGCGGACAGGCAACGCGGCGGGAGATAGCGTTTAAAATAAACGAGGCCGGCGCCGGATGAAAGCTCGATGTGACTGACAGCCGGACCGAGACGAATCCGGGCTCCCTGCCAGAGCGCCTTCTCGCGCTCGGGTGTAATCTCGACCGTCTCGGAGGTATAGCGTATGTGCGTCACCCCCAGTCGCAGGCAAGCGGACAATAATTCGAGCTTGGTGGTAGCCATCTCCCGGCCGAGCCCATCATCGACTACGATAGAAGGCCATTCTTGCAAGTCCGGTGCGCGCGCCAGATTGACCATTAAACCAACCACCGAAGAAGCCAGTGCCTTGTGTCGTGGACCGCTTTGTCTCGGCGGCAGTGAAGCCTGTGTTAAGAAGACGCTGAAACCGTGGGCGCCGATCGCCTCAGCGGACGATCTGGCCCCGCTCTGCCAACCGGCGAAAATGCGATCAGAGCGTATAAAAGCGGGTACAAACGGCGAGATAACTGTTTCGGAATCGAGCACTACGCCAGCAGCCTCAGCCGATGCACTCAGCAGCGAGTTCAGGGAATCGGCAACGTTTTCTAAGGAGATACCTTCTCTGTGTTGCACTTTCCCGCCGCACACGGCGGACAGTACGCGCCACCCCAGCGCTTCCGGCACGTTACTTGATAGCCAATGAAGCGAAGCCCTCAACCATCCTAGTAAGGCATCAAGATGCCGCCCGCGCGCGGTGTCTAGACGTGCCATGCACGCATTGGTATGTACGAGGTCATTTTCCGTCCGCGCGCCCTCGGTGGTGGCGAATGCGCACGTGTAGTACGTTGAAGAAAAATCGAAATCATTTCTACGCCGATAGAGACGGGCAAGATTGATCGAATTTACGTACTGGAGGCGGTAGTCGCGATTACTTTCTGCAGTTGACGCCTTCTCAATCTCCTTCTCGATCGCTAACGCGCCATCCATATCTCCTAAATTCACACGATTCAAAGCGGAGATATTCAGAAGGTAAAGAAACTGGCGGTTACGGCCTAGAATTGGTGCAAGCAGATCGCGCGCACCTTGCATGTACGGCTCAGCTCGCTGTGCTTGCTTCATCATCACCAGTCCCCATCCCTTGGTCATCATGAGGGCGCCCCGCAAGAGCGGGCTGAGCGCCGGCGACGGATCTGGTGTATCAGCAACTTTGTTGTAATGCATTAATGCAATCTGGAAGCCTTGCATCAGGGCACGTAACGAGGCGCGGTCGGCAAGTGACTGCGCACACGCGGCGGCACGTTCCATAAGTTGCAGCGCTATTTCATGGCCGCCTTCGGCAAGGTGCTGCGTAGCCACAGCGCACAGAAACCATGGATCCACGAAATAGCTATTCCCATAGACATGTGCAAAAGCTCGGAGCCAAGGTTGGACGGCCGCCGCGGCGAGGCAGTCAAACTCCAAAGCAGAGGTTAGGCGGGGGTCACGTCGCCACTCAGGTGGCACCAGCAGCCAGCCTCCGGAAAGGGGATGCCCATCGGCACAGAGCGCCTGTGCTGTTTCCGGGTCGATGACTCCGGGCACAAGCGCGGCCATCCCACAGGCAGTCTGTTGCCGGGGCATACACAGCACGGCCTCGCTCCAAATTACGCGGGCGCCCGCGCACTCGTCTGCATACGGGCAGGAGTCTGCCGTCGCGAGAATGATACGGTCCTGTGGACGCGCTCCATGCGCAAGATAATGCAGGAATGCCAAATCTTCCCCTCGCCACTTTAAACGGAAGCGTGGCACCAGCAAAACCAGAGTTAGCGGACGTTTGTCCATAGCGCCGAGGAGTATTTCGGCGAGCAGTACACCACTCCGCTGAGCGGCATCTCCGCGGCCCTCGCTGTCAATCCAATCGCCAATGACGGAGGCACTTTCGTGGTCTGCCGGGCCCGTATCACCAGTCCATAAAGACACAAGTTCCTCCCGCTTGGAGGGCGGCGAAGAAGGCAACGGCCACGCAATCTGAAGCTGTCCGAATACGCACTGCGCCAGTTGGTGACTCCTCCATGCGCCAAGACTGAGGTCGGCAAATACGGTCTGCTGGATTTCCTGCTGAGTAAGCGCCGTCAGTAACCCATCGAGCGTCGCCGATCGAATACCTTGGAATGGAGGTAATTCTGAGCGGCGCGCAATCCGAATCGGATTGCCGCCGCTCATGACTCGGCTGTCGGGGCCGCGTCAAGACGTTTAGAAACGGCCATCATATAGATCGTAGAATGGCTCACCCCGTCGAGGCCAAGGAGCTTATCGACCGCGCGGTCGTAGTAGCCACCGATGTTCAGACAGCCGAGCCCGAGCCCCGTCGCCACGAGGTTGAAATTCTGCGCCACATGTCCTGCCTCGAGAAAGATGAACCGATAGCCGCGCGCGCCGTACTTAAATGTCGACCGTTCAAATATCGCAGTCAGGAAAAAGATGACTGAAGAATCGTATGCAACATTCGCTTGAAAATGAACCAAACTCTCCGCGATTTGTTGTGTTTGATCGCCTTCGCGGAGCATGCGCACTTCATTGTTCGACGGATTGTAGTGATACATGCCCGGCTTCAGTCCAGTTACGCGTTTGGTATGAAAGTAGACTTCCAAAGGATAGAGGCCCCCGCCTGATGGAGCCGAACGAAAGGGCCGCGTGAAGCCAGTACCTTGGTTGTCCCGAGTTATGCCGTAAGCATGATGGAGTAACGCCGCCAGCTGTGGTAGCTCAAGTTGTTGCGGCTTCATGAAACGAGCACTGACTCGTGACGAGATCACTTGAGAGAATGGCGTGGCTATCGGCGGCGGCGGCGGCAGCGGAGTGGCAGGATAGCCTTCGTAAGGAAAAGTCTCTAGTAGTTCCATCATGCGCCCGACAATTGCTTCCTGCGAAGGAAAGTCGTCATAGAGGCCGAGTTTGGACGATTCAAGGAACTGCTCGCCGGGATCGATGTCGGTACGGAGACCGCGGATCCGGTTCCAATGATCCTGTCTATTCAAGCGATTACCTTTCTAAGGATAAGGATGGGGTATGGGATTCTCGCCGGCCTCGCGCGTAATTCCTTTATAACCGAGTTTTTGTGGAACTTCATACAGACGCCGGCCGCCACGCGCTCGATATGCGAACCCCAGCGCGAGCGGATGAAAGCCCGGGACAATCGCTCGAACGACGGAAAACCCAAGCTCTCGAGCGTCCGACGTCGTGACGTCAACCAGCAGCACCCGATAGCCGAGGCCCTCAAGCGCTCGCGAGATCATCTGCAAATTGCGCCGCGGGTCACCGGTTGCAAGGTTTTGAAGCTGATCAAACTCCATCCGTTTCTTTGAGGCAAAAAGAAAATCTGCATAGTGCACGTTCGCATGATCGCACCAGAAATTGAGATGGCTGATCTGGCCGGTCACGTTCTCGTGAAGGGGCGCATCAACCACCAGGCGCGGCAGCTTTAGATTGATCTGTTGGCTGTATCGACGAGTATGCGCCAGTTCTTCCAAACTCTTGCGTACCGCTTCTTCTGGATCGAGCGAGGTAGACGCCGCTACCACCAGTGCGGGCTGCTCGGTTGAAGAGTGCAGCAGCACGCTCAAAATCGTTGGCACCCCGGTGTCGGTCGTGATATCGAACATGACTACTCTGGCCCCGGTACACTCGTAGCGCTTCACCAGATCATAGTTTTCATCCGACAGAGTCTCGACACGAAGTTGCGGTGGGCTGATGTTAGCCTGCCACATCAGCGTAACAGCGTCACGTTCGATCACTTCACAGATACCGGACAGGGCCGCCTCGGCCGGGCTCATATGACACGCGAGCCCCGTAGAAATCGGTTGCCCAATCGGCGCGTCACCGCTGCCGAGGTAGTACGTGTAAGGGACGTAGACTTTTGCCGCCGGTACGAAGATATCCTCGAGCGTGAGCGCATCGAAAGCGCGCACCCACCGCACCGGGGTGAAGTCGTCAAATCGTACAAACGGAAACCCGGATGACGCATATTGCTCGTCATTGTAATGCGCGAACAACGCCGGATCGACGCACGGGAAAGGCGCTTCATCACGTGTGTAGAGCGGCAATTGTTCAACGTCATAGATTGCTCCGCAGTAACGCTCGACCGCCTCGCCAATGGCCTTGGCTACAGCGAGGTCCCGCTCCGATGAAGCGCCTCCCGCGGCATAAAAATTGACTTGCCTAGTAAAGGCGATCGTATTGCACGCTTGGGCGTAGAAATGGAAAAAATCAGGCGCTCCAGCATCCCGCGGCAACTCCGTAACGGCCGAGACAATCCCGACTCGACTATCCACGACTTCCGGAATAATGTCGGCGAGGCGTCGAAAAGGCTTATCGAATGGAAAACATCCCGCAGCGTTCATCGGAACTCATGGAAGTTCAGTTGGTGGCCGGGAACGAAGGATTCCTTATCGAGATACACCGAAGACGTCTTCACCGCCGGGCTGCACACCGGACAGAGCGGCAACTTCAGAACTCTCCGAGTAAGGATTGTCGGGCCAAGCAAATTCACTTCGATCAGATAATTACTTCGCCACGGGATCCCTCCGCCGTAGATCTTACACAGCTCCATGCTCGCCAACTCGCCGAGAATACCAGTC
>Ga0068856_100008226_pt1 | contig 10167 bp, 7 predicted proteins | sample KBSCornC62_FD_66595 | JGI IMG/M metagenome (GOLD analysis project Ga0068856, IMG submission 66595) | Corn rhizosphere microbial communities from Kellogg Biological Station, Michigan, USA - KBS Corn C6-2 | ecosystem: Host-associated > Plants > Roots > Rhizosphere > Soil ... | reverse complement strand
TATATGGTATCGATGACCCGAACCGCAAGGAGTATTGGGAAACGCCGTCGAAAATTCGCGCCGTACATAAACAAAATATTGCTTTGACTTATCAGCTTTACATGAAATCGAAGGCATTTATGAAGAGAATTGATTACGATAAATCAATTCTCTTACGGGACAAATATTGGAATGATTCATCAGCATTTAATGATGCACAAATAGCAAAAATCAAGATGGCGATCGGTAGTTTGGCCCCGGTGGTAAAAAAGGTAAAGCTTTAAGATAATGCCTTTATCATCCTAAACGTCAAATTAATCCTCGGATTTATCACCCTGGCAGATTTTGCCACCTGGTGCTGCCAATGATGCTGCAGATCGCCCTTCATTACTAGGACGGAACCATCCTCGAGTAAAATATGTTGCTTTTGTTTATGATCCGCCTTTAATCGCAAATCAAAGCGTCGGGCTTCGCCGAAGTTTACTGAAGCTATAACGGGGTCCCTGCCTAATTCCGGCTCATCATCACTGTGCCAGCCCATCGAATCGTTCCCGTCACGGTAAAGATTAAGTAATACACTATTGAATTGGGTTCCAGCCAGAGCTTCAGCTTTTGATTTGATCAGCAGCAATTCCTCCGTCCAAGGCAGAGGATCAAATGCCACGCCCGAGTACTTATAGACAGCGCCGGGATCGCCATACCACGCTGTCAGGCGAGGCGTTAATACCTTTCGGCCATAAATGAAGATGGATTCCTGCCGCCAATTGATACTCTCTGTCAATCTGATAAAGAGCTCGTTGCTTTCTGGTGAGGTAAAAGCCGACGGATAATATTGAAGTAAATGCGAATACAAGCTGTCTCTTCTAAATTCACTCCCAAAAAAATCTGACTTCAGACCTCCGACTTCTGATTTCCGACCTCAACAAATCACATCAATTCCTTCATGAGCTTATCAAAAGCCTCTTTCAATTCGGCCAATTCAGTTTCCACTTTGGCAAGGCGTGCTTCTAAATCACTGGAAGAGCGTGGTAAAGCATCTGACGCAAAACTTTCATCGTTCCAATCAATACTGCCGCCTAACAGATGCGCATAACGTACTTCTTTTTGTCCCGGCCGGCGCGCCAGCTGCTGAACGAATGGAGCATCGCCAGACGAGAGCTTATCCAGTATCTCCTGTACTTCTTCTATCGATTCAAACTCCCATAAGCGACCCGAATTGGTATTTAACTCGCCGGGTGTTTGTGGTCCACGCAGGAGGAGCAGGCAAATAATTGCTACTTCGGATGGAATCACAGGATATACAATGGCAAAGTTGTGCTTGTATTTCACTACGCGGTCTGTACCACCGGTCGCAGTGGAGACAAGTCCACGGCGTTTCAAAGTGTTTACAGCATTCACCACAGTGGCTTCATCATAATTCACCACCGGTTTGCGCGAGGTTTTTTGATTGCAGGCAGCCGTCAGGCTGTTTATCGTCATCGGATAATAGTCGGGTGTGGTGCGGCTCTTTTCCATCATCGAGCCGAGCACACGAAGCTCGGCATCATCCAGTTGCGGTAATGTTTGCGTTGAATCCATGCGCTAAAGATAGAAAGTGAATAACTGTTTTCGCAAACTCTATAACAATCAGTAAAACTCTTGTGCTTCTCTGCGAAAATCTCTGTGCCCTTCGTGGTTAAATTTTAACCACATAGAACATTGAGGAGGGGCTCTGAGTTTACGGAGAGTAAATTCTTTATAAACAAAGAAGCACCGTCCCAACCAGGCGGTGCTCCAGATCAGCACTTATCTATCAATTGTAATGGCACTTATTTTTGTACAAAGAACCAGTCTTTGCTTACACCGTTATCGTAAACGTGGAGCTGCTTTACCACATCAGCCGTTTCGGTTTTTACCTCCACAGTGTAGTCGCCGTAATCAAGGTGACTGATCACATAACCTTTTTCGGTAGGCAGGCCCTTAGAAAGACGGTCCTTGAAGATTACGTCGTGGTTAGCGTCGTAAATAATTACCATCGATTTTTCGGCGTCAACCTTTACATCGAAACCGATCTTGTCGGTCAAAGCAGTAAAGCTTACAGATGCGTCATCAGAAGTAACTTTTGGTTTTGCCGGAGTAGCTGCGAAAACACTGGTACCTAATCCTAATATCAGTGATGCGATTGCGATTGTTCTTTTCATTTTCTTAATTTTTTTATTGTAAATCCTAATATGTTTCGTTGTTTCAATGACCAAAGCAACCACATCTTTTTTAACTGGTAAAATATATTAGACCAGCGGCTGAAAGGTATAGACAAACGGGTTTTTATAGCAGATTGAAGCTTATAACTGCTTGTTAATGTGTAAAATAGCTGGTTTATAGAGTGATACGGGCAGTTGATAGAGCTATTTGCCAGGTTGGTCGGTTATTCTTGCTTAAAAGACAACAAAAAAGGCCCCGCTCCGTAGAGTGACGCCTCATTACTAATTTGGAATTAAAGGTTGCTTACATAATATCTACTACGCGCCTTTGAGTATTGGTGTTGTAGTAGATGATGAAGTTGGTCTTAACGTCGCGGCCGCCTTTGTTGTAAACTTCAAGCGTGTATTTACCGTCGTCGAGATTGCGCAGCAGGTATTTGGTTTCGCCCATCCTGGTGGTGGTCAGTTTATCTTTAAAAATAACATCACCCTGATCATTATAAATCATCACCATGGATTTGCCGTCAGCCATTTTGTCGACACGGGCGGCAAAGCCGCGGTCGTGTTTCAGCGGGATAATGCTTACTACCTGCTTATCCATATTGATATTATTGGTTTTGTAATGATGTGGTTTTGGTGTCGCAGCTAAGGCGCCTGCACTAAAAAGAAGTGTCAAAGCGGTCAAACTAATTGATGTTTTCATGTTCTTCAAATTTTGCCGCGGGCATGTGTCACGAAAAACCCGCCCGGGCAGTTCAATACACAAACCTAAAACATGTAACCATAAAGAATGTTTTAGTTTTCTGATCTTAACCTTCTCATAATTAGTTGGGTATAGGGAGCGCCGGGTGTTGAAACTTATATCAAAAAAACCCTTCAAAATACAGCCAAAAACCAGTAATTTGCAAGATGTCACTCTATATTGCATCTTTAAATTCGGGCAGCAACGGCAACTGTTACTATGTCGGTAACCACCAGGATGCCGTGCTGGTAGATGCGGGGATTTCGTGCCGGGAGACGGAGCGACGCATGAAGCGGCTGGGACTATCGATGCAAAAAGTAAGGGCGATCTTCGTATCACACGAGCATTCCGATCATATCAATGGTATCACCGTTCTCTCCAAAAAATATCATTTACCGGTTTACATCACTCCCGCAACCTTACAAAACAGCGGACTGCGCCTTGAACATCACCTGGTAGCCTCGTTTAAAGCATATGAGCCAACAACGATAGGCGAAATAGAAATATCAGCTTTTCCGAAATTTCATGATGCAGCGCATGCACATAGCTTCGTAGTTACTTATAGTGATGTTACGGTTGGTGTTTTTACCGATATTGGTGTGCCCTGTAATCACCTGACTGATCACTTTTCCAAGTGCCATGCAGCCATTCTCGAAACCAATTATGATGAGGATATGCTAAAAAACGGCCGTTACCCGTTTCATCTAAAGAGACGCATCAGCGGCGGGTTGGGGCACTTGTCGAATAAGCAGGCGCTGGAGGTTTTCCTGGAACACAGGCCACAATTCATGAGCCACTTGTTGTTAGGGCATCTTTCGCAGGATAACAATAAACCCGAATTGGTTTATGAATTATTCAGTAAACATGCCAATGGGACCGAGATCGTTGTGGCCTCGCGCTATGAAGAAACCGCTGTTTATCACATCACCGGATCGAGAGTATTAGAAAAGATGCCTTTAAATGCCCCAGTCGAAAAAGGGCAGTTTCAATATAGCTTATTCTAAAAACCTAAGGACCCGATATCGTAGAGACACAAAATTTTGCGTCTCTACTGAGCATTTCCAATGTTAATTTTCTCTTTATAAATACTTTCTCTTTTATTTTTATATTCATAGTGCCGTACCTGTGCAATTGCTTATGAAAATAAATTTTAAGAAGATCCTGTTTAAGACGCTGAAAATTACGGGTATTACCATCGGATCGCTGTTGGTGCTCATGTTCCTGTTGCCGGTACTTTTTCCGAAAACAATCACACAAAAAATACGGCAATTGATGAATCAAAACATCAATGGGCAGGTTAACTTTTCGTCTACAAGCCTTTCATTCTTTAAACGCTTTCCTGAACTGACGCTTACGCTGGAGGATTTTTCCCTTAAAGGCTCTGCGCCGTTTCAACAGGACACATTAGTGGCTGCTAAAGATATTTCCTTCGCGGTTGACCTAACTTCTCTCCTGCGTTCCAAGATCAATATCAGCAAGATATACCTGAGCAATGCATTTATTAACATTGAGGTAGACAGCGCAGGGCACGCTAACTACAACGTTTATAAATCGCAGCCGCCTAACCCGAATGCCAAAACCGACACGGCAAGCGCTTCGTTAGGGATTCAGCAGATCATCGTCGATAAAAGTCACATTGTATACGATGATGCGTCGATCCCCATGCAGATTGAAGCAAATGATTTCGACTATCGCGGTAGCGGCGACTTCACCAAAAATATCTTCGACCTGCAATCCCACATGGAGATTGCCTCGGTTGATTTTACGTACGCCAACGCAAACTACGTAGTAAAAAAGCGGGTGAATGCTGACCTGGTCACCAGTATCAACACCAAGTCGCTTGCATTCGAGTTCCGGAAAAATAACCTGATGATCAACCAGCTGCCGGTAGAGTTTGTGGGCAAATTTGGCTTCCTGAAGGATGGGTATGATATGGATTTTAAGTTCACTTCCCGCCAGAGTGATTTGAGCGACATTTTTACAGCGTTGCCACCAAGCTATGCAAAGTTTGTTAAGAATACAGAGGTCAACGGTACCGGCGAGATTCAAGTAGGTTTGACCGGTCAATACATTGCGTCCAAAAACAAGCACCCGGATTTCACTTTCAGTATGAAGGCGCGGAACGGATATATATCCAATAAACACACGCCATCGCCGGTACGCGACCTTTATTTGGATATGAACATGAAAGTGCCTAATCTTGATCCTGACAGTTTGGTGTTCAGTATTGATTCGCTGCATTTCAGGATCGACAAGGATTATTTTAATTCCAAATTCAGTGTCAATGGCGTCAAATCACCCGAGATATTTGCGCGGGTAAATACGGAGATGGACCTGGAGAAATGGAACCGGGCATTTGGTGTAAAAGCTGTTGACCTGAAAGGGCGTTATGCGTTGCACCTGCTTGCCCAGGGCAAATACTCGACCGGGGTAAAAAAGCACGGATTGCGTCATGTTGATACGGTGATCACCAGCATCCCGAAATTCAGTCTAAAATCATCCTTCCGGGATGGCTATATCAAATACGGAAATGTGCCCGAGGCGGTCAAGAATATTACTTTCGACCTGGATGCTTCGTGTCCCGATAATAATGTCAAAAACTTTACGCTGCAATTGGCCAACTTGAATGCAACCGCTTTGACTAATTATTTGAAAGGCTATTTTAAAATGAGCAATACCTCCGGTTTGGCGATGGATGCGGCTTTACAGGCCAGGTTTAGGTTGGATGATTTGAAACAGATATACCCGGTAAAGGGAACTGACCTGCGCGGTAACCTGAGTTTCGATATGCAGACTAAAGGCAAGTACATCCCAAAGAGCAAGATCTTTCCGGTGATGAAGGCTAACATTAACCTGCAAAACGGCTATGTGAGGACGAAATATTACCCGGATCCGATCCAAAACTTGCAGATCAATGCCGATATCTCGGATAATACGGGCTCACTGAGCGGGTTGAAAGTAAACATCAAGCCCGTATCACTCACTTTTGAGGGACAGCCATTTGTCTTAAAAGCCGATTTGAAAAATTTTAACGACCTGCAATACAATATCAAGTCGCAGGGCACACTGGATATTGGCAAGATCTACAAGGTATTCGCTGTTAAGGGCTACGGTGTGAGCGGCTTGATCACTACCAACTTCACGCTTAAAGGCAAGCAAAGCGATGCGTCCGCCGGACGCTACGATCAATTGTTTAATTCCGGTACTATGAAGGTAAAGGACCTGGCCCTGACCTCAGACTTATTCCCGAAACCATTCGTGATCAAAACAGGTTTGTTCAGCTTCAACCAGGATAAGATGAAGTTTGATGCCTTTACGGCTAATTACGGTAAGTCGGTTATTGTGCTGGATGGCGCTTTATCCAATGTGATCGATTATGCGATGAAATCCAACGCACCGCTAACAGGTACCTTTAATCTCAAAAGCGATCTGATTGCCGCGGATGACTTTATGGCGTTCGCCGATGGGCCGCCGCCTTCAGCTAATTCAAAACCCGCTGCCGCGGTCCAGCCTGCAAAAAGCGCCGGTGCTGCTTCAGGGGTGGTGCTGGTTCCATCAAACCTTAACCTCACTTTCACTGCCGATGTAAAAAAGGTGCAATACCAGGGACTCAACATCAATGACGTTAAAGGGCAGATGACAATTGCCAATGGGCAAATCCTTTTGAAGCAGGCAGGATTTACGCTGGTAGACGCACCTGTCGTGATGGATGCGACTTACGGCAGCGTTAACGCTCAAAGAGCTTATTTTGATTACCATATCAACGCACAGAATTTTGATATCCAAAAGGCTTATAACCAAATCAAACTTTTCCGCGACATGGCAACATCTGCCAAGAGCGCACAGGGCATTGTTTCGCTGGATTATCAGCTAAGTGGTAAGCTTGACAAAAACATGCACCCCATTTATCCATCTTTGAAAGGCGGGGGTGTACTGTCGGTACAAAAAGTAAAGCTCAAGGGATTCAGATTATTCGGAGCTGTCGCCAAAGAAACCGGTAAAGATAGTCTGGCTAAGCCGAATGACGCCTCCAAGGTGGACATCAAAACAACCATTAACAACAACATTATCACGATAGCGCGTACCAAGATGAGATTCGCCGGTTTCAGGCCACGGTTTGAAGGGCAGGTTAGCTTTAACGGCGACCTGAACCTGAAATTCAGGCTGGGACTGCCGCCACTGGGCATTTTCGGCATTCCGATGACCATCACCGGTACACAGGCTAATCCGAAGATACACCTGGGTCATGGTAAAAAGGATGATGAATTGAAAGAAGAAGCAGATACGACCGGCACCAGATAAAATGGCTGAATCTTTATATACTTTTTTCAATTTGATCTCATCAAATTAACATGCCCGTGCGTTTAAGACTTTATATTTCGCCATGCTAACTGCACGGGATACCCTTATAGATTCGATACGCGAACCAAATAAGGTTTGGGATTTCATCGTTGTTGGCGGCGGTGCCACCGGTCTTGGTGTTGCGTTGGATGCGGCTTCCCGCGGCTATCAGACACTTTTATTGGAGCAAGCCGATTTTGCCAAAGGTACCTCGAGCCGAAGCACAAAGCTGGTCCATGGCGGTGTTCGCTACCTGGCTCAGGGTGATATTGGCTTGGTACGTGAAGCCTTGCGTGAGCGCGGGCTCCTGCTCAGAAACGCACCACACCTGGTAAAAAATGTCGCATTTATTATTCCGTGCTACAGTTGGTGGGATAAGGTGCTTTATAGCCTGGGTCTTGCTGTGTATGATTTGTTAGCGGGTAGGCTCAGTTTTGGTAAAACCCGGCGAATATCAAAAAAGGAAACCATCGAACGCCTGCCAGGCATCGACCCGAAAGGATTGCGTGGAGGCGTTATTTATCATGATGGTCAGTTTGACGATTCCAGATTAGCTATCAATCTTGCCCAAACCTGCCTGGAGCAGGGCGCTACGGTTCTCAACTATTTTAAAGTAATCGGGCTCAAAAAATCCGGAGCAAGAATATCGGGCGTCACAGCAGAAGACATTGAAACAGGAACATCTTATCAGCTGAGAGGCAACGCCATTATCAATGCCACAGGTGTTTTTGTGGACGATCTGCTGCAAATGGATTCACCCGGCAAGAAGCGGCTTGTAAAACCCAGCCAAGGGGTGCATGTGGTGCTGGATCAATCCTTTTTGCCAACACATGATGCCTTGATGATACCCAAAACTGATGACGGCCGTGTGCTTTTTGCGGTTCCGTGGCATGACAAATTGGTTGTGGGTACTACGGATACTCCTCTAAAACAGCATAGCCTCGAGCCAGTCGCGCGTGAATCGGAGATCGATTTTATATTGAAAACGGCTGCAAGATATTTAACCAAGGTACCTGAACACAAAGACGTGTTGAGCGTGTTTGCAGGTTTGCGTCCACTGGCTGCTCCACAAGATGAATCGTCTAAAACCAAAGAAATATCAAGGAGCCATAAGATCATTTTCTCCGAATCGGGCCTGATCACAATCACAGGAGGAAAATGGACAACTTACCGCAAAATGGCAGAGGACACGGTAGACAGAGCCATCGAAATAGCCGGTCGCAAACCGCTTCCATGCAAAACCAAAACACTTCCGATTCACGGCCACACGAGGACATCGGATTGGGACGATCACCTTTACGTTTATGGCAGCGACCGAGAAAAGGTACTGGGGTTGGTAAAAGAAAACATGGAGCTGGGAGAAAGACTACACCCTGCTTATGATTATTTGCAGGCCGAAGTGGCCTGGGCGGTCCGAAACGAAATGGCGCGAACGGTAGAAGATGTACTGGCGAGGCGTGTGCGTTTGTTGTTCCTGGATGCGGATGCGGCTATCGAAGCTGCACCTTTAACAGCAAAACTGATGGCAAACGAGCTTGGAAATGATACGGCATGGGAAAAAGAGCAGGTGGCAGCATTTACGAAATTGGCACAATCATATTTATTGCATTCGTAAAGCCAATACTGTAGATTTATAAACCAATTGTAATAAGCCTTTAATGGAACAATATATTTTGGCCCTCGACCAGGGAACAACCAGTTCGCGCGCTATTGTTTTTGATCACCAGGGGCAGATCAGATCGGTCGCCCAGAAAGAATTTACGCAGATATTTCCGCAGCCGGGATGGGTGGAGCATGATCCCAACGAGATATGGTCTTCACAGGCCAGCGTAGCTGCCGAGGCAACGGTAAAAATGGGTATCAATGGTTCCAACATTAAAGCCATTGGTATTACCAACCAGCGCGAAACTACCATTGTTTGGGATAGAAATACAGGCGAACCCATTTATAACGCCATTGTTTGGCAGGACAGGCGCACAGCCGGGTTCTGCGATCAGCTCAAAAATGATGGGCATAGCGAATTGATTAGATCGAAAACCGGTTTAGTAATCGACGCGTATTTCTCCGGTTCCAAAGTCAGATGGATATTAGACAACGTGCCCGGCGCTCGTGCCAAAGCCGAGGCCGGAGAACTGGCTTTCGGTACAGTAGATAGCTGGCTGGTTTGGAAGTTCACGCGAGGCAATGTGCATGCAACGGATGTGACCAATGCCAGTCGTACGATGTTATTCAATATCAAAACCCTGAAGTGGGACGACGAATTATTGCAATTACTCAATGTTCCTAAAAGTATGCTGCCCGAGGTCAAACAAAGCAGCGAGATATACGGCGAAACTGCCACCACCATTTTTGCATCCAAAATACCCATCGCTGGCATTGCCGGCGATCAGCATGCGGCGCTTTTCGGGCAGATGTGTATCGGCAATGGTATGGTAAAAAACACTTACGGCACAGGTTGCTTTATGCTGATGAACATTGGTGAGCATTTTATCGAATCGAAAAATAATCTGCTTACAACTATTGCATGGAAGATTCGCGGGAAAACGCTATATGCCTTCGAGGGTAGCATTTTCATAGCAGGAGCAGTAGTGCAATGGCTGCGCGATGGGTTGGGGATAATTAAGCATTCATCTGATGTAGAGAAACTCGCACTGAGCGTGCCGGATACGGGCGGAGTATATTTTGTGCCCGCTTTTGCCGGATTAGGTGCGCCTTATTGGGATGCTGAAGCACGCGGAACCCTTGTGGGCATGACCCGTGGTACAACGTCTGGCCATATAGCTCGCGCGGCATTACAATCCATCGCTTATCAAACAATGGACGTGCTCATGGCCATGGAAGCCGACGCCGGCGTACCCATCAGCGAGCTGCGGGTGGATGGTGGCGCTACAGCCAACAACCTGCTGATGCAGTTCCAGGCAAATT
>Ga0068856_100008224_pt1 | contig 10169 bp, 9 predicted proteins | sample KBSCornC62_FD_66595 | JGI IMG/M metagenome (GOLD analysis project Ga0068856, IMG submission 66595) | Corn rhizosphere microbial communities from Kellogg Biological Station, Michigan, USA - KBS Corn C6-2 | ecosystem: Host-associated > Plants > Roots > Rhizosphere > Soil ... | reverse complement strand
CTTGAGCCGACATATCTTGACTCGCATCACCTCCCGCAAAAAGCTGACGGGATGAAGTTTCTAATCGCAACTCTCATTCTGTTTTCGATCAGCGCAAAAGCACTCTCCATCAATCGAGTTGAAGGAACGCAAGGGGAGCTTGCGGCCCATCACTACCAACCGTTTACGGGTCTCAAGGTTTACGCGGCTGCGGGATGGCTGACTTGCTACCTGATGTCGCAGGAGTGGCGCGAGAGTGGAACTCAGCGCGATCCCGTCTATTCGGGCGTCGACATTGGTGCAATTCCTGGTGTCGGAGGACTTCTCGTGATGGCGCTGACCGCGGGTCCCGTATATTCGAACGAGCCCGAAAAGCCGTTTGCTATAGATCAAATCGACCTCAAAGAATACGAGCGAATGAGAACGAATTTTTATTTTACCTACGGTGTTTTAGCCGCCAGCGAAGTTATTATGGCGACTTCATCGGGGGCTACGAACAAATGGTGGGGACTCGCAGTCGGGATCGCGGGACCGTTCGCGCTTGATCAGATTTTTCGGCCACTTTTTTACCGAGATCGCTTAAGCCCTTTTGCGCATCCGACCGTTACTGTCGATGCGAAAGGCACGCCGGTTGTCGGTCTTGCCGCAACCTTTTAAAAAAAAGCCCAGCGCGAAGCCGGGCTTTTTCAAAATCAAGATCAGATTGGCTGTAGGTTCGCCGCATCAGACGGGGCATTCCCTCCGCCGAATTACTGATTCATGACGTAAGCGAAGATAAGGGGCGCAACGATCGTCGCGTCTGACTCGATCACGTAGCGTGGAGTATCGACCGCGAGTTTGCCCCACGTGATCTTCTCGTTCGGAATCGCGCCCGAGTACGAACCGTACGACGTCGTCGAATCCGAAATCTGACAGAAGTAACCCCACAAAGGAACGTCGCGCTCGAGATCCTGCTGGATCATTGGCACTACGCAAATCGGCATATCGCCGGCGATACCGCCACCGATTTGGAAGAAGCCGATCGAAGTCTTCGGCGCCGTCGCCGAGTACCACGAAGCGAGTTCCATCATGTACTCGATGCCTGAACGAACGGTGTGAACGTTCTTAACGTCGCCTTCGATCACGTGACCGGTGAAGATGTTACCGAGAGTCGAATCTTCCCATCCTGGAACGACCATCGGGAGATTTTTCTCAGCCGCAGCGAGGAGCCACGAGTTTTTCGGGTCGATTTGGTAGTGCTGCTTCAATTCGCCCGAGAGCAAAATCTTGTACATGAACTGGTGCGGGAAGTAGCGCTCGCCGGCTTTGTCGGCCGCTTGCCAGTGTTTCAAAACCGCGCCTTCGATACGGCGAATCGCTTCTTCTTCAGGGATGCACGTGTCGGTGACACGGTTCAAGTGCTTGTCGAGAAGCTTCTGCTCGTCTTCGGGAGTGAGGTCACGGTAGTTCGGGATACGAACGTAGTGATTGTGCGCAACGAGGTTGAAGACGTCTTCTTCGAGGTTGGCGCCTGTGCAAGTAATGGCGTGAACTTTATCTTGGCGAATCATCTCCGCCAAAGAGAGGCCGAGCTCGGCCGTCGACATCGCGCCGGCGAGAGTGACCATCATTTTGCCGCCGCTCTTCAAGTGAGCTTCGTAGGCGATCGCCGCGTCCTTCAAGGCTGCTGCGTTGAAGTGGCGGTAGTGGTGGTCGATAAACGCGCGAACATTGCCCGTCGTTGCCATGGAAAAACTCCTTCAAAATTGGTGACCGGAGAGGTGTAGCAAGAACCAGCCTCTCCCGCAAACTTTTCTCGTTGCAAACCGTCTTCGCTTCGCTCAAAACGATCATGTGCGCGAGCAAGCCTGCGAGCGCCGAAGCCCAAAGGGCGGAGTTAACGTTAGTGAAAAGCTCCACGCATTCGCCGCTGTTCGTGACCAAGGAACTGTTTGAGACACGTTACCAAGGTGCTGACGCTATTTTCGTGACCGGTTCGGTGATCCGGGGCGAAGCGACGGCCCATTCCGACCTCGATCTCGTCGTGCTTTTCCCGAAGGTTGAGCGCGCGTACCGGGAATCCTTCTTCCACAAGGGCTGGCCGGTTGAGGCGTTCATCCACGATCCGATGACTCTTCGCTACTTCTTCAACCACGTTGATAAGAATTTAGGCCGCGCCACTTTGGCGGAGATGGTCGCCGAGGGCCACGAACAGCCGGGCCCAACCGATCTGACGCGGACGATGAAGGGGCTTGCGCAAGCGGCTCTTCGCGAGGGACCGCCGGCTTTGTCGGAAGAGGATTTGGCGGATCGCCGTTACCACATCTCCGAAATTCTCGATGACATGCGCGAACCGCGAAACCGCCAAGAACTCGTGGCGAGCGCGACACTTCTTTATAATGAATTGGCGGATTTCTACTTCCGCACCCGCCGCGGTTGGACGGGGACAGGCAAGAATCTGATGAAGCGCATGCGCCGAACAGATTTGGCGTTTGCCCGCAAATTCAGCGACGCCTTCGACGACGTCTTCTCAAACGGCAACAGCATAAAAGTCATCGCTCTCACTGAAGAGATGCTGGCTCCGCACGGGGGTCTTTTATTCGAAGGCTATCACCGGTTCGTGCCGGTTGACTGGCGCGAGAACTAAAGCGTTATCGTCCGTCTCCGACGGAAGGGTGTTTCGCAACGAGTGCTCAACACGATTCTTTAATCCGCTGCTGGCTCTCCGCCGAGCTGCTTTCCGTAGGCTTCAAAGCCGCCTAAATCAGCGGTGCTCAAACGAAGGCCGAAGATTTTTCGCGAATACGGCAGATCATTGAATAAGAGCGGTCCTGGTACGTGAATCGTCAGGCGCCGGTCTCTTGTGAGCGCGGTCAGATACCGCAAACGGCAGACGGTTTGCGCGTGACCCAAAATCCGGTCAAGGCGCGCGTATTCGTTTCGCGTGTCCATTTCAAAAGGCCAGTGCGGCTCCAAAATTTCACGTAACGAATAATCGAACGGAATGGCTTCGTTCACGGCCGCGCAGAATCCTGGCGGAATCGATTTTCCCAAGAAGAAGTCTTCAGAAATTTTCGCTGGCGTCCAAAGGCGGAGGTAGGCGCGTGTTGCAAGAACGGCCCGACGCGCGCGTCGGGTGACGTTCGCATCGACCGGCGTCCATTGCTTCGAATTCATTTTTAACTCATCGACGTAGTAGCGAAACGCGCGGCGTTCGTAATCGAGCGTCAGCAATCCCGCAAGAACGAGCTGAATGTTTTCGGTCGTCAAAAGTAGCGTTCCCATCCGGCGGGCATCGCGAAGGGCGGGGAGAAAATCCTTAGTGAGCCCACCCGCGATGAGACGGAGTTTAACGGCCGCGATGAGATCACTCGTATCGGGAAGCGGAAGACGTGTGGGTGGGATGAAGATCTGTTTTTCCGTCAAAGTTCCGATGGGGCTTTCGCGCTCGATATCCCAGTAGTCGAATTTTCCGATTTCATTAAACAGCGAGAGATCGATTTTCGGATATCGGCCTTTGGCGATTTGCAAAATCCAATCGCCGCCTGTTCGCATCAGGGCGATGCGAGTCGTTTCATCGACGATCGGCTTTCCAAGTCCTTTGCCGGGCGCCCAGAGAATACGGGAGTTGAGAAAAGGGCCGGCATCGCTCGTTCCGCCACTCGCGCCGAGCGAGAGTTCGGTTGCGCTCTTTGCGAGAAACTCAATGTCATCTTCGTAAAGAGACTTATAGCGATTTTGAAGTTCGATTTGTGCGTCGAGAACGGGCTTCACGCGCCAACGATAAAGGAAGTTGAGGCCCCCGACTCCGAGAGCGAAGAGCGTAACCGCTACGACGCTGAGATAGAGGCCCCACCGAGAAGTCATGCCGCGCGGCTGACGTCTTTACGCAGCGTACGCCATTGTGCATACGCGGATTTGAATTCGATTTTCGCAACGCGGATTTCCGCTTTGCGTGTTTGCTTCATTTTCGCGAGATGAGCACGCATCGCCGCGCGAACGTCGGCGCTGAGTTGGGCGCGCTTTTCGCGCATTTCTTGCGCGAAGTTTTTCTTTGCCAGCAAGTAATCGTCATGAAGGTGACGGATTTTCGTCTGTGCTTCATGAATGCGCGTTTTCAACGCCGCCGCACGTTCAGCGAACGTATGATGATGTTCGCCTTTTGCGATTTGCTCGAACACGATTTTTTCTTCCATCGCGAAACGCGCTTTGAAGATCTCTTCTTTGCGGGCCTTCTTAAGCTTCGATGCTAAACCCATCGCGTGCAGAGCGCGGATCAACCACTTCGTCGGATCCCACTGATACCAACGAATGCCGTTTCGGTAATCGGCTTGGAAGAAGTGGTGATAATTGTGGTAGCCCTCGCCGAACGTCAAAAACGCGAGCACGAAAGAATCGCGCGCCGAATTTTTATCCGTGTAAGGGCGCGTGCCCCATGTGTGCGCGGCCGAGTTGATCAAGAACGTCGAGTTCTGTGAAAGAGCGATCCGGAGCGAGCCGCCGATAATGGCTCCGCCCCAAAATCCGAAGCCGCACGCCCAACCGATCAATCCCGGCACGATGAAGCCGACGAATGTCGCAACGTACGGATAGTAGTTATGTTGGAACATGATCGCTTTCGATTTCGTCAAATCCTTCGGATACGCTTTCGCTTCCGGGTGATCGTCTTGGCGGAAGAGCCACCAAAAGTGCGCATACCAAAATCCTTTTGAACGCGAATAGGGATCGGCATCCGTGTCGACTTCACGGTGGTGGCGACGGTGATCCGTCGACCAAGCGAGAACCGAACCTTGGAACGCTCCGGCGCCGACAAAAATGAAAAGCCATTCAATTACGGGATGCACGTTGTAAGTGCGGTGCGAGAAGTAGCGGTGATAACCGGTCGTAATCACCATGTTGGAAATCGTGTACGTGATCGCGAGGAAGGCCACAAGGCCCCAAGAGATCGCGTGATGACTGAGATAGATCGGGGTGAGAATAGCCGCCGCGACTGGATTCAGTGTCATGAACAAAATGTTGTGCCAGATGAGCGGTTGCTTTTTAGGGGCTGATGACGCTGACGCGTCGGTAACAGACTTCGGTGTCTGATCGGACATAGGGACTCCTTCGAAACAGATGCTTTTAATCATACGTAGCTAGGCGGAAAACACCACGCAAAACTTTGTTGAGTTCGGCGTTAGGCGTTGCGCGCGTCGTGAGCGTGGTTCAAGCTCGAATGCGCTTATGAAATCGGCTGTTGCGCGTCTCATTTTTCTACTCGTTTGTATTTTCTCGGGTGTCTTCTGGGGTGGGCTCTATTGTGTGCGAGCTGAGGTGGCGTCGGCGTCGCCGGTGCGCACCGTCGTTTTTATCGGTGACTCGATCACCGAGGGCTACGGCGTTAAACAGGAGCAAGCCTTCCCGGCCATCGCCGGTGATTTGCTCAAAAAGCGTGGCGTCGAAGTTAAAATTGTTAATGGTGGAATTAGCGGCAGCGATTCAGCGGATGCTGATCGGCGCGTAAAATGGTTCTTGAAGATCAAACCCGACGTGATCGTTTTAGAGCTCGGTGGAAACGATGCATTGAAGGGGACGTCTGCGTCGCAAATCGAAAAGAATCTCGAGCAAGCTTTGAAAGTCGCCGACACCGCGCACCTGAAAGTGTTGATTTTAGGAATGAAAGTTTTCACGAACTTTGGTCCAGAGTATTCCAAGCAGTTTTCAGAGATTTTTCCGCGCCTGGCAAAAGCACATCACGCCGCTTTGATTCCTTTCTTACTTGAAGACGTTGCGATGAAAGCGGGATTGATGCAGGCCGATCAAAAACATCCAAACGCAGAAGGCCACGCGAAAATCGCAGTTCGCGTTGCCGAGGCGTTGGAGAAGCTGTTGTGATTTTAGAAGCGCGCGACGTGAAAAAATCTTTCGCGGGAACGCCGGATTCGAACGGCGCTGAAACCAAACTCGAAATTTTGCGTGGCGTTTCGCTTGCGATCGAAAAGCCGATGACGGTTTCGATCATGGGACGAAGCGGGTGCGGAAAGTCCACATTCATTTCGCTCTTGGCTGGTCTCGACAAAACGACATCAGGAACGATCGAAATTCTCGGTCAGTGTCTTGATGCGCTGACGGGGAGTGCGCTCAATCAATTCCGCGCGAAACATATCGGGATTATTTTCCAACAATTTCATTTGCTGGACCACCTCACCGCGCTGGAAAACGTACGTCTTCCGATCGATTTAAATGGCGGCTCGCCTGAGGGAGACGCGCGGGCTCGCGAAATGCTGGCGCGCGTGGGTCTTGCTCATCGCGCAAATCACTTTCCCGAAACCATGAGTCGGGGCGAGCAGCAGCGAATCGCGATCGCGCGAGTGTTGGTGATGAAGCCCGAAATCGTTCTCGCTGACGAACCTACTGGCTCTCTCGATTTCAAAACCGGCAACGAAGTTGTCGAACTTCTCTTCTCTCTCGTTCGCGATGAAAAGATGGTCTTGGTCATGGCGACTCACGATCCACAGTTGGCCGTGAGATGCGATCGGCAATTCACAATGACCCATGGCGTGCTTAATCCGGGATTACTGAAGTGATTTTGCGCTGGGCGCTCCGTGAACTTTTGAAGTCGCGCCGAGATCTCGCGGGCGTGTTTTTCATTTTAATCGTCGGGTTTCTCGGGCCTCTTCTTTCAAGCTCTCTCGAAACTTCGGTCGATGCTTATCTGCAGTTACGCTCAAAGCACCTGCTCTCGGCGGATTTGGCGGTCGGCCAGGCGCGCGAATTCAAGCCCGAAGAAGTCACCGACATCCAAGAAGCGACAGGCGCGTTTAAAAAAGCGCAGTCGACCGAATTCGTCACGATGGCGAAGGGGCGCGATGTTTCGACGCTCATTGAAGTCCAAGCGGTCGACGAGAATTTTCCTATTTACGGCATTTTTAAATTTAAAGACGGAAGTGAAGTCCGCGGCACTCAGGAGCTTTCGCAAAATGATGTCGCTTGGGTTTTTCCTGAAGTGCTTGCCCAACTTGGCCTTAGGGTTGGCGATGAGCTCGCAATCGGCCAGCTCAAAGTCAAAATCGTCAGGGTGCTCAAGGATGCGCCGGGCATTTCACGTGGCGGAGTTTTCGCTCCGCGTTTGTTCATAGGGCACAACCGACTCGAAAAAACGCGGCTCACGGAGTTCGGAAGCCAGGCTCAATACCGTGTCTATCTTCAGCTTCCGGCTTTCGAAACCCCGGAAGGTGCGGGAGTTCGGGTGAAGGAAGTCTTGGATTCAACCGATGTTACGATTCGCACACCGACGGATGCGACGGTTGGGTTTGAGCGCTTCTTTCAGTTCTTTAATCTTTATCTCGTCAGCGTTTCGATGATCGTGTTTACGCTCTCATGGGTCAGCTCGTTCTATATTCTGCAGATCTATCTTCAAGAGCGGCTAAAGAATTCCGCCGTGCTTTTGACGTTTGGATCAACGAAGTCGAAAGCGCTCGCGGTTTCAGCGCTACAGATTTTCGCGGTGATTCTGTTTAGTCTTTTGACGGCGTCCATCATCGTGAGCGCGGTCGTAAAAATCGGTCAGCGCGAACTGACGGAGCTTCTTCCGCCCGGTTTTGAACTCGTTTTCACCTGGGGCGACTTTACAAAACTTCTATTTATTTCGATGGCCTCCGCGGTTGCGTTTTTAGTTCCGAGTGCGATGAAGATGAACGTCTCTCCGCTGGGAGACCTCTTGAATGAATCGACGACGGGGCTCACCCATAAGCGAACGCTCGCGGCTTACGCGCCACTCGCGTTGGTTTTTATCGGATTGGCCATCACGCTAGTGAATTCAGTTGAGAACGCTTTGATTCTGACGGCGGCGCTCACGGTGACGATTGCCGTCAGTTACGCGCTGGCGAGAATTCTTTTTAAGTTCATCTACGCTCTGACTCTAAATCGCCCGGGTCTCATGCGGCTCGTGGCGACGCAGCTTGCGCGCTCACGTTTTGGAACAAACCTCTGCTTCATCACGATCTTAATCGGCACGCTTGTTTTAAACGCGGTCCCTCATTTGATGAAGTCGGCGGTTGATGAAATTCAGCCGCTTCAAGGTAAAGAGGTGCCCGCGCTTTTTCTTTTCAATATTGCGGAAAGCGCGAAAACCGATTTAGAAGCGTTTGCATCCCAACAGAAATTTGAACTTCGTTACCTTGCGCCGATTGTGCAAGCACGCATCACGAAAGTAAACGATCGCGCCCCCGAAAATGAAATGTTCCAGAAATATCCGGTGAGGCTTACTTATCGCGGGAGCCTGATCAAAAACGAAAAGCTCTTGAAGGGCACGATGCCCAGTCAGCCTGTTGAAGCAGATCAACGTGTCGCGGTTTCGATTGAAGACGGTTTTGCCGATCGAACGGGATTGAAATTAGGCGATACTCTCACGTTCGATGTTCAGGGTGTGCCGGTCGACGCGCGAATCACCAGTCTCCGGCAAGTGAAATGGACGGATTTCAACCCGAATTTCTTCATGGTTTTGCAGCCAGGGGCGATCGATGAAGCGCCAAAATCTTACTTGGCCTCTGTCTACTTGGAAGGCGGTCAGGATAAAGCGAGCGTTCAATATGAACTTGTTAAAAGGTTTCCGGATTTGAGCGTGCTCGATATCGGGCGCACGATTGAGAAAGTGGTCGAGATCGTTCAGTCGGTCATCGGGCCCGTGAAACTTGCGGCCCGAATGGCCGTCCTCATGAGTTTTCTGATTTTAATGGGCGTTATTTCTCACAATCTTTCACTCCGCCGGCGGGAACTCGACATCCAAAAATTGCTCGGGGCCGATCTCGCGCTGATTCGAAGATTGATCGTAAGCGAATACCTTCTCCTGGCTTTGGGTGCCGCGATCCTGGGATCGGCTTTCGCTATCGCGATTACAGCGCTGGTGACGAGCCAGATATTCCAGATCGGCCTTCGAATTGACGTGGCGGCACTGCTCGTTTCGGTGGCGGGTACGCTTCTTCTGACCTCAGGTCTCACTTATTTGGTCGCAACGCGCGTCTTACGGCAGGGATCAGCGGCGACGAAGCTTTGACCACTCACCCCAATGTGGTAAATATAAGCCCTCTGGAGGAACCCGACATGAATTCACGCCCGCTCATCTTTTTGGGGTCTCTTTTGCCTGTGCTCGCGATGGCTGTTCTGGGACGCCTGATTCCGCACCCGGCGAACGTCACGCCGATCGTTGCCACCGCTCTTTTCATGAGCGCATTTGGCGGAGCTCAATTTACCGGCTCACGTTTCGCCAAAATCGGCGCCGTGATTCTTCCTTTGGCCGCGATGTTCGTTTCGGATCTCGCGCTCGGTTTTCACAATCAAATGTTTTCTGTTTATGGCTCGATCGTTTTGATCAGCCTGATCGGGTTCGCCTTGGCGGAGAAGCGTTCAGCGGGTCGTGTGATCGTCGCGTCTGTTGCGGGCTCGACTTTGTTTTTCCTAATCACGAATTTTACAGTTTGGTTAGCGGGTGAGATGTACGCGAAAACAAGCACGGGTCTTGTTGAGTGCTATACTCTGGCTCTTCCGTTTTACCGTAACGGCTTGATCGGCGATCTCGCTTATTCGGGCTTGTTATTCGGTGCTTGGGCGTTGTTGGCAAACGCAAGCACGACTTCGAAAGTTAAAGGAACGATCTAAAAATGGCCGATAAGAACGACGCCTGGGGCGAAAACAAGCCGGGCAAATACTTTGTGGACCGTTCGTGCATCGCATGCGATGCGTGCTGTATCGCGGCCCCCGACAACTTCAAGATGGAAGAAAACGACGGGCACGCTTATTTGAGCAAGCAGCCGACAACGCCTGCTGAAGAAGACCAGTGCCGTGAGGCGATGGAAGGCTGCCCCGTCGAAGCCATCGGCTCAGACGGCGACGCTTAAGACGAAAATAAAAAAAGGCGCCGGATTCCGGGCGCCTTCTCTTAACTCCATCACTCGATTCAAATCACTCGACGATCGATGGAAGCTTCAACTGTTCCTGAATATATCTGTAGTTTGAGCCCACCCAGAATCCGAAGTAGTTCGGGTAGGGTTCGCGCTTCTCTTGAAGCGTGCGGCGTAGTGTTTCGGGAACGCGGCCGATGTTATAGAGGGTCGCCAAAATTTCTGGGCGGTGCGAGATATCGATTCCCGCGCGACCATATTGCTCTTGAGCGTCGCGAAGGATAGCGGCCGCGTATCGCAAAGCTCCTTCTGGAGTGAAAAGGGCCTGCTTGA
>Ga0068856_100008219_pt1 | contig 10170 bp, 11 predicted proteins | sample KBSCornC62_FD_66595 | JGI IMG/M metagenome (GOLD analysis project Ga0068856, IMG submission 66595) | Corn rhizosphere microbial communities from Kellogg Biological Station, Michigan, USA - KBS Corn C6-2 | ecosystem: Host-associated > Plants > Roots > Rhizosphere > Soil ... | reverse complement strand
ATCCCGGAGTACCGCGAGTACACCGCGTCTGTGCAGCGGGCCGGCCGGGAGATCGAGCAGGAGTTCGGCACCGACGACTGGGATCCGGTGCTGCTCGAAGTGGGCAACGACTACCCGGGATCGCTGGCCGCGCTGCGGCTCGCCGACGTGCTGCTGGTCAACCCGGTCCGGGATGGGATGAACCTGGTGGCCAAGGAGGGCGTGGTGCTCTCCGAGCGGGACTGCGCGGTGGTGCTGTCCCGGGAGGCCGGGGTCGCCGACGAGTACGGAGAGGACGCGCTGCTGGTCAACCCCTACGACGTGACCGAGACCGCTGAGGCGCTGCACGCGGCGCTGTCCATGCCGGCCGAAGAGCGGCAGGAGCGGGCCAAGCGGCTGCTGGCCGCGGCGACCGCGCTCCCGCCGGCCGCCTGGTTCCGCCAGCAGCTGGACGCACTGGACCGCTGATCCTCATCCGGGCCTGACGGGAGCCACAGACTCTACACAGGATCAGCTCCGACGATCGTTGAAACCACAACGATCAAGGGAGGCGCGATGGGCACGGGCACCGCGGTGACCGCTCGGCCGGGCCCCAGGTGGGGGATCGCCAGCTTCCCGTCGATCGGCACCACCGCCCGGGTGCTGGTGACCGCGGCGCAGCGGCTCGGCGACGCGGTGGAGGTGGTGAGCTCCCAGCTCGAGCAGCTGGACGACGTCGCCTCCCGGTTCCGCGCCGACTCCGAGGTGGCCCGGCTGGCCTCCGGCCGGCCGACCGCGGTGTCCCCGCTGCTGCTCGGGCTGGTGCAGGCCGCGCTGCGGGCGGCCAGGATCAGCGGCGGCGCCGTCGACCCGACCGTGGGCGGTGCGCTGTCCGGGCTCGGGTACGACCGTGACTTCACCGCGGTGGCGGCCCGGCCGGCCGGCCCGCTGGTGGTCCGCCGGGTGCCGGGCTGGTGGGCGGTCGAGGTCGACCCGGACGCCCGGACCGTCCGGGTGCCGACCGGCGTCGTGCTCGATCTCGGCGCGACCGCCAAGGCGTACGCGGCCGACCGCGCCGCCCGGGACGCGGCCGCCGCGGCCGGCTGTGGCGTGCTGGTCTCGCTCGGTGGCGACGTCGCCGTCGCGGGCGCCTGCCCGTCCGGCGGCTGGACCGTCCGGCTGTCCGACGACGCGAACGACACCGACCCGGACCTGCCGTCGGTGCGCATCCGTTCCGGCGGGCTGGCCACCTCCTCGACCGCGGTCCGGCACTGGCGGCGCGGCGGGATCGCGCTGCACCACATCCTCGACCCGGTGACCGGGCTTCCGGCCGACACGCCCTGGCGGACCGTCTCGGTCGCGGCCGCGTCCTGCCTGGACGCGCAGATAGCGGCGACCGCGACGATGGTGCGCGGGCTGGACTGGCTCGGGCCGACCGGGCTGCCGGCCCGGCTGGTCGGCACCGACGGCGCCGTGCGCGCCGTCGGGGGGTGGCCGGCGTGACCGTCGGGGTGCTCTGGCTGGTCTCCCGCGCCGCTGGCGTCGTCGCGCTGACGCTGCTCACGACGACCGTGGTGCTCGGCACCGTCTCGACCGCACCGACCCGCTCGGTGACCTGGCCGCGCTGGGCCCGGCAGACGCTGCACCGCGATGTCGCGCTGCTGTCGCTGGGCGCGCTGGCCGTGCACATCAGCGCGGTCGTGCTGGACAACTTCGTCAACGTCCAGTGGTACGTGGCGGTCGTGCCGTTCGTCTCGGCGTACCGGCCGTTCCGGGTCGGGCTGGGGACGCTCGCGTTCGACATGGTTCTCCTGGTGATCGCGACCAGCCTGATGCGGGTCCGGCTCGGCCTCAGGAACTGGCGCGCGGTGCATTGGCTCACGTATGCGGCCTGGCCGGTCGCGGTCCTGCACTACCTGACCACCGGCACCGACGCGCGCACGCCCTGGGGCTTGCTGCTCGCGCTGCTGGCCATCGGCGCCGTCGCCGTCGCCGTGGGAGCCCGGATCAAGGCCGCCTCGGTGCCCTCGACGGTGCCGCCCGCGGCGAGGAGCGGCCGATGACAGCGACGCTGCCCGCCCGCCTGCTCGGCGGTGCGCCGCTCGGGCCGCGCCCGGCCGGGGTGGACGTCGAGGCGGTGGTGGGCGCGGCCGGGCTGGTCGGGCGCGGTGGCGGTGGCTTCCCGACCGCCCGCAAGCTGGCCGCCGTCCGGGGCCGGCGCCGCCCGGTGCTGATCGCCAACGCCTGCGACGGCGAGCCGCTCTCGGTCAAGGACGCCACGCTGCTGGCCCACGCGCCGCACCTGGCGCTGGAGGGCATCGTGCTGGCCGCGCGGTCGGTCGGGGCCCGGGAGGCGTACCTGTGCCTGCAGGCGGGCTCGCCCGCGTTGCCGGCGGTGCGGGACGCGCTGCTCCGGCACGACCTCGGCGGCGTCACCGTGCGGCTCACCCCGGTCCCGGACCGGTACGTGGCCAGCGAGGAGTCGGCGCTGGTGCAGCTGCTCTCCGGCGGCCCGGCGCTGCCCACCTCCCGCCCGCCGCGGCCGGCCGAGCGGGGCGTGCACGGCGCGCCCACCCTGGTGCTCAACGCCGAGACGCTCGCGAACGTGGCGGTGGCCGTCCACTGTGGACCGGAGCTGTACCGGTCGGTCGGCGACCCGGCCGAGCCGGGCACGCTGCTGGTCACCGTGGCCGGCGCGGTGCCGGCGCCCGGGGTGGTCGAGCTGCCGACCGGTACGCCGGCCGGGACGGCGCTGGCCGCCGCCGGGGTCGCTCCCGCCGGGATCGGCGCGGTCCTCACCGGCGGGTACGGCGGAGCCTGGCTGCCGGGCGAGGCGGTTTGGAACGCGCCGCTCAGCTACGCGGGGATGCGCGCCGCCGGCGGCGTGCTCGGCCCGGGCATCCTCGGCGTGCTGCCCCGGCACGCCTGCGGGCTGGCCGAGACCGCGGCGGTCGCCCGCTACCTGGCCGGGCAGAGCGCCGGCCAGTGCGGCCCGTGCATGTTCGGGCTGCCGGACATCGCCGGGGCGCTGGAAGCCGCGGTCGCGGGCGGGCGGCACGCCCCGGCCGCGCTGGCCGCCGTACGGCGGTGGACGGCGACGCTGCCCGGGCGGGGCGCGTGCCGGCATCCGGACGGCGCCGCCCGGCTGGTCGCCTCGGCGCTACTGGTGTTCGCCGCGGACCTGTCCGCACACGTGTCCGGCCGGCCGTGTGCCGGCTTCTACGGACCGCGTTACCTGGAGGTGCCGCGGTGAGGATCGAGGTGGACCGGATCGCCTGCCGCGGCGACGGCCTGTGCGCCGGGCTGCTGCCGGAGGCGGTCACCCTGGACGACTGGGGCTTCCCGATCGTCGGCCCGTTGCCGCCCGGCAGCGAGAAGGCGGCCCGCCGCGCGGTGGCGGCCTGCCCGGCCCTGGCCCTGCGACTGGAGGCGAGCAGATGAACGAGCCCGAGTGCCCGCAGGGCGAGTGGGGAGCGACGAGGGCTGAGCCGGCCGAGGGACGAGGCCGGGTCTGTCGGAGGAGCGGGAGATGAACGAGCCCGAGTGCCCGCAGGGCGAGTGGGGAGCGACGAGGGCTGAGCGGGTCGAGGGACGAGGCCGGGTCTGTCGGAGGAGCGGGAGATGAACGAGCGCGAGTGGGGAGCCGACCCGGCGCCTTCGCTTCGCCGGGCCGAACAGCGGGCTCGGCGCGACATGGACGAGCGGGACCGGACGCTGGCCCGGGTGCGGACGACGACGGCGGTGACCGGGATCGGCGCGGTCCTGGTCGGCGGGACGCTGGCCGGCTGGCTCGGGCACGAGGCCACCCAGAAGGCCGCGACCAACCCGGCGTCCTCGTCGACCTCCGACCCGGGTACGGCGTCGAACTCGGACGGGGGGCTGTCCGGCCCGGACAGCCTGCCGGACTCGGGCTCCGGCTCCGGCTCCGGCCAGCCCGGGATCACCTCCGGCGGCTCCTGACCGCGTCCAGCTCGTCGGCGAGCCGGGCGAGCAGCGCGACGACCCCGGGCGGCCCGTCGACCGCGACGTCGGCGGCCTCGGCCACATCGGCCGCCTCCGCCGACGCGCTGGCCACCGTCAGCCCGGGCGTCCCGGCCCGGCGCAGCTGCTCGACCGCGGCGAACCCGGGCAGGTCGCCGACGTCGTCGCCGGCGAACAGCACCGCGGCGGGCCGGCGCTCGTCGGCCAGCCGGCGCAGCACGCCGCCCTTGTCGAAGCCGGGCGGCCGCAGCTCCACGACCATCTTGCCGGGATGCGCCTCCAGGCCGTACCGGGCGGCGAACCGCGTCAGGTCCGGCCGCAGCCGGGCCAGCTCGCCGTCCGGGTCGGGGGTACGCCGGGTGTGCACGACCAGCGCGAGCCGCTTGTCCTCGACCCAGACCCCGGGGTCGGCGCCGGCCTCGGCCAGCGCCGGTGGCAGCTCGGACCTGGCCGCGGCCACCTCGGGCGGGTCGTCCGGGGTGGTCAGCCGCCCGTCCGCCCACAGCTCCGCGCCGTACTGGCCCTCGACGAGCAGGCCGGGCACCGAGTCGAGGCCGCCGAGCCGGACGACGACCTCGGCCGGCCGGCCGGTGACCACGGCGAGCGTGCCGACCCGGCCGGTGAGCCGGCGCAGCGCCTCGATCGCGCCGGGCGCCGGCACCGCCCGGTCGGGGTCGGCGACGATCGGCGCCAGCACGCCGTCGTAGTCCAGCGCGATCAGCGCCCGCTCCGGCGCCGACACGATCGCGTCCCAGCCCACCTGCCCCGGTCCGTCCATGCCCGGCAGCGTACGGTCGCGCGGTGGCCGGAGATCTGACCCCCGTGTCCGTGGAGGCAGCGGAGCTGGGTGAGTGCGCCCGCTGGGACGCCGAGCGGGGCGAGCTGCTCTGGGTCGACATCATGGCCGGCGTGCTGCGCCGCGCGGTCGAGGACGGCGACCGGCTGCGGACGGTGGCCGAGCTGTCGATCGGCGAGCCGCTCAGCGCGATCGCGCCGGTCGCGGACCGCGAGGGCTGGCTGTGCGCGGCCGGCCGCGGCTTCCGCCACCTGGCCCCGGACGGGACGGTGACCCGGCTGCTGGACACCGAGCCCGAGGACGTCCGGATGAACGACGCCGCCTGCGACCTGCAAGGCCGGTTCTGGGCCGGGTCGATGGCGTACGACCAGCGGGCCGGCGCCGGCCGGTTGCAGCGGTGCGATCCGGACGGGGGGGTGCGGGTCGTGCTCCCGACCGCCACCATCGCCAACGGCCTCGACTGGAGCCCGGACGGCGGCACGCTCTACTACGCCGACAGCGGTCTCGGGATCCTGACCGCCTACGACCCGGAGACGATGACCGGCCGGGTGCTGGTCCGGCCCGACCGCGGTGTCGTGGACGGGCTCACCGTGGACGACGAGGGCGCGATCTGGGCGGCGCTCAACGGCGGGGGCGAGGTGCGGCGGTACGCGCCGGACGGCAGCACGCTGGCGGTCCTGCCGCTGCCGGTCAGCCAACCGACCTCGGTCGCGATCGGCGGGGCGAGCGGCCGGCGCCTGTTCGTCACCACCGCGTTCGAGAAGATGAGCCGGGAGCAGCGGGCGCGCGAGCCCGAGGCGGGCCGGGTGTTCGCCGCCGAGGTCGGCGTCGGTGCCCCGCCGGTCCGCCCGTACCGGGGCAAGCTGCCCGGATTCCAGGGGTAGATCCGGGGGATCCCGCATGAGCCGGGTATGCGGAGGACATAGCTTCGAGACATGGAGCCCACGAAACGCCTCTATCGCCCCCGCCGCGGACGGATGATCGGCGGCGTCTGTGCCGGTCTCGGACTGCGCTTCGGACTGTCCGCGACCCTGGTCCGGGTGCTGTTCCTGCTGTCCTGCCTCCTTCCGGGACCGCAGGTCGTGCTGTACATCATCTTGTGGGTGCTGCTCCCGTCGGAGTGATGGTTGCGCGGGAGGCCCCCGGGAAACGTAGGGGTGACGCAACACGACTCAGGCGGGAGACAAAGATGATCGACCAGGCATCGGTGCCGTCGCTCATGGGATCGACGGTCCGCGACAGTGCCGGCGAGAAGATCGGCAAGGTCGGCCAGGTCTACCTGGACGACACCACCGGGCAGCCGGAGTGGGTGACCGTGCGGACGGGCCTGTTCGGCACCAAGGAGAGCTTCGTCCCGCTGGCCGCGGCCAGGGTCGAGGGTGACGAGCTGGTCGTCGACATCGCCAAGAGCAAGGTCCACGACGCGCCCCGGATCGACGAGGACGGGCACCTGTCGGAGGAGCAGGAGAACGAGCTCTACACGTACTACGGCGTCAGCCAGGGTCCGTTCGGCCGGCAGACGCCGACCGGGACCGGCGCGGGTTCGCTGGCCGGCGATGCCGGCTCGGCTGCCGGTCTGGCCGCCGGTGGGGGCCTGGCCGGCGAGGCGACGGCCGGCGAGGGGATGGCCGGTGTGGCCGCCGCGGAGGCCGACCCGACCGGCACGCCGCTGGGCGACCAGGACGTGGCCCAGGCGATGGGCGGCACGGGGTTCACCGAGACCGACGAAGCGGGCGACGCGGTCGGCCCGGACTTCGCCCGCGGCGAGGACGCGTCGGTGACCGGCGTCGGCGGCACCAGTGGCGGCCCGGACTTCGCCCGCGGCGAGGACGCGTCGGTGACCGGCCGCCCGTCCGCGGCCGGTCCGGACTTCGCCCGCGGCAGCGACGTCGAGGCCGGCCCCGCTGGCAGCGTCGTGGAGAGCGGGCCCGGCGCCGGCCGCGGCCGGCTTCGCCGCTGGCTGGTCAGCGACGAGCAGACCGCGACGCCGGTGGTGGACGAGTCCGGCGAGGTGATCGGCGAGGTCCGCACCGAGCGGGTGGACCTGCGGCCGCTGGACGAGGACGGGGACGAGACCCGCTGACGCGCGACCGGTCCGCCGCGGTCACTGCGGCGGGCCGGTCCACTCCAGCAGCAGGATCGTCGCGTCGTCCTGCAGCACGCCGTGCTGGTGGTCCAGCACGGCCATGATCAGCCGGCGCAGCACCTCGGGGCCGTCCAGCCCGGAGGCCGACGCCCGGACGACGAAGTCGGCCAGCCGCTCCTCGGTGAAGAACTGGCCGAGCCGGCGGGCCTCGACCACGCCGTCGGTGTAGAGCGCCAGCCGGTCACCCGGCTCCAGCTGGAGCGTGTGCACCGGCGGGCCGTGCTCGGTGAACCGCAGCCCGAACGGTGTGGCCGGCCGGGCCGGCGGCAGCGTGACCGCCCGCTCGTGCCGGATCAGCAGCGGCGGCAGGTGTCCGGCGGACACCCAGCGCACCGTCCCGGTGGGCACGTCGAGGTCGAGCAGCAGCCCGGTGGCGAACTGCGTCCGGCCGAACTGGGTGGCCAGCGCGACGTCGATCGCCTCGTACGAGTCGGCCAGATCGGCCCGGCCGCGCCGGGCGTTCCGGTACGCGCCGACCGCCAGGGTGGACAGCAGTGTCGCGCCGAGGCCGTGCCCCATCGCGTCGAACAGGGCCACGTGCAGCCGCCCGTCGTTGAGCGCGTAGTCGAACGCGTCGCCGCCGACCTCGTCCCAGGGCTCCAGCAGCCCGGACAGCGAGACCCCGGTGGCCCGTACGGTCGTCGGCGGCAGCAGCCGCCACTGGATCTCGGCCGGCAGCCGCATCGGCCGCGCCCGCCGGACCAGCTCGAAGATGTCCCCGTACGCCCAGTGGGTGGCGATCAACATCGCGACCAGGTCGGCGAACAGCTCGGCATCGGGCGTCACCCCGTCCGCGTCGGCGGCGGCGACCGTGGCCTCCAGCACGCCGAGCCGCTCGCAGCCCTCCCGCAGCGGCAGCCAGAGCCGGCGGGTCGTCTCGTTCGTGCCCTCGCTGGCGAGCGGGAGGCCGGTCCGGTACGCCCGACCGGCCAGCGTGCCGTCCACGCCGAGCGGCAGTCGGGCCGGCATGCCCTCGCGGGGGACCGGCACCAGTCGGACCTGGCCGTAGTCGGCGAGGTAGATCACCGCGTCGGCGAGGCCGGCCTCGGCGGCGGAGTCGGCCACCAGCCGCGCGAGCTGCCCAGGGCCGGTGTCACGGGTCCGGCGAACCAGCTCGCCCAGGACGGCGGTCGGGTCGCACACCATGACCCAGACCATAGGGGCGAACCGGAGCAGCGCAGTACCGTCGGAGTCGTGGGACATGGGCACGGACACGCCGGTTCCGGCGCGGTGACGGCTGCGGCCGCCTACCGCGGCCGGCTGGTCGCCGTGCTCGGGATCACCGGCGCCGTGCTGGTGATAGAGGTTGTCGTCGGCCTGCTCGCCGGCAGCCTGGCGCTGCTGGCCGATGCCGGCCACATGGCCACCGACGCGCTCGGCCTCGGGCTCGCCCTGCTGGCGGTCCGGATGGCCGGCCGGACCCCGACCGTGCACCGGACATTCGGGTGGCAGCGCGCCGAGGTGCTCGCCGCCGGCGGCAACGCACTTCTGCTGCTCGGCGTGGCCGCGGTGGTGGTCGTGGAGGCGCTGCGCCGGCTGGCCGACCCGCCGCCGATCGACACCACGGCCGTGCTGTTCGCCGCGTCCCTCGGGCTGGTCGCCAACATGACCTCGCTCGGCCTGCTGGCCCGCGGCCGCCGCGAGTCGCTGAACATCCGCGGCGCGTTCCTCGAAGTCGTCGGCGACGCCCTCGGCTCCGTCGCGGTGCTGGTCGCCGCGGCCGTCATCGCGATCACCGGGGATCTGCGGGCGGACCCGATCGCCTCGCTGGTGATCGCCGCGCTGATCGTGCCCAGGGCGGTCAGGCTGCTCCGGGACGCCGCCGAGGTCCTGCTCGAGGGCACCCCGCGCGGCGTCGACCTGGTCGAGGTACGCCGACACATGCTGGCCCAGCCCGGGGTCGTGGACGTGCACGACCTACACGCCTGGACGATCACCAGCGGCGTGCCGGTCCTGTCCGCACATGTGACCGTCGAGGACGAGGTGCTCGGCGACGGCTGCGGCGGCAGCATGCTCGACCGGCTGCACCACTGCCTGCGCGAGGACTTCGACGTCGAGCACTCGACCTTCCAGCTGGAGCCGGCCGGCCACCGTGACCACGAGGGCGCCGACCACCACTGACGACCCTGAGTGGTCACCTCTTCGCGGCGGGTCGATAGTGCCGCGGTTCCCCTTTACACCGCCGGCGGAAGTGCCCATGCTGCCGCCCGGAAGGGTCGCCTGAGAGGCGGGCGGCGGCCTGGGTCACGGGGAGTGTCATGGGCAAACACCGCTCCGGGCGCATGCGCCGCCCGGTGCTCTGGGGTGCCGCGGCGGTCCTGGTCGCCGTCGCGGTGGGCGCGGGCGCGATCGCCGTGGCCGATCGAGGGCCGAGCAAGGAGACCAGGGCGAGCTCGGCGGTGCTGGCCGAGTCCACCTGCGACCAGACGCTGAAGGTCGTCACCGCGACCTCGTTCGCGAAGGTGCTCGCCAGGGTGCGGCCGTCGCTGGCCACCGGGCCGCAGTGCATCGCACTCGACACCGTCGTGGTGGACGGCCGGGACGCCGCCGCGCGGGTCGCGGAGCGGATGGCGGACGTCTGGATTCCGGACGACCTGTCCTGGGCCGCCGTGGCCCGCGGCGGCCTGCTGGCCGACGACGGCGAGACCGGCTCCGGCACCGTGCTCGCCACCAGTCCGATCTACATGGTCACCGACACCGCCACCGCGTCCAGGCTGACCGGCGCCGGCGGCAGCTGGCTGGCGCTGTCGAAGCTGGTCGCGGAGCCGAACGGGGTGCGTCTCGCCGTCCGCGACCCGAACGGCTCCGGCGACGGCATGGTCGCGGCCGGCAGCCTGGGCGAGGCGGTGTGGATCAAGGACGGGATGGACGCGTCCTCGGCGGCGCTGTCCGCGGTGCTCCGGCAGACCCGTACGGTTCCCGGCACCGCCACGGCCCTGCCGGACCGGCCGGGGGAGATCGGCCTGGTCCCGGAGTACGCGCTGCTGAGCGCGAAGCGCACCGCCGAGGACGCGGCCGTGCTGGCCGGGACCGACCACACCGCCGCGCTCCGGTACGGCTGGCTGCCGACCGCGGCGGCGGTGGCCGATCCGGCCCGCAAGGCCGGGCTCGACCGGCTGCTGGCCGCGCTGAAGAGCCGGGAAGCCGACAGTGCGTACGTGGCGGCCGGGCTGCGCCGGCCGGACGGGCCCGCCCCGGGGGACGCGGCCGTACGGCTGCCGCGGCTGACCGCCCCGGCGCTGCCCGTCCTGGAGCCGCACCACGTCGACCACGTCTTCGCCGCCTGGTA
>Ga0068856_100008217_pt1 | contig 10172 bp, 6 predicted proteins | sample KBSCornC62_FD_66595 | JGI IMG/M metagenome (GOLD analysis project Ga0068856, IMG submission 66595) | Corn rhizosphere microbial communities from Kellogg Biological Station, Michigan, USA - KBS Corn C6-2 | ecosystem: Host-associated > Plants > Roots > Rhizosphere > Soil ... | reverse complement strand
GGCCTGTGGCAGTTCATGCCCGAGACCGGGCGCGCCTACCACTTGAACATCGTAGAGGGTGCGATCGACGAACGCCTGAGCCCCTTCAAGTCCACCGAAGCTGGCATCCGAATGCTGGCGGATCTACGGCTCAAGCTCGGCTCCTGGGATCTCGTGTTCGCAAGCTACAACCTGGGTCCGTTCGGCGTGCTGGCTCGTCTGGAAAAGGCCGGGGGCGACGCCTCCTTCTGGGACTTGGTCGACGCGGATCTGCTGCCGGACGAGACCGCAAACTACGCACCGACCGTCGATGCGATCGCTCTTATCTTGGCCAACCTGCAGCGGCTGAAATTCGCGGGCGTCCAAATCCGCGCGCCGCAGCTGACGGCAGACCTGGAGGTCGCTGGAGGCACCCGCTTGAGCCTCGTCGCGCGCGCGGCTGCTACCAGTGTGGCCCAGCTTCATGCCCTGAATCTGGACTTCTCCGGCGACGTGGTGCCGGTGATTCCGGGCGGTGCGATCGCCGTCCAGGTCCCGAAAGACGTGGTTTGGCAGGCTCGTGATGCGTTGAAGGAGCTATTGGCGAGCAAAGATGGCGCCGATCAGTGCGTTCCGGCCACTTTTGACTGGGGTAAGCAGCGCTTCACCCCGGAAATGGACCAAGCCTGCCAGAGACGACTGAGCTCGGCCGCGCGCGAATCGCCGTAGATTGCGCATGCAGGCGTGTAAATGCTGGGACTCTGGGCGAAGCTACGGGTAGACTGCCGCTTCCGAATGGGGCCGGTTGCAATTCGGGTTTTAAGGAGAGATTCCGATGGCGCACGACATGTTCATCAAGATTGACGATATCAAAGGGGAGTCAATGGACGCCAAGCACGCGGGCGAGATCGACATCTTGTCCTGGAGCTGGGGCATGACTCAGACTGGCACCGCTCAGCTCGGTCCAGGCGGCGGGGCGGGGAAGGTCCAAGTAAACGACCTCACCATCACCAAATATGTCGATAGGGCTTCGCCGATCCTCCTCAAGCAGTGCTGCAGCGGCAAGCACATGACCTCCGCGGTTCTGGTGGTGCGGAAGGCGGGCGGCACCCCGCTCGAGTACCTGAAGATCACGATGGAGGATCTGATCATCGCTGCGATCACGCACGGCGGCAGCGGGAGTGACGACAAGTTGACCGAGAACATCACCCTCAACTTCGCACGCGTGAAGTTGGAGTACGTGCCGCAAAAGAAGGACGGCAGCGGTGACGCTTCCGTCCCGATGGGCTGGGACATCGCGGCCAACAAGGAGCTCTGAGCGCAGTTTCGTCGCGGCGGGCCCGAGGCGGCGGTTGGATCCGCGACCGCCTACTCGGGCTCGATGATGCTCTCGCTTCGCGGAGCCCAACCCTAACTCGGAGCAGCATCGGCGGGTGCTCGGTCTAGCGTGACTCAAGTGTCATTCAGTAAGTTCGAAGGTCGTTCGAGCGCGCGGAGCTCGAACGCAGAGTGGTCATGGTAGCGAAGCCCATCTGGACCGAAGGGTTGCTGCTCAGCCAGCATCATTTCCAGCATCAAGATCGGTACCACGAGGAACTGCTCTCGGCCCGGGTGGGCGCCGTCGTTCACTACGCGTGGGGGATCACCGGCCTCGAAATCGACGAGCGCACACTCAGCTCGGGTCAGTTCAAGCTGCGCCGCTTGGTGGCGATTTGGCCTGACGGCGCGAGCGTGACGACTGGCGAAGGCGCGCGCGACCCCGCGCCCGCGCCGCGCAGCTTCGAGGCGGCGTTCACTCCGGAGCTTGCCACGCTCGAAGTCTTCGTGGGCCTCGCCTACGAGTCGGGCTCGGCGCTGCTCGAGGACAGCGGGAGAAATCTCGGTTCGCGCCGCTATGTCCGTGAAGCGTTGGAGGTCGCCGACCTGAACACCGGCACCTCTCGACAAGAAATAGAATATGCGCGGCCGAACCTGCGCATCTTTTTCGGGGGTGAAGCCCAAGACGGCTTCGCGACGATCCGAGTCGCCGAGTTGGTTCGCCAGGCCAACGGTCAGATCATCGTGCGAGACAACCACGTCCCGCCCGTACTACGCATTTCCGCTGCGCCATTCTTGGTCAGCGGCTTGCAGCGCGTGCTTGCTGGAATTGCGGCACGGCAGCGCCAGCTGTCGGCTGACCGAGGCCAGCGCCAAGCAGGCAGCGTCGAGTTTCACGGTTCCGAGGCGCGCAAATTTTGGCTCTTACACACCTTGAATGGCGCCCTTCCCGCCTTGAGCCACGCGATCGAGAGCGGCCGTTCACACCCGGAAGAGATCTATCTCTTTTTGAGCGTGCTCGTCGGTCAATTGTGCACTTTCTCGATGGACTCGGATCCGCTCAGCGTGCCGAAGTTCAACTATCTCGACCTGGGCAATGTCTTCGAGGAGCTGTTTGCACGCGTGCTTTCTTTGCTATCCGGGGGCATCGAACAAGCGTACCTCGAGATCCCTCTGGAACATCGCCAAGATGGCATGTTCATCGGCAAAATCGTCGATCCGCGCGTGTTCTCGAAAGAGTTCTTCATCGCCGTACAGTCGAAGCAGCCCGAGGCACTCGTTCGTGAGCGCGTGCCGGCAGTGCTGAAGATGGCGAGTTGGAACCAGATCTACGATGTGGTGAAACAGGCACGACACGGCGTACGCTTGGAAATCGAGTGGAACCCCTCGGGGGCTCTGCCGCTGCGCCCGGGCTCGTGCTTTTTTCGCGTGCGGCGAGACGGCCCTTTTTGGGACGATATTTCCAGCACCGGCTCCGTCGCGCTCTACCTGCCCGTCGATCCAGATTGGAGCGGCACCATCATGTCCCTGTACGCGGTCAATCCCGCAGAGCTTCGCTGAGCGGTCACGCTCCGTCTTCGCCAGATGAACGCGCAAATTTATCGAGTGTGCGCCGACAGCTTGCGGTTCGCATTGATGTTGCCGACGGCGACGGATTTGCCGAGCGCGCCACAGCTGCGAGAGCGCGCGATTGCGGTGCTCGACGGCGCGGTCAGTCAGGGGCGCGCCGTCGGTTTGCCCGAAGCCGAACTCGCGGAAGCGCGCTACGCGCTGGTGGCATTTATCGACGAACAAGTCTTGAAATCGAACTGGTCGGCCCGAGCGGAGTGGATGAGCCAGCCGCTTCAGTTGACATTTTACCGGGAGTATACGGCGGGCGAGAATTTTTTCGTGCGGCTGCAGGCATTGCTGCAGAGCGGCTCGCGACCCTTCGCCCTCGAGATTTACTATCTATGCTTGGCGCTTGGCTTTCGTGGCGCGTACGCCGTGAGCGGCGATGTCACCCAAATCAGCGGTTATGTCGATGCCGCCCGACGGGAGCTCATGAAGAGCTTACCGAGTACGGCCAAGGTGGGGCCAAATGCGCGAGCGAGGGAGCTGCTCGGCGCGGATCGCAACAGCAATGCTTGGCTGATCGCGCTGATCGTGGGTGCGGTGTGCCTCGTGGTGCTCGTGCTCGTTGGTCTGCACGTCGAGCTTCGATCCGAGCTTGGCGAGGCGCTCAAAGCGTTCCCCAGGACGGCGACGCAAGCTAACCATTAGAGGGAGGACCGCGCCATGTTGTGGTTGGCTATCGCATGCGTCTTCGTCAGCGTGCTGAGTTGGGCAATCGTCCTCTTACTCAAGCTGCCGCTTTGGATTGCGGTGGTCGTGACCACGCTCGCGTTACTCGTGTTCGTCACGGTGTTCGTGGTTCGCCGTGTGCGTGCGGCCCTGCGCGCTCAGGCGCTCGAGCGCGAGTTGCTGCGGATGGCGACGGCCCAGGCTTCTCAGGTTCGCCCCGACCGACGCCCCGAAATCCTAGCGCTGCGAGAGCAGATGAAGGCGGCAATCGCCGGCTTGAAGCGCACGAAGCTGGGCGGGAAAGGCGGTAGCGCCGCGCTCTACGCTCTTCCTTGGTATGCGATCGTCGGGCCGCCCGCGGCGGGAAAAACGACGGCGCTGGAGAAATCGGGACTTTCCTTCACCGTCCCCCCGGGCCAGAGCGGCGCAAAGATCCGCGGGACCGCGGGCACGCGCAACTGCGACTGGTGGTTTTCGCGCGACGCCATCTTGCTCGACACGGCTGGGCGCTTCGCGACCGCGGAAGAAGACCAAGAAGAGTGGTTCGTATTTCTGGATACGATCCGAAAATCTCGTCCGGATCGCCCGCTCGACGGGCTCGTGGTCGGGGTGAGCATCGAGAGTTTGCAAGCCGGTGACGGAGAGCGGGCGGAGCTTGCCGCGAAGATCCGGGCGCGCATCGACGAAGTGATGAGTCGCCTCGAGATGGTGCTTCCGGTCTACGTGTTGTTTACGAAACTCGATTTGGTGAGCGGTTTCGTCGAATTCTGGGGGGATCTGACCAAAGCCGAACGGGCGCAAGCTTGGGGCGCCACGTTCGACTTGGACGACGCTCGGCTCGCCGAGCCCGGGCCGGCCGCGCAAGCCGAATTCGACATCCTAAGCTCGGTGATCCATGCCCGGATGTTGGAGCGATTGGGGCGCGAAGCCGTGTCCGAAGTGCGCGGCAAGATCTTGGGGTTCCCGCTGGCGTTCGACGAGCTGCGCGGTCCGGTTGGTCATTTCATCGACGAGCTGTGTCGGATCGATCCGTATCATGACTCGCCGATCTTGCGCGGCTTCTACTTCTCCAGCGGGACGCAGACCGGCGTCTCGATGGAGCGCGTGCTTTCGAACATGCATCGCGGTTTCGAGCTGCGTGCCGCGCCCGGAGCCGATCCGAAACGAGCTCGTGAGCCCCAGAGCTATTTCATAACCGAGCTGTTCGAGAAGGTGATCTTTCCGGATCGCCACTTGGGAATTCACTCGAGCGCGCGTTTACGGCGACGCACGACGCAACAAATCCTGGTCGCCGCGGCCGCGCTACTGACGACGTTGATCGCCGTACTCCCGGCGATGATAAGCTTCGGGCGAAACCGTGATTTGATCGCAGACACTGAAAATGATCTGAGCCGCGCGCGTGTCCTCGAGCGATCTCCGAGCACGACGGCGGCCGCCGCCGACCTGCTGCTGAACCGCGTCGTCGAGCTGGAAAGTGCGGCAAACGAGCTGAAGATTCCGGGGTTCTGGGGGCCACGGGTCGCGCCCGAGCTGCTTCAGGCCGCGCAGATCTCGTATCTCGAGCGACTACGCGCGATCGTAAACGGCCCGCTGCAGGCGGACCTGACCGCGAGCGTGCGCGACATCGGGAGTTTGGTTCGCGCGGACGCCGAGAACTTCAAAAGTGCTTACGATGATCTGAAGCTCTACTTGATGCTGACGCATCCCGTTCACCTCGACGTGGCTTGGGCATCCCCGAAGCTCACTCAGGTGTGGGTCCGTGCCATGGGCGGCGGGCAAACTGCGACCAACGACGGAAAGCTCGAAGCGCACTGCCGTCGTTATCTGGACGCACTTGCCGCGAACGCGAGCTGGGCTTGGGTGGGTGATGCGTCGGTCATCGCACGAGCGCAGGGCCGTCTCGGATCGCAGCCCTTGGATGAACTGCGCTTCGGCTGGTTGGTGGACAAGGCCAAGGACGTGCCGCCGATCAAACCGTCGAAGATTTTCTTCGGCCCTTCAGCGCAATACTTCAGCGCGCGCGACAACGTCGAGGTTCGCGGGCTATATACGGCCGCCGGTTGGGAGAAGGTGAAGGCTGCGCTCGCTTCTTCGGACGCCGAGTTCAATCTCGAGCCTTGGGTTCTGGGTAAAGAATCGGCCGTTGCCAGCGACCGCACCACCGACGTGACGCGCCTTCGAGAGCTGTACTTCGAGCGCTACGTTCGCGCCTGGTCGGACTTCATCGGCGCTTTGTCGGTCGCGGCCTCTCCGGATATCAAGACCGCCGATGACGAGCTCCGCGTCTTGACCGAAGCAAACGGCCCGTACATCCGTCTGTTTCGCACCATCTCCGAGAACACGGCGCTCGATCTCGACCCGGTGGCCACGTCCGTCACGGACAAGCTCTTGGAACAGGGCAAGAATGCGGCTGCGAAGGCCGTGCCGGGCGCCGATGCCGGCGTCAAAGAGCGCAGCGTGTCGAGCGTCGAGCGATACTTCGCACCGCTGGTGGAGTTTTCGGCGGGGGACCCGAGCAAAGGCAAGGATGCACCACCGTCGGGCCTGAGCCAATACCTCGCGCAACTGAGCACGCTCGAGGTTGCGCTGAGCCAGCTCGCGGAATCGAAAGCAGAGCCCGACGCGGCGTTCGCGGCGGAGCTCTCCCGTACCGCGGGCGCGGTGCAACGCCTCTTGAGCGGGCTCGATTCTCGAACTCGGCTGCTGGTCGAGCCTCTGCTGATGACGCCGATCCGGGGTAGCCGTGCTGGCGTCTTGAAAGCGGATGACTCGGCCCTCTCGGATCACTGGAAAGCCGAGGTCTGGGAGACTTGGAACACCAAGCTTGCGTCGCGCTTTCCGTTCACGGAGACCGGCGGTGACGCGAGCATCGCCGAGTTTTCGGATTTCTTTCGCCCGCAATCCGGGCTGATCTGGAAGTTTTTCGACAAGGAATTGGCGGAGCGATTGGAACGCTCCGGAGACAAGTTCGTGCCCAAGGCTGCGGCGGTTCCCACCGAGTTTCTGCCCGCATTCCTGAGCTGTCTGAATGTCGCGCAGGAGATCAGTGACGCCGTCTTCGGGACCTTGCCCGAAGCGAAGGTCCCTTTTTCGATCAACGTGCACAGCGCCGGCGGCGATGTCTCGCAGATCACGTTGCGGATCGACGGCGCCGCAACGACTTACAAGAACGAGGCCGAGCATTGGCAGCTCGCGCAGTGGCCGGGGGCCGGCCCAACGAAGGGCGCAACGCTGGAAGTCAAAGCGAGTGGCTTCACCGACGAAATCCCGCGTGAGGGCGACTTTGGTTTCTTCCGGTTGCTCCTTGCCGGTGGGATCAAGCAAGCAGGGACGGGACGCGAGCCAACGCCGATTTTCGCGGCGACCTGGAGTTTGAACCGCCCCGGATCTCCGCCGGTAACCATCGAGCTCAAGCCGTCGAAGGCGACGCAGCCGTTCGCGCGCGGTTTTTTTGCTCGCATGAAGTGCCCGCTGCAGATCATCGCCGGAGCGACGGCACAATGAGCGGCGCGTTTCAGGTGGTAGGCGCGTTTTGCGCATTTGGAAAGCTTCCGACCCATGCCGATTTCGTGCACGTCGGCGCCGGCTCCGAGTTGTTCGCGCGTTTCGACGACTGGCTCACCGACAGCGTCGAGTGGGCTCATGCACGAATGGGAGCAAGTTGGCGCGAAGCGTTCCGCGCCGGAACCATGCGCGCCTTCATGTACCGTGGTGCCGGCTCTGGCTTGGAGCAACCGCTGGTGGTCGGCGCGCTCGCTCCCAGTCGAGATGAGGCAGGGCGCCTGTTTCCCATGTGCCTGGGACGGTCTTTGAGCCCAACCGCAGAGTTCGTAAGGAACCCGCATTTACTTCCTTTCGCGTGCGAAAGCATTTGGCAAGCGGCTGGTGAGAGCCTCGCCGAGCTGGGTACGAACCCGGCCTTGGACCTGTCAGCACGCCTCGCTGACCTAGCCGAGCCAAACGCCGTCTCTTTCGGCGATGCCGCTTCGGCCTATGCGGCCTGGGGCGAGACCATGCAGCTTTCGGAGTTCGTCGCACTCGTCCTTGGGCCGGGGCAAGTTGGCGCGTTGCGCGCGATGTTACGGCTGATGTCGGAGGCCGTGCAGCCTCATCGCAACCAAGAGTTGCCGAGCACGCCTTTGAGTTTGCGTTTGCCGCTCGGGGCAGCAGGCGGTGCCGCAGTCTGCTTTTGGCTGGATGCGGTTCGCAGACTCGCCGGTTGGCGCGCAACGGTGCCGAGCATTTTTTGGTCCCAAGACGGTGATTCGGGCCGGCTTACCGTGCACTTGGGTGTCGCTCCGCCCGCGACTGTTTCCGAACTGTGGCTCCCCGACGCAAAGTCCGATGAATTCTGCGATCTCGCTGAGCCGCTCTCCGCCGCAACCGTTGATGCTCTGCCGCCTTTGCCGGGCGTGATTGAGCAGGTGCTTTCCGATCCGGCCGGCTCGGTTGCCGGACTCCTGGCGGCACTCGCCACCACCAGATGAGCACGCACGGCACGGGCCGTGTGCCTCGACCAAATGATCGTTGGCTTGGCCGCTCGCGAGCGCCAGGACTAAGCTGCGCCCGTGGCGATTGTCTTCGTGCTGCGCGCGTTTCACATGGACGATTCCCTACTCGCGGAGCAGCGGTTCCATCGGCTGCCGATCCGAATCGGCCGCAACGCGTTGGCGGATTTTCGGCTTCGTCACGGCTACGTGTCCGATTTTCACGTGATCATCGAAGACATTGCGGGTCGGCTGTGTGTTCGTGACTTGAACAGCCGCAATGGTGTGTACATGCTGACGCAGCGGCATGTGCCGGAACGGATCTCGCCGCAATCATCGGTCGATCTGGCAAAGTCCGGGTTCCGCTTCTTCCTCGGCGCGCAGTTGCGTTTGACCATCGAATTCGAGCAGACCGCGGCGCCGTTGTCGGCGCGGTCGTCGGCGGCGACCGGCAGCGTGCTCGGTAACCAGGCGATGCTGGAGGTCGGCGGCGATCACGGGAGTTGGCCGCCGCCGCGATCGCTCCCTCCCGCTCCGCCGGTTGCCGCGCCCGGCGCGGTGAGATCATCTTCGCCGCCAGCAGTCCCGTGGGATCTGAACGCGCGCTACCCCGTTCCAGCTCTTGGCTCGCAACCGCCGTCGCCTCCGGATTTGGCGAATGCGGGGCGGCTCAATCCTCTCCCGCCTGCTGGCTCGACGGGTTTCGAGCCAGCGCCTGCCGTCAGTCGGCAGGCGCTGGAATCGCCGGGAAACACGCTCGCGCATACGGGGATGTTGAATCTGTCGTTGGACCAAATGGCGCTGCAAGGGCTACGCGAGCTTGCGGAGTCGCTCGTGCCCGGCAAAGCGTTGGCCACGACTGGCGACTTGGCTCGCTTCATCACCAAGCTCCACGACACGGTCGAAGTGTTTTGCCGCTGCTTCATTCCGCTGCGCGAGGGCTACGCGCAGTTCGTGTCCTCTTTGGATTTGCAAAGGGCGGCCATGCAGCGCAGCGTCATGCGCTCACCTTCCTATCTGGCGGCGGATGCGGCGCGGGAGCCCGCTGCGCTCGCCGCCGCGCTGCTCGATTGGCGAGACCGCTCGATGGACGCTCCGAAGGCCATCGAGGAGATTTTCGCGGACCTGATGATCCATCAGGTCGCCTTACTCGATGGGGTCATGCAGGGTGTCCGAGGGCTTCTCGAACAACTTTCGCCGGACAACGTGGAACGCCAAGTCGACCCTGACGCCCACACGCGCTTCGCGCTAGACCGATCGAAGGCTCGCTACAAGGCCATCTGGGAAACGTACACCGCGCTTTACGACCAGCTCGCCGAGGAGAAGCAGGCTTTTGCCCACATTTTTGGGCCGCAGTTTACCGAAGCCTACCGCGAATATCGACGGCAGCGCGAGGAGTAGCGGCGGCAGCTTGGCACGCGGGGGAACCCCTGCCGATGTTCTGGGCCATTGGCCAATGATGCAGGATGCCCGACGCTTTTGTTGCTTCGGCCTCGCGGAATCATGTTCCTAGTTGCGAGGGCCCGCTCGTAGCAGATAGTGTCGCGCGCAAGGTGTGGCCATTGCTCGTGAAGCGCGTCTCTGCCCGTCGTCTGATCTCACTTCTGCTCTCGTCGGCGGCTCTCGCAGTCGTGTTGTGCGCGAGTGAGCTTGCGTCTGCGCAGAGCGCCATGCCGGCGGCCGTGCCCGAGCGCAGCGCCGGTTGGAACAGCGCCACCAAAATCATGGCGTTGTCGAGCGCAGGCTTGGTCATGATCATGCCCCGAATCTTCTATTCGGACCCGGAGGTCACAGCGGGTTGGAAGGCGCGCTGGCACGTCTCGGTGCTCGCCCCCACCATGACCTTGGCCGCGTTCACGCTGCTGAACGAGGTGTCGCTGAAGGACGCATTTGCATCCTACCGTCCGGGTTGCACGGCCGATAACCAAGGCCTCCCAGGTTGCGAATCTTACGGGATGTTCTCCTCGCCCAGCTTCCTCGCGTTTTCCGCGTTCGGGCAAGGCACTGGCATTTTCTTGGTCGACACCCTCAAGTGGAGCAGCGGGCACGTCAATGGCGGGGCACTCGTCGGCGACGTGGCCGCGCCCTTGGTCTTGTCCATCCTCACCGCCGTCGGTCGAGGTAGCG
>Ga0068856_100008216_pt1 | contig 10173 bp, 5 predicted proteins | sample KBSCornC62_FD_66595 | JGI IMG/M metagenome (GOLD analysis project Ga0068856, IMG submission 66595) | Corn rhizosphere microbial communities from Kellogg Biological Station, Michigan, USA - KBS Corn C6-2 | ecosystem: Host-associated > Plants > Roots > Rhizosphere > Soil ... | reverse complement strand
CTTACCCGCGGGCTTTATCATGAAAAAATATGGATACAAAGCAGGAATTATTACTGGCTTACTGGCATTTGCAATTGGGTCGTTCCTGTTTATTCCGGCGGCAAACACCCAGCAGTATTCATTTTTCCTGGTTGCTTTATTTATCATTGCTTGCGGCTTAACCATATTGGAAACGGCCGCCAATCCATTTGCGGTTGCCCTGGGCGATCCGTCAACAGGCACTCAACGGCTTAATTTCGCCCAGGCTTTTAACGGCCTGGCTGCGTTTTTGGCTCCTGTTGTGGGGGCGCGTATTATACTTACAAAAGGTTACAGCCCTGCACAGCTGAACGCTATGACAGAAAGCGGCCGGAAATTAGCGTTAGGCGCTGAAGCATCATCTGTAAAGGCCCCTTATTTTATTTTGGGCTGCGTACTCCTATTGGTCGCAGCAGCGTTTGCCTTTACCCGATTACCAAAAATTCAGCAGGATGAAAAACATACAGCAGGCAGAAATATTCTGCATGTGTTTAAACATCGTCACTTAGCACTTGGCGTTATCACACAGTTCTTTTATGTTGGGGCGCAGGTTTCTGTGTTCAGTCTTTTTATTTTATACGCTACAAAATCAGCCGGTATAACAGAAGTAAAGGCTGCTGATTACCTCGGTATATGTGGACTTGCATTTTTAATTGGCAGATTTTTCGGGACGTTCCTTATGCGTTTTTTCCAGCCAGGAAGGCTGCTTGCCATATATGCTTGTATCAATATAGCGCTTTGCATAGTAGCTATAGCAGGGCACGGAATGATAACGGTCTATACGGTTATCGCCATTTGCTTTTTTTGTTCTATCATGTTCCCCACTATTTTTGCATTGAGTATTAAGGACCTCGGGGGCGATACGGAGGTCGGCAGCAGTCTTGTCATCATGGCTATCGTGGGCGGAGCAATAATGCCGCGGATGTTTGGTTATATCAGCGATGTCACCGGAAATATCCAGTTAGGCTATTTTGTGCCGGCAGCTTGTCTAATTGTGGTCGCATATTTCGGCTTTAAAGGGCATAAGGTGGCAAAAGTGCTCCCGGATGAATTGCCAGTTTCAACCATTTATTGATTAAATTATAGAAACATGAGCAAAATGATATGGCCCAAGGTTATATTTGGTACAAGCGGACTCGGTAATTTATATGTGGCCCAAACCGATGCAGCTAAATGCTCCATAGTTGAAGCCTGTATATACCATTCAGAAAAACCTGTAGTATTTGATACTGCCGGAAAATACGGGGCGGGGCTTGCGCTTGAGTCTTTGGGAAAATCCTTGCGGCAATTAAATATTAAGCCCGCAGATGTATTGATCAGCAACAAACTGGGGTGGCTGCGCACCGAACTCAAAACTCCTGAACCAACTTTTGAACCGGGAGTTTGGCGCGACCTCAAACACGATGCGGTGCAACGCATTAGCTATAGTGGCATAATTGAATGCTATGAGCAGGGCAACGAATTGCTGAACGGCTACAAAGCAGATCTGGTATCGGTACATGACCCGGATGAATATATTGACCGGGGCCAGTCGCCGGCAGAAAAGGAGAAGCTTTATCAGGATGTGCTGTACGCCTATCACGCACTTCAGGACCTTAAACAGCAAAAAATGGTAAAAGCCATCGGGATCGGTTCAAAAAGCTGGCGGGTTATAGAGAAAGTAGCTAATGACATTGACCTGGATTGGGTAATGATTGCCAACAGCATGACGGTGCATAGCCACCCGGCGGAACTGGTTGCTTTTATGGAGAAATTAAAGGATAAGGGAATCGCCATCATCAATTCTGCCGTGTTCAATGGCGGCTTCCTCATCGGGTCGGATTACTACAACTACCAGCCTGTTAATCCGGTGAGTCACCCGGAACTTTATCAGTGGAGGGCCCGCTTTTATGAGTTATGTGCTGTGTATGAACTTCAGCCTGCGGCGGTTTGCGCCGGTTTTGGCCTGAGCGCACCGGGGGTGGTAAGCATAGCCCTGAATACAACGAATCAAAAACGAATTGCGGGCAATATCGCGATGGCAACGGACTGGATCCCTTCAGTTTTTTGGGCCGATATGAAGGAACAGGGGCTAATGGATACGGCCTATACGCATTTTTAACAAAAAATATAAAGAAATGAAAAGATACTGTTTAGCCGTCGATCTTAAAAATGATGAACAACTAATTGCCGAATACGAACACTGGCATAAAGCCGAAAACGGATGGCCTGAGATTCGCAAAAGTATCTTGGATGCAGACATCACCGACATGGAAATTTACAGGACCGGTAACCGTTTAGTAATGATAATGGAAACAACTGACCATTACGACGCCGGCCGGAAAGCGCTGATGGATGCAAATAATCCCAAAGTACAGGAATGGGAACAATTGATGTGGAAATTTCAGCAGCCGGTTCCCTGGGCTGCGGAAGGAGAGAAGTGGGTGATGATGAACCAGATATTTAAACTTTAAAATGAGATTCAGATGCAGGTATTAGTTTGCGAAGAACCGGGTAAACTGGACTACCAGGAAAAGGATATTCCAAAGCCCGAAACAGGATATGCCTTAGTGCGGATAAGAAGAATTGGAATTTGCGGCACCGATCTTCATGCGTTTGAAGGCACGCAGCCATTTTTTTCGTACCCGCGGATACTGGGGCACGAATTATCAGGCGACCTGGTTGATCCGAACGGGGCGGCCGGCTTTTTCACCGATGAGGTTGTAACCTTCATCCCCTACTTTAACTGCGGCAAATGCATTGCCTGCCGGCAAGGTAAACCCAATTGTTGTGTTAAGATAGCAGTTTGCGGTGTGCATGCTGATGGTGGAATGGTCGAGTATCTTTCAGTTCCCATCTATTCGTTAGTCCATGGGCAGGGGCTGAGTTATGACGAGCTGGCATTGGTTGAGCCGCTGGCTATCGGGGCGCATGGTGTCGGCAGGGCGAAGGTAAAACCGGGCGAACATGTTCTGGTTATAGGGGCCGGGCCAATTGGATTAGGCACAATGGAATTTGCGCGGATTGCCGGAGGGAAAGTGATTGCGATGGATATGAACCAGGGCCGCCTGGATTTTTGCAGGGACCGGTTAAAAATTGATCATATCATTAACGTAGCCAGCGATAATGTAATGGACAGGCTTCTCGAAATTACGAATGGCGATATGCCGGAGGTGGTGATTGATGCCACAGGTAATTTGCGGGCCATCAACACCGCGTTTCAATATATGGCTCATGGAGGCCGTTATGTGCTGGTTGGTTTACAGAAAGGCGAGATCAGTTTCAGCCACCCCGAGTTTCATAAACGTGAAGCCACCCTGATGAGCAGTCGGAACGCAACGCGCGCAGACTTTGAGCACGTGATTGTTTCGATGAAAAAAGGGCTTATCGACCCGACAAATTATATTACACACAGAGTTACCTTTAGGGAGGTAAAAGATAATTTTGAAAGCTGGATCGATCCTTCTAACGGCGTAATTAAAGCCATGGTAACTGTAGCTTAGCATAAAATTGGTTAACAAAAGATAACTATCATGATGAGATATAAAAAATTTATTTCTGCAGCACTGCTGGCAGCTTTGGCTGTTCCCTTTGGCGCGAAAGCGCAGTACATTGGACAATCAGATTCTCTCATCAAGGTTAAACAAAAAATCCCGCCAAAAGCAATAGGCTTTAACCTGCAGGATGTAAAGCTCCTGGATAGCCGTTTTAAAGAAAACCAGGACCGCAATGGAAAATGGCTGCTCAGTATGGATATTAACCGGCTGCTTCATAGCTGGCGGGTAAATGCCGGAATAAGCACCTACGCCAAGCCACTGGGCGGCTGGGAAGCGCTGGACTGCGAACTGCGCGGACATACGATGGGGCATGTACTTTCTGCGCTTGCCCTTATGTATGCATCAACAGGCAACGACGCTTATAAAAAACGGGGCGACAGCCTGGTAACTGCTTTGATGGAATGCCAGCAGGTATTGAATCAGAATGGCTACCTGAGTGCTTTCCCGCAAAACCTCGTCGACAGGTGTATCGCCGGCAAGCCGGTGTGGGCGCCCTGGTACACTATTCATAAAGTAATGGCCGGGTTAACGGACATGTATATGTATGCGGGCAACAAGGGGGCATTGAATATGGCTGAAAAAATGAGCGATTGGGCATATCACAAATTGAATCAGCTTGATCCAAAACAGTTAGCCATGATGGAAAAGAATGAATTTGGCGGAATGATTGAAGTTAGTTATAACTTATATGGCATTACAGGTAACATACATGACAAGGAATTAGCGGAACTATTTTATGACCACGCCGTGTTGGATCCATTGGCCGGCAAAGAGGATCAGTTAGCTAAACGTCATGCCAACACCCAAATTCCGAAGATCATAGGCGAAGCGAGAGGATATGAGCTGACCGCTAATGAACACCAGCAAACTATAGCAGATTTTTTCTGGCAAACGGTGATCAACCATCATACTTATGCCATCGGCGGCAATAGCGATGATGAGCATTTTTTTGAACCCGACAAATTATCGGCGCATTTGACCGCCCGGACTACAGAAACATGCAACACTTATAATATGCTGAAGCTCACCCGGCATCTGTTTACCTGGACAGCAGATGCCAGGTATGCCGATTATTATGAGCAAGCGCTTTACAACCATATTCTTGCCGCGCAGGATCCTGAAACGGGAATGGCATCGTATTTTATGCCGTTTAAACCTGGGCTGTTTAAGGTTTACAGTACGCCGTCCAATTCTTTTTGGTGTTGTGTAGGCACCGGTTTCGAAAGCAACGCAAAATTTGCTGAGGCGATTTACTATCATAATGATCGTGGCGTTTTTGTAAATCTATTCATTCCGTCGTCATTGAAATGGAAAGAGAAAGGATTTCAAATCACCCAGCAAACCGATTATCCGCAAAATGCTGCAACCTCCATTACCATAGATAGCGCCAATGGCAAGGAGGTACCGCTTTATATACGTTACCCCTCATGGGCTACGGACGGTGCGATTTTGACCGTAAACGGCAAAACAGTTACCGTGAACCAAAAGCCGGGAAGCTATATTGTGCTGGACAGAAGATGGAAGAAAGACGACAAAATAACAGTTACCTTCCCGATGAGCTTACATTTGATTGCCGCCAATGACGACCCTGACAAAGCTGTTATAGCTTACGGGCCGGTTGTGCTTGCGGGGGAAATGGGAACTGAAGGACTGAAACAACCTGTTCCGTATGCCAACGACCAGAACGATTATAACTCGTATGCTATCCCCGACGACGTGATCAGCACGCTGCATGCTAAAGGCAGTAAACCCGAAAAATGGGTAAAGGCAGTAAGCAATATGCCGCTAACATTTAAAACACAAGGAGTATCGGCGCGGGATATAACGCTCGTACCTTACTATCAGCTGCATCACGAACGGTATGTTTTGTACTGGGATATAAAGTAATTAACTAACGAAGACAATTGGGATTGAGCCGGAGGCGCTATGACACCTGTATCTCGCATCAGGAGGCCAAACACGCGCTTTTTTATGTTCGCGTGTTCGCGTTGGCGACAGTCCCATTTTTTGCAAAACGCTAATTATTAGTTTTTTATTACTTTTTGTTCGCAGAAAAAATGGCGTTTACTGACAAAATAGCGTCACCATTTAATCGGTTATCGATTTTTATATTTGCGGGACGGTTGTTGGGGCATGTTAACTGAAGTACAGCCTGTTGATTGTGCAGATATTCTGCAGGCATATTCGCTCGGTTCATCTCCTAACTCCGGACAATGGGCAACGGGAATTAAAATCCCACTATGGATTTATTTACGCTTGCCAGCCTCTAATTTGATTTTTCAATCGCCAACGCGTCAATGGCCACCGGCCTTGTACCGCGGTTAATAATTGTTATATGATGTTTGCCTGGCGTTAATTTATCAACTTTGTAGACTATTTGCTGGCTTCGCCGGGCGCCGTTGCCCGACAAATCAACCAGCTTGCCTGCCTTATTATCTATTTTAATTTCTACCTTTCCGGCCCCGGGTTCGGTGGGCGCAATTACGGCCACCCCTTTGCCGCTGAACGAAAAATCCCATACAGCTCCGGGTGTATTGCTTGTTGTTAAATCGTTGTTAAAGTCGCCGGTATTTAAGTTGCATTGCCTAAACCATCCCTGCGCCATGGTTACACCGGGATCATCATCGTTTATCCAATCTTTGTCTTGTGTAACACGCAGTACGCGGAAGGTTGCCAGCTTAGGGTCGGCAATTCCCTTAAGAGGTTGTATGGAGGTTGAGGGTGTAACGGTTAATCCAGATTCGCCTTGTATAAATGGAAGCTCAAGGTTATCGCCCAGCAGTTCAACCTTTGTTACCTTCCCCATTGTAGCACCGTTTGCGCGCAGGGAACTTAGGGTAAACGGCGTGTTTTTCCAACGGAAAACCGCGGCATAAACATAGCCCTTATTCCGCGTATAGTATAGTAAAGAATCGCCGCAAACTTCAAACGGGCGCGATCCGTAAACACATTCTCCGTTAATCCTTAACCATGAACCCACGTCTTTGCAAATTTTTACAACTTCCGGATCGAGGTCGCCGCGGCCATGCTGGGTCAGGTTGAGCAGCATAGCGCCGTTGCGCGAAACATTTTGCATAAGCAACTTCACGATCATGGCGGCATCCATATATTTCTGGCCGGTGAGGTAATGCCAATCTGCAATAGAGGTTTCGGTTTGGAACGGATAAGCCATAATCTCAGGTTCGATGATCGCCTCCGAACTCTTTACTAAAGAATGATCAACAAAAGGCAGCAAACCGGGACTGTTTTGAAAGCTGTTATAATGGCCTCCCACTCCTTTTAAGTTAACCACTACATCCATTTTGCCATGGTTCCATTTTAACGACTGGTTATAGTAATTTGCAACCAACTGGGGCGCGAGGAACCCCAGGCCCATGTGCACCCCTAGGTCCATTTGCGAATCGCCGGCATGTTCGTCGAAGTAAATCAGGTCCGGATGATATTTGGTTATCGCATCGTTTACGCGCCACATAAACTGGTTAGCGAAGGGCGAATGCAGTGGGTCGTCCTTACCGGTGTGCGGCGGGCCGTAAAGATCAACCGGGTCCATGCCCTCCCACCATTTTCCTTTCCCATCCGCAATAGTCTGAAGGGCATCATACGGAACGCCCTTTTTAGGCCCGCTTTTATCGCTTGAATAACGGACGGGCATAAACTGCCCCCATGTGCGTGCCGGCGTATTATGAAACCCGATGCCAAAACGTAAGCCGTGTTTACGTGCCGTTTTTTCCCAAATGTCAATGATATCTTTTTTTGGACCAACATTTACTGAATTCCAGGGTTGGTAGGCGGAATCCCAGCAATCGAAATTATCGTGGTGAACACCCATAGCCACAAAGTACCGGGCGCCCATCTCAACATATAAATTCATTAACGCTTCCGGGTCCCACCTGTCAATAACCCAATTATGTGCAATATCCTTATAGCCATATTCAGATGGATGCCCGAATGTTTTAACGTGAAATTTATAAACTGCTGAATTTTCCTGGTACATTTTGCGCGAATACCAGTCGCCCATCTCGGGCATAGATTGGGGGTCCCAGTGCGCCCAGGCGCCAAATTTAGCCTCGCGCCACCAGTCTGGCGCCAGGTAAGCCTGGCTCAAATCTTTCCAATCGGCCTTAAACGGACCGGCTGCTACGGGTAAAGAAGGCAGGTTCCAAATATCCGGCGGCATATTGAGTTCCCCGCCTGTTAAAATTTTATCAATATTGATCGCAGTATTATCCGTAACTAAACTTATGGACAGGGTAGCGTCATTGGGGATTTTAATATCAACTATCGCATTCAAGAATGAATTTGCCAGATCTCCGGATGAATGAAAATTAATTTTTTGTTTGAATTGACCGTTAACCGTTACATTAAGCTGGCATGCACTCAACGACGAATAAGTGATAGCAAGTTTTGTGACCGCCTTTAGGTTTTTAAGGATTATCCCATCACCGGGTTTGGTTAAATTTACCAGGTATCCGTCCGAGGCGGCACTGGCGGCGATCCTGGATGCCTGACCTATAAGAATCGCTGATTCCGCCTCCCGTAGTCTGGTTGTATTAGCAGGCGCGGGATGCTTTGAAAGCGTCTGCGCCAGAACAGCGCTGCCAATGCTGGCGCAAAAACCCAAAAACGCTACAGATAATCGCAGTTTCATACAGGTAGCTATTTTACATTTTACATTGATTTTGCCTTCGGAAATTCCGCTCAGATTGTTTTCCTAAATGAAATTGGTTTTATTATAGCGGATTTAATGATGCCGCAAAACCGCCTCTGCGTAATAGCTTTATATCAACGGTACTGGTTTTATCCACTACCAAATATTGCACTGCAAGTTCTTTGTCATAGCTGCCGTCGGCTATCAGCGTCATTCTAAAACGGGCGCCATCGGGTAAAAAATCAAATTTTACAGTTTTCATTTTTTCCCTGGCTTCTGCATTTATACCAGCTATGTACCATGAATTTCCTTTTTGGCGCGCCATAATAACGTCCTTTCCGGGATAACCATCAAGCAGCCTGGTATCATCCCAGGCATTAGGTACTTCCTTTAAAAAGGTCTTGGCCGCATCCGGCAAGGAATAGTATCCTTCGGGCCGGTCTGCCATGTGTTGCAAGCCAGATTCAAATAAAACGCTTAAAGCAAGTTCATGCCCATATGAGGTAATATGCGGGTATTGGGAATCGGTGAACGTAACCGGCGTATAATCCATGGGCCCTACTACGTTACGTGTAAAAGGCAAAATGGTATTGTGTTCGGGCGCCGCGAAGGTGAAGTCGGGGCCGTTGTTGTACCATTCCGCACCATGCACCGCTTCAGAAGTCATCAGGTTAGGATAGGTGCGTTCCCATCCCCTGGGTACAATACAGCCATGAAAATAAACCATCATGTTAAACTTTGCGGCATCGTCCAGGATATCCAGGTAGTACTTGATCATATCCTGTTTTTCGTCCTCAAAAAAATCAATCTTTACCCCGGCGACGCCCAGTCTTTTTAATTTCGTAAATTCTTCAACCCGGCTTTCGTGCGTAAGCATCCTATCGCGCGGAGTTGCTGGAACATAGTTAAAATTCCCGCCGGAGTTGTACCACATCAATGGCTTAACCCCTTTGGATTGGATGTATTTTAATGCGTCTTCCAAATTGCCGCCGTTGCCCATCGCGTCCCATTCCCAATCCAGGAGCGTATAAGGCCAGTTCATGGCGGCAGCCAGATCGGCAAATTCGGTTACTACCTTATAATCCTTTGTGCCGTGGTTATGCGACCAGTAATTCCACGACACCAGGCCTGGTTTTATCCACGAAGTTTCCTTTATAACGGATGGGGGCGCAACATCCTGTACAAGCGTTGAGGCCACAATATCTGCAAGGCCACCCATAATAATTACTCTCCAGGGTGATTTCCACGGCAGGCTAACGGATGGCCGTGCTTCTCCCTGCCCTCTTCCGTCCCCTGGGTTGGGGAAGGTGATTTTATATTTTCCCTTATCTGTTAGATTGCTTAGTTTGGAGGCGCAATAACCCGGGTTCACGTCCGACTCGTGGAGCAAAAACCAGCATCCCTTATCAGCCGTATTAAACAGGGCGGGGTATCCCCATTCCTGTTGCAGCACTTTGTCATCGCTGGTTGCAGTATATAAGCCTTCGTTCGCCGTGTTCCACTTCTCCATCCAGCGCATTGTTTGCGGGGTAATGGTATAGGAAGTGACCTCATCTTTCACCACAAATGTGCCTTTTTTGTCAGGAAACTCATACCTGAAAGCAACTCCATCATTATAAGCCCTGATGATCATATTAAATTTTGCCTTCCCCGAATTTTCAAAAAATGCCGTCACCTCGTTGGCTTCATTGCTGCAAACCGATCTTTTGCCATGCAAAACCGTATATTTTTCATTAACGGGTATTTGCTTGCCGGCTTTTAAATAGGTTAGGTTTTTTGAAAAATCCTGGTCGCTTCTTATGATGCCGAGGTCAATCTCAGGAATCGCTTCAATTGTTTTGCCGTCAGCCGCATAAGCAACTCTCAAGGCCCATTCACCGCTTGCTGCATTTTGCGGATTAAATAAGGCTACCGTAATTTTTTGGTTGGGCGACTGAACGGTCACTTTCTGCCCCATTACCGATGTTGTAC
>Ga0068856_100008211_pt1 | contig 10175 bp, 9 predicted proteins | sample KBSCornC62_FD_66595 | JGI IMG/M metagenome (GOLD analysis project Ga0068856, IMG submission 66595) | Corn rhizosphere microbial communities from Kellogg Biological Station, Michigan, USA - KBS Corn C6-2 | ecosystem: Host-associated > Plants > Roots > Rhizosphere > Soil ... | reverse complement strand
CCGCGGCAGGCATCCCCGTGATCTTGTCGCTGGACGACGGCGGTCGCTTCGTCGATGCGGTGCCCGACGTCGCCGGTCAGCGCTGGTTCGAGGCGAACAAGCCGCTCACGCAGCTGCTGCGCGAGGCCGGTCGGCTGCTGCAGGTCAAGAGCTACGAGCACAGCTACCCGCATTGCTGGCGCTGCCGCAACCCGCTGATCTACAAGGCGGTCTCGAGCTGGTTCGTGCGAGTGCCCGAGTTCCGCGACCGGATGATCGAGCTCAACCAGCAAATCAACTGGGTGCCCGAGAACGTCAAAGACGGCCAGTTCGGCAAGTGGCTCGCGAACGCCCGCGACTGGTCGATCAGCCGAAACCGCTACTGGGGGTCGCCGATCCCGGTGTGGAAGAGCGACGACCCCGCCTATCCGCGTGTCGACGTCTACGGCTCCCTCGACGAGCTCGAGCGCGACTTCGGCGTGCGGCTGAACGATCTGCACCGACCCGTCATCGACGAACTCACCCGGCCCAACCCCGACGACCCGACGGGCGCGTCGACGATGCGCCGCATCCCGGACGTCATGGACGTCTGGTTCGATTCCGGGTCGATGCCGTTCGCCCAGGTGCATTACCCGTTCGAGAACCGCGACTGGTTCGACACCCACGCCCCCGCGGACTTCATCGTCGAGTACATCGGCCAGACCCGCGGCTGGTTCTACCTGCTCCACGTGCTGTCAACCGCGCTCTTCGACCGTCCGGCCTTCACCAACGTGCTCAGCCACGGCATCGTGCTCGGCAACGACGGGCAGAAGATGTCGAAGAGCCTGCGCAACTACCCGGATGTCAACGAGGTCTTCAACCGCGACGGCTCGGATGCGATGCGGTGGTTCCTGTTGTCGAGCTCGGTGATCCGCGGCGGCAACCTCGTCGTCACCGAGGAGGGCATCCGCTCGGGCGTGCGCGAGCTGCTGCTGCCGATGTGGAGCACGTACTACTTCTTCACCCTCTACGCGAACGCCGCGGGAGAGGGCTACCACGCCACCTTCCGCACCGACTCGCCGAACGTGCTCGACCGCTATCTGCTGGCCAAGACGCGCGAGGTGCTCGAGACGGTCACCACCCACCTCGACGACTTCGACACCCCCTTCGCGGCGAACGCGCTGCGCGACTTCGGCGACGTGCTCACCAACTGGTACGTGCGGCGGAGCCGCGATCGGTTCTGGGCCGGCGACGATCGCGACGCCTTCGACACGCTCTACACGGTGCTGGTCACGCTGACGCAGCTCGCGGCTCCCTTGCTGCCCCTGGTCAGCGACGAGATCTACCGCGGGCTGACCGGTGAGCGAAGTGTCCACCTGACCGATTGGCCGGATGCTGCGGCGTTCCCCCGCGACCCCGAGCTGGTCACGGCGATGGACCGCGTGCGCGAGATCGCCTCGTCGGGCAACGCGCTGCGCAAGACGCGGGGACTCCGCGTGCGGTTGCCTCTCGGCGGACTGACCGTGGTGGCGGCGGACGCCACCTCCCTCGACGAGTTCCGCGACATCCTGCGCGACGAGCTCAATGTGAAGTCCGTCGACCTCGTGGAGCTGCACGAATCCAGCCTCGGCGAGTTCGGCATCACCCGGCGGCTCTCGGTCAATGCCCGCTCGCTCGGGCCGCGCGTCGGCAAGGACGTGCAGCGGATCATCCAGGCGGCGAAGGCCGGTGACTGGAGCTCCGATGGTGACACGGTGACGGCGGGTGGCACGGTGCTCGAGCCGGGCGAGTATGAACTCGAGCTGCAAGCCTCGGACCCCGACAGTGCGATCGCCTTCCTGTCGGGCAGCGGCTTCGTCGTGCTCGACACCCATCTGACGCCCGAGCTCGAGGCCGAGGGGCTGGCCCGCGACGTCGTGCGCGCCGTGCAGCAGGCGCGCAAGGATGCCGGCCTGGACGTCAGCGACCGGATCGCCCTGACCATCGCGGGCGATCAGGAGGCGATCACCGCCGTCGAAACGCATCGCGAGCTGATCGCGGGCGAGACCCTTGCGGTGTCCGTCGAGGCCCGCGAGGCTGAGACGGGCGCAGGCGGCACAGCAGTGGGGTCGGGTTCTTCCGTGACGATCTCGCTGTCGAAGGTGGGAGGGGAGCGCGCGTGAGCGACATCGTGGGCGGCGCGGACGACGGCGAGTTCGACGAGGCCGAGGCCGCTGCCTATGAGGCCGAGTACCAGGAGGCCGCGGACGAGGCCTACCGCGAACTGCTGGAACGGATCGGCGAGGGCAGTCCGCAGCCTCGGCTCGAGCCGACCCGTCGCGCCGTCGAGTTGCTGGGCGATCCGCAGCGTGCCGCGCCGATCGTGCACATCACCGGGACCAACGGCAAGACCTCGACCAGCAGGATGATCGAGTCGCTGCTGCGCGCCACGGGTCTGAAGACCGGCCTGCTCACCAGCCCGCATCTGGTGCGGGTGAACGAACGGATCGTCATCGACGGCCGGCCGGTCACGAACGAGGCGTTCGCCCGCAACTGGGAGGACATCACGCCCTATCTGCTGATGACCGACGCCGAGTTGATCGCGAACGATGACGAGCCCCTGACCTTCTTCGAGGCGCTGACCGTGCTGGCGTTCGCGATCTTCGCCGATGCGCCCGTCGACGTCGTCGTGCTCGAGGTCGGCATGGGCGGCGAGTGGGATTCCACGAACGTCGCCGACGGCCAGGTCGCCGTCTTCACGCCGATCGCCCTCGATCATCAGGCGCGGCTCGGCAATACCGTGGCCGAGATCGCGCGCACCAAGGCCGGGATCATCAAGCCGGCGGCATCCGTCGTCACCGCGATGCAGACCATCGACGCGCTCGACGAGCTGCGCGAGGCCGCCCGGCTCGACGAGGCGACCATGTCGATCGAGGCGGTCGACTTCGCCCTCGAGTCCACGACCGTGGCGGTCGGCGGCCAGGTCATCACCGTGCGCGGTCGCGCGGCCCGCTACGAGGACGTCTACCTGCCGCTGTACGGCGACCACCAGGCGCAGAACGCGGCCGTCGCGCTCGCCGCGGTCGAGACCTTCCTCGGTGATGGGACCGTCCCGCTGGCGGACGATGTGGTGAGCGAGGGGCTCGGCACGGTCACCTCGCCCGGACGGCTGCAGTTGATCGGCATCGAGCCGACCGTGCTCGTGGATGCCGCGCACAATCCGCACGGCGCGCGAGCGCTCGCGGCCGCGCTCGGCGAGTACTTCGACTTCGACGAGTGGACCGTCGTGCTGTCGGTGCTGCGCGACAAGGATGCCGCGGGCATCATCCGCGAGCTCGCGCCGGCCGTCGATCATTTCATCGTGACCAGCTCGCACTCCGAGCGCGCGATCCCGGCCGACGAGCTCGGCGAGCTGGTAGGCGAGCTCGCCGGACAGGGCGCGGTGACCACGATCGGTCAGCCCACCGACGCCCTCGATCGGGCGCGCGATTGGGCGCGCGAGTCGCCGCGTCGGGCGGTGCTGATCACCGGATCCATCACCCTGGTCGGCGAGGCGATGGAGCGGGCGGCCACCGAGGGGTGGAAGGCATGAGCGGCGACGACGTGAGCGAGCCGAGCGACGGCAAGGCTGCATCGAGGAAGCCGCGCACCCGTCGTCGCCGGAGCACCACCGAGAGCCTGCTGTCGATCGTTCTGCTTCTCGAAGCGGTCCTGTTGTTCTTCGTGACCCTCGTGCTGTTCGGGCTCAAGACGCTGCCGCCCGCCATCGCATTCGGCGGGGGAGCGGCGGCGGTCGTCGTCATCCTGATCACCATGTCGCTGATGCGCTGGCCAGTCGGGTTCGTGCTCGGGTGGCTCATCCAAGCCGGTCTGATCGCTGTCGGCCTGCTCAACCCGGTGATGTACGTCGTCGGCGCCGGATTCGCCGCATTCTGGATCTGGTGCTTCGTGCGCGGCCGCCAGATCGACCGCACCCGACGCGAGTACCTGGCGGCACATCCCGAAACCGCCGACTCTGCCCCCGCACCCGCCACCGCCCCTGAAGGAGAGACCCCGTGACCACCCCCATCGAGCAGACCGAAGAGACCCTCGTGATCGTCAAGCCGGACGGCGTCGCGCGCAATCTGACCGGCGAGATCCTGCGCCGCATCGAGGCGAAGGGGTACCAGCTGGTGGACGTCCGGATGCTGCAGGCCGACCGCGAGCTTCTCGCTCAGCACTACGCCGAGCACGAGGGCAAGCCGTTCTACGAGCCCCTGGTGGAGTTCATGCAGAGCGGCCCGGTGGTGGCGATCCGCGTGGCGGGCAATCGCGTCATCGAGGGCTTCCGCTCGCTGGCGGGCACCACCGATCCGACGACGGCGGCGCCCGGAACCATCCGCGGCGACCTGGGCCGCGACTGGGGTCTGGCTGTGCAGCAGAACCTGGTGCACGGCAGCGACTCGCCCGAGAGCGCCGCCCGCGAGCTCGCTCTCTGGTTCGCCCGCGGCTGAGAAGCTAGCCGGCGAGCACTTGCTGCACGAAGCTCGTGAAGTCGTCGCTGCTGCCGAAGCCGTTCGTCGGGTTGAACTGCTTGCCGTTCACCAGCACCGTCGGCGTACCCGACACTGCCGTGACGTCCGAGTTCGGCAGGGGCCCGGTGAGAGCCCGCTGGGTCGCGGCTGCCGTCCACGACTTGAAACTCTCGCCGCTGATGCACTTGTCGACGTCGGCGTTTCTCAGCCCTGCGGAGTGCACGAGCTGGATGATCTGACTGTTGGTCAGACCGGTTGTCTGCTCGGCCGGCTGCTTCGCGTACATCTCGCCCATGACCGCCAGGAAGCTGTCCGGCGCGAAGTTAGCCACGCATGCCCCTGCGTCGTTTGCCCGGCTCGAGTAGCGCGCGCCGAGCGAGCTGCGGTCCAGGATCGCGATCGGGTGCACCTCGAGCGTGGCCTTGCCATCTGCGACGAGCTGCTGGATGTTGGTCGCGTTCGCCTGCTCGAAGACCTGGCAGACGGGGCACGCGAAGTCGACGTACGTCACGATGTGGGCGAGCCCGTCGTTCTTCTGGATGGTCGGGGTGGGCGTGCCCTTCGCCTTGATCGCGGGCGTGGCGGTCGGCGTGACCTTGCCGTTCACCCCGGTGAACAGGATGCCGTCGCTGATCATGTTCTTCGGCCCGGCGGCCGTCTGCGGAGCGGGAGCACTCGTCGAGACGACCAGGACGACGACGGCGACGATCGCGAGGACCACGACGGTCACACCGCTCGGAATCAGCCACCGGCGCAAGCGCTCCTGGCGCTTCTGCTTCTCGCGCGTCAGTCGCGCCTGCTCCCGCGCGGCATCGCGCTTGTCGTTCTTGGTCTGACGTTGTTCGGGCACGGGCTGAACCTATTGGATTCTGTTCGGGGAATGCTGGATATCGACGGGGCGGGTCACAGTTTCACGGCAGACAGCACGTTGAGCTGCACCTGCGCGATCAGGGCGACGATCACGTAGCAAATCACGGTGATCGGGATGATCCACGGCCGGAGCACTTTGCCGACTCGGGTCGCGCCCTCGCCGTAGACGCCCTCGGCAAGATTGCGGATCGTCACCGCGAAGAACAGGGGGATGGTCGCCGACCAGACCAGCATGCACCAGGGGCACAGCGTGCCGAGGTGGAAGATGCTCTGGCGAATCAGGTAGATCACGAAGGCCAGAGCGCCGGCGATGCCGACGTTGAACAGGATCCAGTACCAGCGGGCGAACCGGGCGCCGGCCAGCAGGCTGACGCCGACGGCGATCACCGCCGCGAACCCGCCCAGCCCGATGATCGGGTTCGGAAAGCCGAACGCGGAACCTTCCGGCGAGTTGAGATTGGCCGTGCACTGCACGATGAACCCGAAGTCGCAGCTGAGTTTCGCGTTCGGGTGCTCGTAGGCGATGAACTTGTCGAGCGTCAACTGGAACGCCGCCCACCACCCGGCGGCGCCGGCCACGACGAGGAAGATCGCGAAGATCCACGGGCGGCGGGGCGCAATCACGGCGTCGGTCACGCGCTGATTATGGCAACGCCAGGGTGGGGATACGCCCACAACCGCCCCGGCATGCGATAATTGACGAGAAGTCGTTACGAGCCGCGCTCGCAACGGCACCACAGACAGCTTGACCGGGCACGCTCCCTTGGAGCGGATCGGGCCACGAGCGCATAGAGCACACAACTCGTGCAGCACGTGACGGACAGCCAGTTCCGAAGCGCAGGATCGCGAACCGCGATATCCGCGCCGCGCAGTGACAGGGCGCAAACCACAGGATTTGCGGGGCCTCGAGGGGTGTCGCACACGAGAGTACCCGGGCGTGGCGCGGCCACGATCCGGACGAGGAGTGCACCAGCGATGGTGAAGAACACACGATCCGAGAACCCGAACACCGACGACGCAGGCTCAGCGGGTGCCGAAGGCGGCGCCGAGAAGCCGAAGCGCGGCCTGCGCAGGCGCGTCACCGCCGCCAAGAGCGCTGCGACGCACGTGAACGCCGCCGCCGAGCTCGTGCTCGACACGGTGGCGGATGACGCGGCTCCCGCCCCGGCGAGGCGCGGTGGCAGGAAGAAGAACGCCGAAGCGGAGGCCCAGGCCGTCGCATCCACCGCTCCCGTGGACGCCGCCCCGGAAGCCGCGGCGAAGGCCCCGGCGAGCCGCGGCTCCATCGCGCCGCTGCTGTTCCAGGCGCCCGATCTGCCGACGCCCTCGCCCGAGGTGATGAATCGCGCACCGCAGAATCCGCGAGGCGGGGCGGCACCGGTCGCCGATGAGGCGGGGGGCACGACCCGTCGCCGCACCCGTCGCCGTTCGGGCGACGCGCCGCGCGAGGGCGAGGATGCCCCCAACGCCACGGTCCGGGTGCGCCAGCCCCGGCAGCAGCAGGAGCCCAAGCTCATCACCGAGCCGCAGCGGGTCAAGGGCTCGACCCGGCTCGAGGCCAAGAAGCAGCGCCGCCGTGACGGGCGCGACGCCGGACGACGCCGTCCCGTGGTCACCGAGGCCGAGTTCCTCGCCCGTCGCGAGAGCGTCGACCGCGTCATGGTGGTGCGCAGCAAGTTCGGGCGCATCCAGATCGGCGTGCTCGAAGATGGCGTGCTCGTCGAGCACTACGTCGCCCGCGCCGCGGATGCCAGCCTGATCGGCAACGTCTACCTCGGCCGCGTGCAGAACGTGCTGCCGAGCATGGAGGCCGCATTCGTCGACATCGGCCGCGGCCGCAATGCTGTGCTGTACGCCGGCGAGGTCGACTGGGAGGCCGCGTCCGCCGCCGCCGACAGCGACGGCCGGGATGGCAAGAACCAGGCACGCAAGATCGAATTGGCGCTGCATCCCGGCGATCGCGTGCTCGTCCAGGTCACCAAGGATCCGGTCGGTCACAAGGGCGCCCGGCTCACCAGCCAGGTGAGCCTGCCCGGCCGCTACCTGGTGTACGTGCCCAACGGCTCGATGAACGGGATCAGCCGCAAGCTGCCCGACACCGAGCGCGCGCGGCTGAAGAAGATCCTCAAAGAGGTGCTTCCGGATGACGCCGGCGTCATCGTGCGCACCGCCGCCGAGGGCGCGACCGAGGAGCAGTTGACGCTCGACGTGCAGCGCCTCACCAGCCAGTGGGCCGAGATCGAGCACGCGGTCGAGACCCAGCAGGCTCCCGCCCTGCTGCACAGCGAACCCGACCTGCTGATCAAGATCGTGCGCGACGTCTTCAACGAGGACTTCCAGAAGCTGGTCATCGAGGGCGACGACGCGCTCGACACGATCTCGTCGTACGTCGGAGCCGTCGCACCCGATCTCGTCGATCGGATCGAGAAGTACGAATCGAGCGTCGACTCCTTCGACCAGTACCGCATCGCCGAGCAGATCGAGAAGGCGCTGGAGCGCAAGGTCTGGCTGCCCTCCGGTGGCTCTCTGATCATCGACCGCACCGAAGCGATGACGGTCATCGACGTCAACACCGGCAAGTTCGTCGGATCGGGCGGCAATCTCGAAGAGACCGTCACCAAGAACAACCTCGAGGCGGCCGAAGAGATCGTGCGTCAGCTGCGGCTGCGCGACATCGGCGGCATCATCGTCGTCGACTTCATCGACATGGTGCTCGAGAGCAACCGCGACCTCGTGCTCCGCCGCGTCGTCGAGTGCCTGAGCCGTGACCGCACCAAGCACCAGGTGGCCGAGGTCACCAGCCTCGGGCTGGTCCAGATGACCCGCAAGAAGCTCGGGCTCGGGCTCGTCGAGTCGTTCAGCGAGAACTGCGAGGTGTGCGCGGGGCGGGGCATCATCATCCACCACGACCCGGTGTTCAAGCACCGTTCCCCCGAGCCGATCGGTTCGGCCGCGGGCTCCCAGGGCGGGTCGGGCTCGTCGCGCGGTCGTCGCGGGCGCGGCGGATCCGGCGGTCAGGGCTCGCAGGGCTCCGTGAAGAACGGGGTGGGCTCGACCGGCACCCACGCGATCACCGAAGACGTGCGCAATGCGCTCGCGCAGATCGCCAAGAGCACGGTCCCGCACCTCGAGCACGACCACGGCGGGCACGATCATGCAGCCAAGGACGACGTCGCAGCCGGGGCCGTCACCGGCGTCGTCGGCGCTCAGGAGCGCGCGGCTGAGCCGACGGTCGAAGCCGTGGAGATCCTCGACATCCCGGTGCCGGTGGTGAAGAGCTCGCGCTCGTCGCGCCGGATCAGTACGCAGGATGCCGAGCAGCTGCTGGGCTCGGTGCTCGGAGCCCTTCCCGAGCCGAAGGAACCGGGCCAGGGGCGCGTGCGCGCCTCGCGTCGGGCATCCAGCGCCGGATCGGTGGTCACCCCTTCGGAGTCGACCGACTAGCTCGCTGGGCGAGTTCCTTCTTCTCGGCCTGCGTCACGCGCAGTCCCGATCGCTGCAAGCGGCTCAGGAGTTCGCGCCCGGTGACGGGATGCGCACCGAGCGCGATGATCGCGTCGCGACGTTCGAGCGGAACGTCGTAGTGGTCGTGATCGAAGCCGCGCTCGGGGATGCCCGCGCGTCGCGCGAAGGAATGCAGCTCGTCCAGCGAAGAATCGCTGACGAGATGCGCCCAGACGGTACCGTGAGCAGGCCAGATGGCCTCGTCGATCAGCACGGTCATGTGGCGATCCTAAGCATGGAGGGGTGCGGATGACCGAGACCGTCGCGAAAGCACTGAAGCGACCCGGCGCGGCACCGGCCGCCCTCACCGGACTCGGAGTGCTTGCCGGCCTTCTCGCGATCAACTTCGTGCAGGGGCTGTTCTCCGCTCTCGGCCTGGCCGCGACGGCCACGATCGATCAGAGCTACCTCGGGTCGATCTGGTTCGGCCAGCTGCTGGGCTCGCTCACCGGTCCGCTTCCGTTCGCCATCGGCTACTTCCTGTGCCTGTGGCAGGTGGCGCCGATCGCTCCCCAGCTGCGTCTCGCCCACGTCGTGACCCGTTCGCTCCTCGCGTCTCTGCTCGGAGCCCCCGTGATCTGGATCGTCGCCTGGGTGACGCAACTCGTCACCGACGTGTCGAGCTTCGCGCCCGAGTTCCAGGGAGGCATCGTGATCGGCAAGCTCGGACCCGACGCTCTCGTGGCCCTCTTCCACGCGCTCGCCATCACCGCCGGGTACGTGCCGGTCGCCGTTCTCGCGGGGATTCTGCTCTGGGGATGGCTGCAGCGGCATCCGCTGGACAAGCCGGTGCACGGCACGCTCGACGAGGTTTGACCCTTCCCGACTTTTCCGGGTATTGTTGACCTTTGGTGCGCGCTGGGCTCTGCCCGCGATCTTGCGCCGAGACTTCCACTTCAGGTTAGGAACATTCGTGGTTTACGCAGTCGTGCGCGCCGGTGGGCGGCAGGAGAAGGTCGAGGTCGGCACTGTTGTCGTCCTGGACCGCATCAAGGCAGACAAAGACGGCAACATCCAGCTGTCTCCGGTTCTGCTGGTCGACGGCGACACCATCACGCACGACCCCAAGGCGCTCGCCAAGGTCACCGTGACGGCCGAGGTCATCAAAGACCTGCGCGGCCCGAAGATCGTCATCCAGAAGTTCAAGAACAAGACCGGTTACAAGAAGCGCCAGGGTTTCCGCGCCGACCTGACCCGCGTCAAGATCACCGCAATCAAGTAGGGGCTGACAGACATGGCACACAAGAAGGGCGCGTCCTCGACCCGTAACGGTCGCGACTCGAACGCGCAGTACCTCGGCGTCAAGCGCTTCGGCGGCCAGGTCGTCAAGGCCGGCGAGATCATCGTGCG
>Ga0068856_100008209_pt1 | contig 10179 bp, 7 predicted proteins | sample KBSCornC62_FD_66595 | JGI IMG/M metagenome (GOLD analysis project Ga0068856, IMG submission 66595) | Corn rhizosphere microbial communities from Kellogg Biological Station, Michigan, USA - KBS Corn C6-2 | ecosystem: Host-associated > Plants > Roots > Rhizosphere > Soil ... | reverse complement strand
TCGAAGATTTCCAGCAGCTCCTGCTTCTCTTCGATGGTGAGCTGGAGATTGGCGCCCACGGTGTCGGCCAGCTTGCCCGGATCGTCCACGCGGATGGCGGCGATCATGGTTTCGTAGTTCAGGTTCTGGCTGAGCTTGACGTACTGTTCGAAGAGATTGGTGACGCGTCCGGTGAGGGCTTCGAGCTGGGTACCGGCCTCCACTTTGTAGGCCACAGTCTTGACGACGGCGCGGAAATAGCCTTCTTCCTCGCTGACGGAAACGATTTTTCCGCGCTCCACGCCCTCTACCAGGACTTTGATATTCCCGTCCGGCTGCTTGAGGCTTTGCACGATGTTCGCCACCGTGCCGACCGAGTAGATCTCCTCGGGACGAGGCTCGTCGACTGAGGCGTCGTGCTGGGTGGCGAGAAAGATTTTCTTGTCGCCGAGAAGCGCTTCTTCGAGCGCGCGCACACTAGACTCACGCCCTACGACGAACGGAGTCATCATGTAGGGAAAAATGATGACGTCCCGGATGGGCATCATGGGCAATCGTTTCGTGTCCGTCTTATCTTTGGTGGTGACCATCTATCAAAATTTCCAGGCGATTTGCGTCCCGAAGCCCTGGGACTAGAGAACGACAACAGCTTCCAAGGACCCGAAAGAGCGGCCGGACCGGCGTGTTTGTTTCGCGCCGGAAGCGGCTTAACCCGCCTTTTCGAGCACAGCCATATTTATCTTCTGCGAGAGCACCATTTCCTTGGTGACTAGGAACTCGCGCACCTTCTTAAAAGTTGGAAGATAATACATCAGGTCGAGCATAAGATCTTCCAGGATCATACGCAGACCGCGAGCTCCCACTTTGCGCTCCATGGCAAGCTGCGCCACAGCTTCCAGGGCGTCCTCGCTAAATTTGAGCTTAACATTCTCGAACTCAAACAGCTTCTGGTACTGGCGTACGATCGCGTTTTTCGGTTTCGTCAGAATCTGGATCAATGCTTCCTTGGAGAGATCTTCCAACACTGCACTGACTGGCATGCGGCCGATGAATTCCGGAATAAAGCCGTATTTGATTAGGTCGATCGGCTGACACTGCGCTAGCAGGTCCACATCGCGGCGGGCTGAGTGAGGCCGGCGCAACGACGTATCTTTCTCTTCGGGCGGGATGAAACCGATGGATTTAGTTCCCACGCGCCGGGCAATCACCTTTTCGAGGCCGATGAACGCTCCGCCGCAGATAAAGAGGATGTTAGTGGTATCGACGGGAGTGAATTCCTGATGCGGATGCTTACGGCCGCCTTGCGGAGGAACATTGGCGATTGTTCCTTCTAAAATCTTGAGAAGCGCCTGCTGCACACCTTCCCCCGAAACATCGCGGGTAATGGACGGATTCTCGTCCTTACGCCCGATTTTATCGATCTCATCTATGTAGATGATACCGGTCTGCGCGCGCTGCACATCCCAGTCGGCGTTTTGCAGGAGACGAAGAATGATATTCTCCACGTCTTCGCCGACATAGCCGGCCTCCGTAAGCGTGGTGGCATCGACGATAGCGAAAGGTACATCCAGGATCCGGGCGAGCGTTTGAGCAAGTAGCGTTTTTCCGGTACCGGTGGGCCCGATCAGCAGAATGTTCGATTTGGAAAGCTCCACCTCGCCGCCACGCTGTTTATTCATTTGGATGCGTTTGTAGTGGTTGTAGACCGCTACCGCCAGCTTTTTCTTGGTGGCTTCTTGACCAATCACGTACTGGTCGAGGTACTCTTTCAGCTCAAGTGGACGCGGAAGTTTACCGGGCGATCCATAGCTTTTTTCGTGCCGGTCGTCTTCAATGATGGAATTGCAGACGGCGATACATTCATCGCAGATGTAAGCGCGCGGATAATCACTCGGAGAGGAGATGAGCTTGCCAACGACGTCCTGGCTCTTATGGCAGAAGGAACAGCGGAGGGAATCGTCAGATCCGGCGCGCTTCAAACTGGTTCTCCTACAGAAAGAAAGATCAAGAGACCCCTTGCCCCAATCGGAAGGCTTTTCGCTTCCAGTATATCAGCATTAGGCGAACATTTGCGCTGTGGTTGAAAGAATGGCAGGTCGACAACCCGCCCCCGTTTGCTAAGTTGCGGGCCTCTTTTGCCAGTACGCCTAGGCATGTTTTTGGGCCTGGTCAAAAACGAATTGGAGCGTCTTCTCGGTTTGGATGTGGCTGGCAATACGTCCGAGAGTGCCGTCTTTTTCCAGCCGTGCGCGGGTAACCGGCACTGCCTCGCGCTCCTGGCGCGCCAGGCGCTGCACTTCACGGTCGACTTCCTCTTTAGTAGCGTGAATCGACTCGCGACCGGAGATCTTTTCGAGAAGTAGGGAGGCCTTCACATTCCGGATGGCTTTCTCGCGTTGAGTTTCCTTAATTTTCGCCCAATCCAGCTTCAACGAACTCAGGTCGGCATTGGGACCGACCAGGTCGCGAAGCTGAACACGGACCTGATTTTCAATCTGACGATCAACGTAGGCCTCGGGAACGGGAAAATCGTTCGCTTCCACTAAGCGGTCGATCAACGCCTCCTTTGCCTGCTGCTGAGCGGCATACTGCTTTTCCTGGAAGATGGTTCGCTTGACGACATCCTTCAATTCGTCGAGAGTCTGGTAGTCACCGAGATCGCGGGCGAATTCATCGTCCAGCGCAGGCAACTCCTTGCGGCGAATGATTTTCGGCGTAAGGCGGAATCGCACCGTGCGTCCGGCGAGACGTTCCTGCCCGTAATCGGCAGGGTAGGTGACATCCACTTCTTTCCCTTCGCCTGGGGCGGCTCCGATTAACGCCTCATTGAAGGGAGCCAGGGTTTCGGGAGCGCCCACTTCTATCTGGACATCCTGTTCAATAGGCTCGGCCAAGCCAGATAAGGACTTGAGCTCGACCATCACGAAATCCTTGTCCTCTACGGGGCGGGGATCGAGATTCACATACTCGGCTTTGTTCTCGCGCATGGAGTCGAGCCGCTTGGAGATTTCTTCATCCGTAACGACGGGCTCTTCGTACTGGACGGGCAAGCCGCGATACTCGGCAATTTCAAACTCCGGGGCGACTTCGAAATCGGCTTTGAAGCGAATCGGCTTGCCGGGCTCGAATTGAAGCTCGGAAATATCGGGGGTTCCGACGACTTTCAGATCGTCTTTCTCGACGCGGCTTCGAAAGGCTTGTGGGAGAAGCATCTCGAGCACTTCGTTGCGAATGTCACCTTCAAAGCGCGATTGAATCATGCTGACGGGCGCTTTGCCCGGACGAAAGCCCGGCAGACGAACCCGCTGCCGCATGGAGCTGGTGACACGCTCCCTGGCCCGCTCGACATCTTCGAGCGGAATTTCAACCTCTACCGAACGCTTGCAATCTGCAACTGTGGACACTGCGTTTCCGATTCTTGAAATAATAGGCGCTTTACGCGCGTTTGCTCTCGCTAGACGGCGGCAGCGGTCAACTGCGCAGCTTCGCGCAGAGCTTCCACCTTATCGGCGGCTTCCCAGGCGAAGGTGTCTTCGTTACGCCCGAAGTGGCCGAAGGCCGCGGTCTTCTGATAGATCGGCCGCCGCAGGTTGAGAGACTTGATCATGCCGGCGGGCGTGAGCGAAAAGTTTTCACGTACCAGCTCGGCAAGCCGGGCGTCTGCAACTTTTCCGGTACCAAAGCTATTTGCCGAGATTGAGACCGGCTCGGCGACTCCAATGGCGTAGGCAAGCTGCACTTCGACGCGTTCGGCCAAGCCGGCCGCGACCAGATTCTTGGCAACGTAGCGCGCCATGTAGCACGCGGAGCGATCGACTTTCGTCGGATCTTTGCCCGAGAAAGCACCGCCGCCATGACGGCCCATGCCGCCGTAAGTATCTACGATGATTTTCCTTCCGGTGAGTCCAGTGTCGCCATGCGGTCCGCCGATGACGAAACGGCCGGTCGGATTGATATGGAATTTGGTCTGCGAATCCACCATCCGCGAGGGAATGACAGGATCAATGATGTATTTCTTGATGTCGGCGCGGAGTTGGTCGGTGCTCACATCATCGCCATGCTGCGTGGAAACGACTACAGCGTCGATGCGGCTGGGCTTTCCATCCACGTATTCCACGCTGACCTGGCTTTTGCCGTCGGGGCGGAGATAGGACAATTCACCGACGCGGCGTGACTCGCTGAGCCGGCGCACTAGCTTGTGAGCGAGCAGGATGGGCAGGGGCATCAATTCCGGAGTCTCATTGCAGGCATAGCCGAACATCAGGCCCTGATCGCCGGCTCCGCCCGTATCGACGCCCATCGCGATATCGGGGGATTGCGCCTGAATCATATTCACGACGGCGCAAGTTTTGCAGTCGAAGCCGTAAGCGGCGTCGTTGTAGCCGATGCCGTCGATAACGTTGCGGACCAGCTTGGGAACGTCAATGTAAGTCTTGGTGGTGATTTCGCCAGCCACGATGCAAATGCCGGTCGTTACGAGCGTTTCGCACGCTACGCGGCTCATCGGATCGTCGGTGAGTACCGCATCGAGAACAGCGTCCGAGACCTGGTCGGCGATCTTATCGGGGTGACCTTCAGTGACGGACTCAGAGGTAAAAATATATTTCATGGAAACGGCCGTAACTCCTTAAACTGCGCGTGAAAGCTGCGTTCTTGGAATGGAGTTCCATTCCAGGGACAGCGTTCTTAGTTTAACAGGGCCTCGAGTGACTTAGAAATCCGAACTCGCACAGGGTTGTACGGGTACAAACCCAGCCACCGCAGACACAACGGCATACTATGGTGGGATACTAAGAGCCGGCAGATGTTTGCGCACGCCCAACATGCCTACGCGAAACGCCGTTTGCTAACGGCGCTGCTGGGCTTGGTACTCCTGCTGGCCGGACACGTGCCGATAGCGGCGTTCACGGCTGCCGATGACATGTCCTGTTGCCAGGACGGCCATTCCTGTTGCAGGAGAGCGCACCATCACGCAGCTCATGGCAAGAGCGGGCCGCAACTGCGTTCGCAAAGTTGCAGCCAAACCGGGTGTTGTGTGCATCCGGGCACAGCGGCAATTGCTATTCATAGCGGCGCAGAGCCAGCCAATATCCAATACACGGCCGATCTGGAATGGCACTCGCAGGCAGTAAGCCGGCCTACTATCAGCCGGCGTTATCTCACGACCAATATTTTCCAGCGCCCTCCTCCCTACTCCGCCTGAAATTTCCGCATTTCAGACAAGAGGAAAGGGAGAGAGGATGGCATGCGATTAGCCATTTTTTGGGTTGCGGCGCTGTGCGCGGTGGCGCAGGAAACAGTGCAATATGCGAGCGTTAGCGGACGCGTGACCGACCCCACCGGGGCGGTCATAGAAGGCGCAACAGTAACGGCGTGGCAAACCGAGACGAATCGCGTTCGCTGTGCGATGACGGGAAGTGACGGGCGTTTTCGTTTTTCGTATTTGCCGGTCGGACCCTATGAGATAACAATCGAGCACCCGGGCTTCGCCCAAGCGCTGCAGAAGCTTACCTTGACCGTGGGCGCGGCGTTCGATCTACCCGTGGAGCTCCAGCTGCAGGAATCGACCACCAACGTTACAGTGCAAGACAATCAAGCGGCGCTCGAAGCGGCGCGGCATCAGATTGCAGGCACGATCGAGCAGACGGAAGTGCGAAATTTGCCCTTGAACGGGCGCAACTTTCTGGACCTGACGTTATTGGTTCCTGGCGTATCACCCACTAACACGGCAAGCACGCAGCTTTTCGCCGAAACATCGGCGGTGCCGGGCCAAGGCATTTCCGTAGCAAGCCAACGAAATTTTTCAAACAGCCTGGTGGTGGATGGATTGTCGGCGAACGACGACGCGGCGGGATTGAGCGATACGTTTTTCGGTCTCGATGTAGTGAATGAATTGCAGGTGGTAACGTCCGGAGCGCAGGCTGAGTTCGGGCGCGCGCTTGCCGGGTATGTCAACGTAGTCACCAAGAGCGGCACGAATGCGCTGCATGGAGACCTTTACAGCTATTTTCGCAATCAGCGGTGGAATGCGGCCAACCCGCTGCTACACAGCACATTACCGCTGACGCAAGCGCAGTACGGAGCGAGCGTGGGCGGACCGGTGATTCACGATCGCACGTTCTATTTCGCCAATTTCGAGCAGCGGCAACTGAATCAGACCGGGTTAATTACGATCTCGCCGGGGAATGTCTCCGCCGTCAACGCGGGCCTCGACGCGGCTGGCTACCGAGGACCGCGGATCGCGACGGGACTCTATCCGAATCCGGTGCATCTTTCCAATTTTCTGGGAAAGCTGGATCACGAGATCAGCAATAACGATCAATTCAGCGCGCGTTACAGCCTGTACAACCTGGATAGTGAAAACTCGCGTGGCGGGGGCGCGCTCAATGCACCCAGCGCGGCGGCGGGATTGAATGACTTCGATCAGACGCTGGCGATTTCGAATATCGCGGGGATCTCTGCCAATACCGTGAATGAGACACGCGGGCAAATCACTCTGAGCAATCTGGAGGCGCCGCCCAATGATCCGATCGGACCGGCAGTAAGTATCGCGGGTGTCGCGAGCTTTGGGACGCTTTCCGGATCTCCTACGCGACGCCGCAACGCGCTGTACGAAGTAGTCGACAATCTTTCGCACCGCAAGGGTGCGCATGCGTTGCGGACAGGAGCCGATTTTCTCTATAACGATCTGACGATTACGTATCCGCAATCGGCGCGCGGGAGCTATTCGTTCTCTTCCTTGGCAAATTTTCAGAGGGGAATTTACAACAACTCGGGATTTACTCAATCCTTTGGGAATCCTGTCGTCGGGCAGACGAATCCGAATGTGGGGTTCTATGTTCAGGATGAATGGCAAGCATTGCCGCGGCTGACGCTGAATGCGGGCATTCGTTACGATCTGCAGTTCTTAAAGACGATCGCAACCGATCGGAACAATATTTCGCCGCGGCTGGGATTCGCATGGAGTCCGCTGGCTTCACGGCGCATGGTGGTGCGCGGTAGCTTCGGTCTTTTCTACAACCGTGTTCCGCTGCGCGCTCTGGCAAATGCGCTTCTATCGAGCGGGAATACGACGGAACCCACGGACTCCACTTTCATTACGGCGAGCCTTTCTCCGGGGCAAGCCGGCGCGCCGCGTTTCCCGGCGATTCTGCCGGGCCTGCCGTCAAACGCCCTGGTGAACTACACAACGATGGAGCAGCACCTACAAAACGCCTATTCCGAGCAAGGAAGCTTCGAATTAGAGAGGCAACTCGGGGAGCGTACGGTTCTGAGCGCGTCCTATCAGCATGTGCGCGGGCGGCATCTGCTGATCAGCTTAAACAAGAACACACCGATTTGTGTATCGTCCGGAACCAATAATGGATGCCGGCCGAATCCGGCTTATGGGAACGACCGGCAATATTCTTCGGCTGCGGATTCACAATACGACGGCGTATCGATTTCACTCCGGCAGCGGCCGGGGCCCTGGGGCAGTTATCGCGTGTCCTACACGTACTCGAAGGCGCTTGATGATGTGGGTGAGTTCTTCTTCAGCTCGCCAATGGACAATTTCAACATCCGGCAGGATTGGGCGCGCTCGGACGACGATCAACGGCATCGGATTATGCTCGATGGCATCCTGCATTCACCAATGGGTCCGGCGGCTACGGCCTGGGAACATTTGAGCCACGGCTTTCAATTGAGCGGATCGCTCACTTATTATTCGGCGCTGCCGTTCAATATAACGACGGGCGCGAATACTGTTCAAGGAACCAGCGCCCGGCCCATGTTGGGTGGAGTGTATATCGGGCGGAACGTTGGATCGGGATTCGATTTTTTCAACGTGAATGCACGGCTGAGCAGAACGTTTCCCATCGGCGAGCGTTGGCATGTGACCGCGATAGCGGAAGCGTTCAATGCACTGAACCATAGAAACGACCTGATTCCAAACGGAACGTTTGGGTTGGGGGCCTATCCAAGCAATCCGGCTCCGGGATTTGATCAGCCCAGCGCCGTGGCGGATGCGCGAACCTTTCAGTTGGCGCTGCGGCTTTCGTTCTAGTTCGGGTGCAGTTGTGGGCTCGCTATTTGGTCATCCGGGCCGCGAGCGGACCGAGGATCGCGGTAAACAACACGTACGCGGCGGAGAGCGGGCCGAGCGCCGGTTCCAGCGAGACGCCCAGGCCGGCGATAACGATCGAAAATTCTCCGCGCGCGATCAAAGCGGTTCCGGCGCGCAGACGCGCCTGGTGTCCTGCGGATTTTCGAGTAGCCCAATAGCCGGTCAGCACTTTCGTAACTGCCGTTACTATTCCTAAACCGATGGCGTATGGCAGTGCGTGCGGGAGCGTCGCGGGATCGATCTGGAGGCCAAAAAAGAAGAAGAATGTGGCGGCAAAGAGATCACGCAAGGGGGCGAACAACCGATGCGATTGTTCCGCGATGGGACCGGAGACGGCGATGCCGACGAGAAACGCCCCGATGGCGGAGGAGACCTGGAAGCGCTGCGCGAGACCTGCGACTAGCAGCACGACGCCCAAGACAGTAAGCAGAATAATTTCATCCGATTGGCTTGCGGCAAAGCCGCTCATTTTGTTCCCGTAGCGCACAGCGATAAACAGGACAGTCAGCACCACAATAATTGCGATGGCCACGGAGCGAGCCATGGGCGCCGGTCCGCCACCTACCAGGAGCGCAGCAATGACTGGCAGGTAAATGGCCATGGCCAAATCCTCCAGCACGAGAACGGAGAGCACGGAAGGCGTTTCCGGATTCGACAGGCGCCGCAACTCGGCGAGCACTTTGGCGATGACGCCGGAAGAGGATATATACGTTACGCCGCCGAGCAGTATTGCCGGCAGCGGCCTCCAGCCGAGCAAGAATCCCGCGATGGCGCCAGGCGGAAAATTGAGGACCAAATCGAGTATGCCCGAAGGAAGCCCGGCGCGAAGATTCCGCTTCAACTCTTCGCCGGTGTATTCGAGCCCCAGCATGAACAGAAGGAGTAGGACGCCAATCTCCGCGCCAATGTGGATGAACTGCTCGGTCAGATTTAGCGGTGCCAAGCCTCCATGGCCAAACGCAAGACCAGCAACTAAGTAAAGGGGAATGGCAGAGAAGCCCCAGCGATTGGCAAACCGGGCCAGCAGCGCAAGGCCTACGATCGCACTGCCGAGCTCAATGAAGAGCAAAGAAATATCTGCGGGTGCGGGCATTTATGCGAAGCTGAGCCCCGCTTCCGCGCCGATGCGGCGAATATAGGCCGCGCCTTCCTGATACTCCTCGGCCGTTTTGAGATGCTCCATCATGAGCGGCACATCGTTCAACTTACTCAGCTCAGTGAGATAGCGGCGATAGTCCATCTGGCCGCGGCCAGGAACAACCTCGAGAAAGTGAACGTTGAGCTCGGTAATCCACCTCAGATCCTTGGCGTGGCACGATGCAATCCAACGGCCGAGTTTCGAAAAGCATTCACCGATGAAAGCGCTATTCTCGTAAAATCGGGTCGGGCTATTCACGCCATTGCATACATCCATGTGGACGCCGAAAGCCGGACGGTCGACCGCTCGGATCAGCCGGAGATAAGAATCAGGGCCATCGGGGATGCTCCAGCCCATCATCTCGATCGTGAACTTAGTCCGGCGCGGTTTTACGGAATCGAGGATCGAGCGGCAATTTTCGACTGTCGCATCGAAGAATTCTTTTGAAAGATTTTTCGGATTGGGACCGTACCAGACGTTTGGATCGTAGCTCCCGGCAATGTCCACGCAGCAGCGCGCGCCCACCGCATCGGCGAGAGCACAGCGCTCAGTAACATACGCGAGATTCTCGCGGCGCTTGGTCGAATCGGGATCGAGCATATTTTTCCAAGCGCCGACTTCGGAGATTATGACGCCTGCGTCATGGAACGCTTTTTCGATTGCGCGTACGCGTTCTGTTTCGGATAGTTTCGCAGGCGGGCAGTAGGCCGCGCTGTAGCCTAGCCGGCGATGCTCGACGGCTAGTTCCGCTGGATCATCCGATTTGAGGAAGATCGGGCCGCCGAAGCGGATCGGGTTCACTTTGCCGGACCCCTGGCGAACTGCAAACGGAGCAAGCGCACAGGCTGTTACAAGCGATCTTCGGCTCAATCTTGAAAGCATATTGGCAGTCTATACGGTTGAGCTAGAATCGCGTATGAATTCGTCTCTAAAGATTACCTATATTGGCGGGCCAACC
>Ga0068856_100008207_pt1 | contig 10181 bp, 12 predicted proteins | sample KBSCornC62_FD_66595 | JGI IMG/M metagenome (GOLD analysis project Ga0068856, IMG submission 66595) | Corn rhizosphere microbial communities from Kellogg Biological Station, Michigan, USA - KBS Corn C6-2 | ecosystem: Host-associated > Plants > Roots > Rhizosphere > Soil ... | reverse complement strand
TTTTTGGGAAAATCCGGGAAAAGACCAAAGGCCAAAGACCTAATGCCTGATTGATGTTGATCCGATCCATATTGTTTCCAACGGACTTCAGTGAGTGTGGGAACTTTGCGCTCTCGCATGCGGCGTCGCTCGCCCGTACGTTTAAAGCTTCGATCATTTGCCTAAACGTGATTGAACCGATTGTACCGACGGTAGGTTATTCAGGAATGACTGAGCCTCTGCCGATCGCTGATATAGCTGAACAACTCGAAGATTCGGCGGAACGTGAATTACCAAAACTCGCTGAATGTGATGAATTCGCAGGCATAGAGGTCGAGGAGATGGTCGCTCATGGCGAAGCGGCTGCGGAAATTGTTCGAGTCGCAAAAGACCGCAACGTGGATCTAATTGTGATCGCCTCCCACGGTCGAACGGGACTCGGCCGTATTTTATTTGGTTCAACCGCTGAAGCCGTTGTGCGTCATGCACATTGTCCCGTACTCGTAGTAAAACCCCCTCAAGAAGAAACTGAGCAGTAGTCAATCGACAGCCCTCCAGTTTATTCTGTCCGCCGAGCCAGCTGAGACATTGCCGATTTCCGATTGCCAATTCCGATTTGGTCTTCGGTCTTGAGCTTTCTAAGACTTAATGGCCACTACGAAGACCAAATCGGCAATCGGAAATCGGCAATGACTCAACCAACTACAGAGTCTTTTAATGCATAGTCTTGATTTTCTTTACGAACTGATTCGGCAATACGGGTTGTACGCAGTATTTATTCTCGTCATGGTGGAAGGCGATATCACCCTTCTCCTCGCGGGCGTTTTGGCGCATAGCAACTTTTTCGATACGTACAGTTTTGCGCGCGTACTAATCTGGGGAACACTGGGTGGGTGTGCAAGCGACCACGTTGCGTATTTTGCTGGTCGCGGTTTTTGTGAAACTGTCCGGGAGTTTCGATTCTATCGGGCCGCACAACCCCGTCTCGAAAGACTAACGAACAAATTCGGCCCACTCTCGATCTTTCTTTCCAAATATATCTACGGGCTGCGCTGGGCGTCGTGCGTCTTTTATGGCGTGGGCCGCATGCCTTTCGTCAGGTTTCTGGTTGTCTCGCTGGCGAGTTGTTTCCTTTGGGTCTTTGTTCTGGCGGGCGCGGGTTATTTTTTCAGTGGCGCCGTGATGGGGCTTATTGGAGACTTTCAACGTCTGGGTAAGGTCTTGCTCGTCATCGTGATCGTCGGCATTGTTGCCTTTTATTTAACGGAACGTTTCTGGTTATCCAAGAAAGTGGAAGAGGCAAACCCGGAGCGTTTGCAGGAATTCGAACACGCTGCGACAGAGAAACTGCAGGACCTGCGCCAGGAGTTCCAGGAACACATCCCTTTCAAACAGCAACGTCGAGGCGGGAAGCGAGAAACGGACGGGGATTGAGGTCATTGCGGATTTCCAATACCCGATTGCCAATTTGCCGAAGCGGACACGAACTGGTAATTTCCTCACGCTCTGTAGTAGTCACTAAAACAAATCGGAAGTTGGCAATTGGAAATCGGCAATGATTATTGAGTCTTCAGCACCCCCGCGTGTCGACCTGGCTGGCGGCACCATTGATATCTGGCCGCTCTATCTCTTTCATCCTGGCGCCATCACGGTCAACTTCGCTATCTCGTTGCATGCTCGCTGTCGCATCGAAACTCGCGACGATGGGCGAATAGTGCTGGAGTCGCGCGACCGAAAAGTTTCCTTCGAAACAAACCTTTCAGCCCTCGAAGACTTGCTGCAGGAAGAACGTCTCGAGCTAATATCCAAGCTCGTTCACTTTTTCAAACCAACAACTGGTTTTCATTTGGTTGCGGAGAGCGCGGCTCCAGCGGGCGCCGGCCTGGGCGGTTCTTCAGCTCTTGCCATTGCCTGCATTGGTGCTTTGAACCGAATGGTTGGTAATCGTTACGACGAATCGAAGTTTGTAGAAATCGCTTCGAATGTCGAGTCGACAGTGATACGCGTGCCGGCCGGTTTTCAGGATTACTACCCACCTCTCTACGGTTCGGTGTCGGCAATCCACTTGCGACCAGATGGATTACAACGGGAAGCTTTGGATGTTGATATCGACGAACTGGAGCGACGCATCGCGATCTGTTACACAGGCGAGCCGCGAATGTCCGGCATTAACAACTGGGACATGTTCAAACGTCACATTGATGGCGACCCGGAGATTTTTGGATTGTTCGATGCAATCCGCGATGCCGCTCGAGAGGTTCGTGAGGGATTGCTGGCAAATGATTGGACGCACGTGGCGAACACGATGCGAAATGCTTATCCGAACCGCAAGCGTTTAGCGGAAAACATCACTACACCTCAAATGGATCAACTGGTGGAGAAGGCATTGGCAAACGGAGCTGAGGCTGCGAAGGTTTGCGGCGCCGGCGGCGGCGGTTGCATCGCATTTCTCTGTACACCCGGCAGACGTGCAGATGTCGAGCGAGCTCTAGCACCCGAGGAAGGTGTTGAAGTCCTGGATTGGAAAGTTGCGCAAGAAGGACTGATCGTTACGGAGAAGTTCGACTGATCGGTCATACCGCGAAGCGGTTACGCCCCACAGCCCAGGGTTGTTTCAACCCTGGGTAGACGCGACACAAATCCCAACCGCAACGCGGTTGCGTCCCCGAGAAACCTCACTAATTCAATAAATCTCACGAACATCATCCACACATGACGTGTCAACGTAACGCTAAGACATTTTGAAGAGGTGATTGGACTGAACTGATGAGGATGGGTTGGTGTCTGTGACGCAACCGCGTTGAGGTTGGGATTTGTGTTGCGAATCTACCCAGGGTTGAAACAACCCTGGGCTTTGGTTCGCAACCGCTTCGCGGTATAGCGGATCGCCAATTCCAGTCTACCCACCTTCGGATCTTTGCTTCGCGGCGGCTGACAACGCAGTTAATCGCGCGACCTTCTGTTCGAATGTCTCCCCTGGCACTGGACCGGTATCAACAACACCGGAATAGGTTCCTCGCTTCATCAATGTGCGGTCGGCGTTACCTGTTGGCTTGTGAGCAGGTGCAGATGCTGCAGGTGCCGCGGTAGAAGCTGGTGCCGTTGCTTCGACTACTTCCGAAGCAGGCGCGGGAGCGGCTTCGATTGCAGGCGCTGCGACTTCCGGTTCCTCTCCACCACCCTCTTCGGCGCGCTTCTTCGCAGCCGCGGACAAGTCTTTCAACCTCGCAACCTTCTGCTCAAAAGTTTCACCGGGAACCGGACCGGTATCTTTGAAGCCTGCGTAGGTCGATCGCTTGAACAACTGGCGATTGGGTTGTGCACCCGCTTTGTGTTCCCCAGCTGGCTTCGGTGCGGCGGGAGTTGCGGCTTTCGTGGTTGCGGGTGCAGCGGCTTTGGGTGCGGCCGGCGCTGCTGGTTTCGCTGCCGCAGGCTTCGCATGACCGTGATCAGCCGGCACAGTTTCAACCATAATGAAGACGCCGCGATCATCCTTTTTAATTACGGGAAGCGTCCCGCCTGCCGCTTGCAACAACGCTGACAACTCAGCTTCTACAAATCTCGTTTGCTTATAGGGATCACGAACATGACCTAGCGGCGGCCCCATGTAGAGCGTGCCGCACGTCTGGCACTTGAACAACACGTCGTCGCCACGCAGATGAATCTCCGCAGGCTCACCTGCCGTGCGCAGCTGTTTCAAATGGCCGTTGCAGAGTTTTCCCTTTTCGTTTTTCTCGTTGCAAACAGTCTGGGCATTCACAATTCGCTTGGGGACGGGAGCTGCTGTTGCGTTTGCAGGCGTGTTTGCTGTGTTCGTATCCGTAGTAGCCATGCTTGGGTTAGTGTTCTGATTTTGGATCGCGATTGCTTTGCCGAAATCTTAGCGATTGGTTAGAAGCGCCGTCAATGCTACAAACTAACAAACATCAATGTTCAAGCGTTTACTGAGTAAGTTCTGGCAGAAAGTACCGGCTCGGATGCGTCGGTGGTTCATACGATCTACTAACACACGTTTTACAGTCACGGCGGGCGCAATCATTTTTAACGAAGCTGGCGAAGTACTGCTGCTCAAACACTTTTTTCGAGCGGGCAGTGGCTGGGGTCTGCCTGGTGGCTTTCTTAAATCGGGTGAACAACCTCTCGACGCTTTGCGGCGTGAATTGAACGAAGAGATTGGATTGGAAATTCACGATGTAGAAATTTTTTTGGCAAGAGCATTTAAACGACCCCGACAGATTGAAGTATTGTATCGCGCCAAAGCCGTGGGTCGCGGCGAGCCCCGAAGCATTGAAGTTGAACGCGCAGCCTGGTTCTCGATGGATCAATTACCCGCGGGTCTGCCAAAAGATCAGAAGTTACTCGTCGAACGCGCTGTAGAAAAACTGCCAGAATGATGTATGCTGAGCGCGCTTTTGGACGACCACATGATTGATAGGTCGAATAGGTCATATAGGTCCTATTAACTACTGATCACTGGCCAGAAAACATTTACCGGGAGAGTCCTATGGTCGAGCTGATTCCCTCTCAAGATAACGTAATGCAGATACTGCAACGCACGGGTGCATTTCGTGAAGGCCACTTTGTTTATCCTAACGGCAAGCATTCACCGCACTATTTTCAAATGCCGCTGGCCTTCCGTTATTACGACACTGCTCGGGTTCTCGCCGTAGCTCTCAGTCGGAAGTTCCGTTTGGAAAAGGACATCTCAAGTCAACTCCCCAAAGTTTCAGTTATCAGTCCGAGCTCGGGAGGAATCCCAGTCGCTTTCGGCGTCCGCGACGCGTTGAATGCTGAACAGATCTACTGGGCCGAACAAGAGCACGGTCAAAGAATGTTCCGGCAATACGTGAATCAAGGTGAGGTCAATCCTTGCATCATTGTTGACGACATCATCCGCAGTGGTATGGCGATTGAGGAAACCGTGCGTTTGGTGAAGTCATTAGGCGCAAGAATCATCGGCTGCGGCGCAATTGTTAAGTTCCACTCTGCTCCTGCTGAGGTGGAAGGCGTGCCTATCAAATCACTGGTCGACTTCGACGCCCGAATGTACGACTCGGGAGATGAATGCCGGGATTGTAAAACGGGAACGCACGAGGAGCAGGTCAGATTTTAGAAGAATAGGTCCTAAAGGTCGCATAGGTCCTATGTTCTTGTTGGTTTTAGATTTCATGCCTGTTTGCCAACGCCTTATCCATCGTCACCTCATCGACGTACTCCAGATCACTCCCAACAGGCATGCCCATGGCTATTCTGGTGACCTTGAGCCCCAGAGGTTTTAGTAGACGACTTATGTAATTTGCTGTCGCTTCACCTTCAGTTGTCGGGTTAGTTGCCAGGATCACTTCATTCACAACCACACCGTCGTTGTTCTCAGGCTTCAGACGAGGCAGCAAGTTAGCAAGATGCAACTCGCTTGGACCAATATGTCTAATTGGCGACAGGCTGCCGTGAAGAACGTGGTAGACGCCTTTGAAGCTACGCGTCTTCTCGACAGCCACCAAACTGTGTGGCTCCTCAACTACGCAAATGACGGAATGATCGCGAGTGGGTGAAGAGCAGAAGCGACACGGATCTACTTCAGTGAGGTTATTACAAACCGAGCAAAGAATAATTCGTTGCTTAACTTCTCGGAGCGCAGTGATCAATCGTTCCAGATCTGCTTCCGGAGCGCGCATCAGATGAAAGGCGAGACGCTGCGCCGACTTCTGCCCGATGCTGGGCAACCGTTTTAATTCGTCGATTAGTTTGGTGACTGGTTCAGCGTATTCAAGCATTGCCCATTTCCGATTGCCGATTGCCGATTTGATCCTTTACGAATCCCATGGCCAGTAGAAATTGGCAATTGGAAATCTGAAATCGGCAACAAACGTGAATCAGTAGTCTTCAACCAAACATACCGCCTAATCCAGGAGGTAACATTCCTCCCAGTTTTCCCTTCATTGCTTCATCAACTTTGCGATTAGCTTCATTGACCGCCGCGACGATCATGTCCTGAAGCATTTCGGCGTCTTCGTCTTTCAAAGCTTCGGGGTCGATTTTGAGTGCGGTTATTTCGTGGTTGCCTTTCATCTGAACAGTCACGACACCACCACCGGCAGAAGCATCAACGCGGAGTTCTTCCATCTCTTTTTGCATTTTTTCCTGCATCACCTGCGCCTGCTTCATCATCTGCTGAATGTTGAATCCGCCCGGGAATTTCATGTCGAATACCTCTCGCTCTATTTGATTTGTCGCGTAAAGAGAAACTCATCGTAGCTGTCATTAAACGTGAATGCAACGCGGAGCAAAAAAGTATCACCAGCCCGCGAAGCGGGCGATAGCATAGAGCCTGGGGCGTCAGCCCCAGGACGAACGTTGACCATCATTAACGAGCCCGCGAAGCGGGCGGCAGCCGTCAACGAGATGGCCAGTTTTGATCATGAAAACTCGCTTCTCTGTACTTCGACGCGCTGTCGCCCGCTTCGCGGGCTCATCCATTATTTGGACGTCCTTGCCTGGGGCTGACGCCCCAGGCTTTATGCTACCGCCCGCTTTGCGGGCTGGCTCAATAGATTCCATTACACGTGGTATAAACCATCCACCATGACCCTCCACACCAAAACTGTCATCGACGCGGCTATGTCAATGCAGGAAGACTGTTCGCTGAGAGCCCAAATCAATCTCTACTACGATCTGTACCGTCCCGAGCGTACTCCCGCTCCGCTGCTGATTGCGTTGCATGGGTACGGCGCAAACAAGCGTCAGATGATGCGAGAAGCGAAACTGATCGCACCCGACGACTTCGCGATCGTGTCCTTGCAGGGGCCATATCAACATATTCGGGAACCTAAGCAGCAGGGTGGGCCTCTAAGATTTGGGTTCGGCTGGCTGACTAACTTTCGACCCGAAGAGTCACATGCGATTCATCATCAGGCCCTGATCGATTTGATTGAGGCGCTGGGCAACGATGGAACTGCTGAACCAAACCGCGTGTTCCTTCTTGGTTTCTCCCAATCGTGTGCCCTCAATTATCGATTTGCCTTTACGAATCCGGGGCGTTTGCGGGGTGTGATTGGGATTTGCGGCGGAACTCCGGGCGATTGGGAGACAAACGAGAACTATCAGCAGATAAATGCCGACATATTTCATCTCGCGGGCACGCGTGATGAATTCTACACGCCCGAACGCGTCGAGGATTATGAAAAGCAATTAGCAACCCGCGCCCGCTCAGTCACGTTTAAGAGCTATGACGCAACGCATGAAATAGTTGATGGAATGCGCAGAGATGTGAAGCAATGGTTAATCGAGCACAGCAGTGTAGCCGAACTCTTATAACAGTTCTTTGCCTGCTTCTGGGTGTGGAGGCTTGCCGCGCGCCATCACATCGCGGAAGTGCGAAAGGTGCACTACCGGATCGCGTTGTCTTCAAACCATTACCCGCAAATTCATCTCCCCACCTGAAACAGCTTATCGACGGAGCAGTTTCTCAAGCTGGTGTAACGACCGGCTACGATCCGTCTTACTCGAAGATTCAGTATCCAAATGGTGACGTTCCAATCGACACGGGCGTCTGTTCTGATGTTCTGGTTCGGGCGTTTCGCAAGGCTGGAGTGGATCTACAGAAGGAAGTGCACGAAGACATGACGCGCGCGTGGGACGAGTACCCGAAAAGATGGGGAATGAGTGGACCCGATTCAAACATCGATCATCGTCGCGTATTGAACCTGATGAAGTATTTCGAGCGTGCCGGCAAATCTGTGCCAATCACAGATGAACCGGATGATTACCTGCCAGGCGACATCGTGGCCTGGGATTTGGGCGGAGGTACTTATCACGTTGGGATGGTGACGAACATGTTATCCGAGACGCAACGCGAGTGCTTGATCGTTCATAACATTGGCGGGGGAACACGGGTGGAAGACGTATTACTTAACTGGACGATCAAGGGGCATTATAGGTTTTTCAAGTGAAGTATTTCTCTGCGCATCCTCCGCGTTCTCTGCTTCTCTGCGGTGATGGAGTACCAGGCCTGCAAAAAACCGCAGAGACGCAGAGAACGCAGAGGAAGCGCAGAGAGTTGAATCAATTCTGGTAGCGCCATTCGGTCGTCGCGTGGTATACATGCGACGACTTCCGGCTCCAATCACAAACTAATACCGAACCCAACTCGAATCATTCGAGTCTATGCGAGTATTGCCATGACGCGACGACCTGCAATCCACTTGCTAACCTTAATTCTTCTGATATTTCACTCATACAACCTTTCAAACGCCCAGACAGATCAGAAATCCGTCGACGCCATCAAGGCTGTCATTAATGCGCAGCGTGACGCCTGGAACAGAGGCGACATCGAAGGCTACATGGATGGTTACGACAAGTCCGACGACACCGTGTTTGTTTCGGGCGACAATGTTACGCGCGGCTGGAACACTGTGCTCGAGCGTTATAAGAAGAGTTACGACTCGCGCGAGAAGATGGGTCAACTGGAGTTCTCGGACCTCGAGATCACTGTGCTCAGCAAAGACAGTGCGGTCGTACTTGGTCGTTGGCTCCTTAAACGCAGCAAAGATGAACCTCACGGCCGATTCACTCTGATCTTCAAGAAAACACACTCTGGCTGGCGAATAATTCACGACCACACGTCCTCTGCCTAAAACCCGATGGCCGATCTCCCCCAATCAACTGCCACAGTGGAGCGTCTCGAACGCGACGTCGAAGAACGAAGTGCGATTTTCAAAAAAGAGCTCGGACTGTTTGACCTGGTACTGACCCAGGTTGTGTTCGTTGTTGGCACAATCTGGGTTGGCCACGCGGCGAAACTTGGCAACGAACAGAATGTTTTTTGGATTCTTGCAATCATTACTTTCTACCTTCCGCTTGCAGGGGCCGTTATCTTTCTCAATCGACTAATGCCTCTCGAAGGCGGTCTTTATCAATGGGCCAAGTTTGCCTTCAATGATTTCGTCGCTTTCATGGTTGCCTGGAATCTGTGGGTGTTCGCCATTTCGATTCTGGCTGGTATCGGACTGGTCGTCACGACAAACATCTCCTACGCGATCGGTTCTGAAGCGGCCTGGATGAGGGAAACTCAAAAGCTCATTTTTGCCGTGAGCTTTGTTTTAGTTGTGGCGATGATTTTGGCAGCCGTCCGTGGACTGAGCCTGGGCAAATGGGTCCACAACGCAGGCGGGCTGATGCTGATGATTACGTTCACAGCATTAATCCTCATGCCATTCATTGCACTCATGCAGGGCTCGATAACCGAATACCATCCCTTCGCGATGCAAGTCCCGACGCTGTCCGCATACAACATCAATGTCTTCAGCAAACTCGCATTAGGAGCACTGACAGGTTTTGAATACATCGCCATCCTTGCTGGAGAAACAAAAGCGCCGGCCAATAACATCGGCCGCTCAGTCCTTATTTCGGCGCCGATCATTGCTGTGATGTTTATCCTCGGCACCAGCTCAGTGTTAGCTTTTGTTTCGCCCGCCAACGTCGATTTGATCAGTCCGATCCCGCAGGTACTGACAGCGGGCTTCGGCTCGTCGGGCTGGGTCGGAAAACTGGTAACGTTTACGATCCTGGGTGTCGTTATGCGACAAATCGCGCTCATGAGTATTTATTTTGCAGGCAACACGCGTTTGCCGATGGTCGCCGGATGGGACAGTTTATTGCCTCACTGGTTTACTCGCTTACATCCCACATACAAAACTCCAGTCAACTCGATTCTATTTGTTGGCGCAGTAACACTCGTGATGGGCTTGCTAAGTTTGTTGGGTGTCGGCGCCCAGGAAGCATTTCAACTCCTGGACAATGCAGGCGGTGTCTTCTATGCAATAACCTATCTTGTTTTATTTGCTGTTCCGTTGTTCGGGATGAAAGCGTTCGGAGTGCGCACTCCGATGTGGCTAAAAATCGCCTGCGCCTCAGGATTCATCGTCACAGTCATCTACATTGGATTCACTGTCGTACCAATCATCGAGGTAGGTAGCCGAATAACATTCGCCGCAAAGATCATAAGCACAGTTCTGCTCGCGAACATCGTGGGAATAGTCTTGTACAAGCTTGGAAGCAGCGGAGTTCGACGGTCGTCCTGAAACTAAGAATATGTCCGATGAACTTTAGGAAGCCTGATTAAGTACGATAGGCTGTCAGCCTGTCGTGGTTCCGATTGCGTATTATTGGGTCAAACCGCCGACAGGCTGACAGCCTATCGTACT
>Ga0068856_100008198_pt1 | contig 10187 bp, 8 predicted proteins | sample KBSCornC62_FD_66595 | JGI IMG/M metagenome (GOLD analysis project Ga0068856, IMG submission 66595) | Corn rhizosphere microbial communities from Kellogg Biological Station, Michigan, USA - KBS Corn C6-2 | ecosystem: Host-associated > Plants > Roots > Rhizosphere > Soil ... | reverse complement strand
CCGATGCTCGACGATCAGGGCTCGCCCTCCTGAGCCGGCGGCCCTATTCGGCCGGCGCGCCGAACGGCGCCGCGGGCGGCCCGGTCACGTCGACCTCCACCGCGAACAGCCGGCCCGCGTTCGGGTGAGCACTGCTCTCGCGTTCGTCGTAGTCCTCCTGCGAGGTCGTGACGAACAGCGTCCGGCCCTGCGGACCGCCGAACGCGCACGAGCTCACTTGAGGCGCGTCGACCTCGACGACGGCGAGCAGCTCGCCACTGGGCGCGTACCGGTGCACGGCGCGGCCACCCCATACGGCTACCCAGAGGCAACCCTCGTCATCGAGCGCCATTCCGTCCGGGAACCCGTGCTCGAGGCGGACCACGGGCGCGCGGTCGGTGAGGCGCCCATCGGCGTCGACGTGGAACCGGTCCACTCGCCGGGTCGGGGTGTCGATGTAGTACATCGTCGAGCCGCCGTCGACCCAGCCGAGACCGTTGGAGATCGTCACGTCCTCAAGGACAGTCGTGACCGTGAGGTCCGGCTCCAGCCGGTAAAGGGTGCCGGCGCCGGGCCGCTTGTCGACCGCCATGCTGCCGGCCCAGAACCGGCCCGCCGGGTCACACGCGCCGTCGTTCATCCGCATGGGGACGCTTGATCCGGCCGCGGGTTGGGCCAGCTCGGTCAGGCGGCCGTCCGCGGTGATGCGGACGAACCCGAGTGCGGCCGCGGCGATCCACCCGTCGCCGGTGCGCTCGGGCACGACCGCCCCGACCGGGCTGCCGAGGTCGAACGAGCGCTCGGGTGCCACCTGCCCGGTGGCGGCGTCCCACGTCCCGACGTGGACGTGCCCGACGTGCTGGTCGATCCAGAGCAGGCGGCCCGTCCGTGCGTCCCACGCCGGTCCTTCGGCGTGGTGGTATCGCTCGGCGCTGGCCGGGGTGGCGCGGTAGGTGTGCATCGCCACTGGCTTACCACGTCAGTGGCGGCGTCCCTCGACGCGACGTGCCCGTCACCACTCAGCGGCGCTGATCGGCGCGACCGACCCGGCGGCGCCGCAGCTCGCGGCGGTTCCGGCGCGGCGTGTCGAGCTCGCCGCTCGCGGCGAGCAGCGAAAGCTCGCAGGCACCGAAGTTCTGGGTGAGGGAGAAAGGCATCGGTGGCTCCTTGGCGTGTCGGTTCGTCCGTACGCCTTCGACGATGCGCGTCTGAGGGGCCGGCGGGCATCGGGACAACGGCGTATCCCAGCCACCCCGGCGGTGCGCTTAGGACGTCGGACTCGACCTCCGGGTGCCCTACGGTGCCGCTGGTCGGCGGCGAGACTCGAGCCGTTGGACGGTCGTTCCCCCGGGCCCGGCGTGCCAGACTCGGTCGATGCTGTGCGGGCGGGACCCCGAGCGTCGGGCGATCGGCGCCCTGTTGGACGCAGCCCGCGACTCGCGCAGCGGTGTGCTCGTCCTGCGCGGTGAGGTGGGTGCCGGCAAGACGGCCCTCCTCGAGGACGCACGGGACCAGGCGGCCGCGCTACAGGTCCTCACGCTGCGCGGCGTCGAGTCCGAGTCCGAGCTCGCCTTCGCGGGCATACACCAGCTCCTGCGTCCGGCGCTGTCCTTGCTCGAGCGCCTTCCGGGACCCCAGGCGCGGGCGCTGGAGGCCGCACTCGGTCTGGCCGACCACGCCGGCCACGACCGTTTCCTGATCTCGGCCGCCTGCCTGACGCTGATGTCGGAGCTGGCCGAGCAGCGACCCGTCGTCTGCCTGATCGACGACGCGCAGTGGATCGACACGCCCTCCGCCGAGGCGCTGCTGTTCGTGGCCCGCCGCATCGACGCCGATGCCATCGCGATGATCTTCGCGGCGCGCGAGGGCGACGAGCGGACGTTCGAGGCCCGCGGGTTGCCCAGCCTGTGGGTCACCGCGCTCGACGAGGACGCCGCGGCCGCCCTGATCGCCCGGCGGGTCGATGCCGAGGTCGCGCCCGCCGTGCGGCAGGCCCTCGTCCGCCAAGCCGCTGGCAATGCGCTGGCGCTGGTCGAGCTGCCGGCCGCCCTCACGCCGGCTCAGCTTGCCGGCACCGCTCCGCTGCCCGACGCCTTGCCACTCACCGGCATCCAGCACATCTTCCTCGAGCGCGTGCGGGCGCTGCCGGTACCGGCGCAGTGCCTCCTGCTCGTCGCTGCCGCCGAGGACACCGGTCGGCTCGCCCCGATCATGACCGCGGCCCGGGCCCTCGGCGCGGACGACGAGACCCTGGACGCCGCAGAGCGATCCGGCCTGGTGTCCGTCCGGGGGACGCAACTGGACTTCCGGCACCCGCTCGTCCGGACTGCGGTGTACCAATCCGCCGCCTCAGGCGAGCGGCGCGCGGCGCACTCGGCGCTCGCCGATGCCCTCGTGAGCACGCCCGCAAGCGAGGACGCCGACCGGCGCTCGTGGCACCTTGCCGCCGCCGCCGTGGGGCCGGACGAGCCGATCGCGGCCGCGCTCGAACGCGCCGGCCACAACGCGCGCGAGCGGTCGGGGCTCACGGCGGCCGCGTCGGCGTTCGCCCGGGCGGCCGGCCTGTCGGTCTCGGCGGAGGCACGCCGGCAGCGGCTCTTCCTCGCCGCGGATGCGTCGTGGCAGGGCGGGGACGCCGAGACCGGGACGAAGCTCGCCCGCGAAGCGCTCGTCGACTGTGACGACCCGTCGCTGCGGGCCGACCTGATGCACCTGCTCGGTCACATCGGCCACTTCGGCGCCCCGCTGCTGCCGATCAACGAGCTGCTGTGGGACGCCGCGCGCCTCGTCGAACGGGACGACCCGGCGAAGGCCGCGGTGATCCTCTCCGACGCGTTCGAGGCCTGCCTGTACGCCGGGCGTCCCGAAGCCGCGCTCGCCGCCGCCCGCAAGGCCCGCGCCCTGGCCCCGAGCGATGGCAGCGTCGTCGACTACCTGGCCGAGCTGAATCTCGGGGAGGCGCTGTTCATGAGCGGGCTCGCCGAGGAAGGCGGGCCGACGTTCGCGCACGCGGTGGAGATCTTCCGGGCCGACCCGGCGCTGCAGTCCGACCCGCTGCTCGCGACGCGGGCGGCGATCGCGCTGTGCTGGCTGGAGCGCTGCGCGGAGGCGCGCGCGCCGATGGCGCGGGCGCTGGAGACCGCGCGCTCGCGCGGCGCCGTGTCGTTGCTGCCGTACTCGCTGTTCATCGCCGCCTGGGCCGCGCGGCGCACGGGCGCCTGGCAGGACGCGATCGTGCACGCCACCGAGGGCGTCGCCCTCGCGCGCGAACTGGGCCAGTGGGCGACGATGGCGCAGTGCCTGCAGGAGCTGAGCACGCTCACCGCCGGGCAGGGCGCCGACGCCGACTGCCGGGCTCAGATCGCCGAGGGCACCGCGGCCGCGCAGGGCGTGGGCGCCGACTACATCACCGAGATCCTGCGGGCCCAGCTCGGCCTGCTCGAACTCGGGCTCGGCGAGAACGAGCGCGCCGTCGACGACCTGCGCTTGTCGGCGCAGCGGCTCGAGGAGCTGGGCCTGCGCCTGCACGAGCTCGTTCCCGGCCCGGACCTGGTCGAGGCGCTGACCCGGCTCGGCCGCCTCGACGAGGCGCGGGCGGCCGTGGGCCTGGTCCGCGCCGGGGCGAACCCGCGCACCGCCGAGGCGCTGATCGAGCGCTGTCACGGTCTGGTCGCCGACGACGATCGGTTCGAGGCGCACTTCACCCGATCACTGGCGCTGCACCCGGACAACGAGGACGTCTTCGGTCACGCCCGCACGCAGCTCGCGTTCGGCGAACGGCTGCGGCGGGCTCGCCACCGGGTGGAGGCTCGCGAGCACCTGCGCCGGGCGCTGGCCACGTTCCAGGCGCTCGGCGCCGTGCCGTGGGCGGAGCGGGCCGCCGCCGAGCTGCGGGCGACCGGCGAGACCGCCCGCAAGCGGGATGAGAGCACGGTCGCCCAGCTCACCCCGCAGGAGTTGCAGGTGGCGCGGCTAGTCGGCCAGGGGCTGTCGAACAAGGAGGTCGCCGCACAGCTGTTCCTCTCGCCGCGCACGATCGATGCCCACCTGCGCAACGTCTTCGCGAAGCTCGCGGTCACGTCACGCACGCAACTGGCCCGATTGCCCCTCGGCGATCCGCGGGAGATGTCGGCGGCCATGGGCTGAGCCCCGGTTACGTCCGCTCCCGGCGGTGCGGTCTGGCCACCATCAGATACGCCAGACCGGTCACTGCGATGAGCGCGATGACGACCGGCGCCGCCCACACCTGGTACCAGGGCGAGTCGGGCGGGGCGAGCGAGCTTCGCGGCCACGCCACGTTGACCGTCTGGAACGCGAGCCAGCCGACCGCGAGGACGTTGAGCACCGTTCCGGCCCGTCCCAACCGGATGTGACCGGCCGGGATCCACCGGTGCCGGAGTCGGGCCACCAGGGCCGCGAGCGCGATCAACAGGAAGGACAGGTAGATCGCAGCCGTCCCGAAGGTGATGAGGCTGCCGATGGCCGCCGAGTGCAGGCCGAGCAGCAGTCCGGCGGAGGCGATGACCGTGGTGACGACGGTGGCCCCGATCGGCACCTGCCTTCGATCGACGGTGCGCAGGAACCGGGACGCCGGCAACACGCCATCGCGCGCGACCGAGAAGATGGCCCGCGCCGTGATGCCCTGCGCCGCCACCCCGCACGCGAGGAACGCGACGAGGGTGACGGCGGCGAACGGGCGGGTCGACCACGAGCCGAAGGACGAGACCACGGCGGTGCTGACCGGGTTCAGGTCCGCACCGGACACGACGTCGCCCGGACGCGGGTGCGCGAGCGTCACCGCGAAGGCGTTGAGGATGACGAGGGCGCCGACGGCCAGCATGGCCGTCCACACCGCCCGCGGCACGTGCCGGGCGGCGTCCACCGTCTCCTCCGACGTCTGGCCGCAGGCGTCGAAGCCGATGAACACCCAGCCGCCCACCGCGAGCGCGGCCAGCAGCGCGGCGGTGGTCGACCCGCCGGACAGTGACTCGGCGCCGAGGGTGTCGTGTAGCAACGAGAACCCGTGCTGCCGGAACGCGAGCAGCAGCACCAGCCCGACGCCGATGCAGGCCAGGATCTCGGCCCCGATGCCGACCTTGACCACGTTCGAGAGCACACCGATCCCGCACACGTTCACGATCGCGCAGAGCAGCACGAGGACGAACCCGGCCGCGACCACGGCGTTCGCGGTCGGCTCGATCCCGACGGCGACGAGCGCCCACGGGGCACCGAGGTAGGCGACAGAGGTGTTCGCCACCGCGTATGCGCACAGGCACACCCACCCGTTGAACCAGCCGTACGCCGGGCCGAGCAGCCGACGACTCCATTGGTAGGCGCCGTTGGCGAGCGGGAACTCGGCCGCGAGTTCGGAGTACACGACCAGCAGCAGGCACTGCCCGGCCAGCGCGACGGGGAGCATCCACACCCACGCCCCGCCGGCCACCGTCATGCCGACGAGCACGACGCCGTAGAGGGCGACGACGGGCGAGATGGTCGCGAACCCGATGGCGACGTTGTCGAAGGCCCCCAGCCCACGCCGCAGCTCTTGGGCGTAACCGAGTTCGTCGAGCCGTCGGGCGTCGGCGGATGGAACTGCGGCGGAGTCCGCCATCGGGCGACCGTACCCCGCGCGTCCAGATCGCCTAGGCGACCCGATTAGGCGACTTACGCGATGTGAGTGACCCCGCCGTGAAGCGACGCTGCTCGACACCACATCACCTGCTCGGCGACCGGCCGGAGCCCATCCAGGAGGAAACCTCATGAACGAATCGCCACCGCCGCCCACGTCCCTCGGCTGGCAGGAGCTCGCCCACCGCGAGGCCGACGGCCTCGTCGTGCGTCTCGACTGGTGCCGCCTTACCGACGCCGTGCGCATCGTCGTCGACGACCGCCGCCTCGACCAGCAGTTCGAGCTCGCCGTCGACGCGGAGGACGCGCTCGCCGCCTACCGGCACCCGTTCGCCTACGCCGCCGCCCACGGCACCTCCCGCTCGGTGCTGCAGGACGCGCTGGGCCTGACCGAGCACTTCGAAGGAGCAACTCATGTCCGCTAACCCCACCCGCCGGTACAAGGGGCTGGCCAGCCGGCTCGCCCACTGGAGCACCACGCACTGGAAGTCGGCGACGGCCGTCTGGCTCACCTTCGTGGCCGCGTCGTTCCTGATCGGCAACGCGATCGGCACGCGCGAGATCAATCCGAGCCAGGCCAACGTCGGCGAGTCGCACACCGCTGATCGAATGATCGAGCGCGGGCATTTCAAGGACGAGCAGGACGACGCCAAATCGGCGAAGCCGCGGGAGATGGTGCTGATCCAATCGGGCGAGCTCACGGCGTCCGACCCGGCGTTCCGCGCCGTCACGGCCGACGCCGTCCGCACCGTGCGGACGTTCCCGCAGGCGACCGAGATCGCGAAGCCGCTGGTGGCGCCGGACCAGCACGCGGTGCTGATCCGCTTCACGCCCACCGGCTCCCTCGACGAGGTGAACGGTTACATCGACTCGATCACCTCGGCGGTCGACAAGGTCGAAGCCCGGCACGCCGGCTTCTACGTCGCCTCCGTCGGCGTCTCGACCGACAAGGCCGTCGACGAAGCGGTGCAGGGCGGGCTGGGACTGGCCGGCATCGTGTCGATCCCGCTCACGATCGCCATCCTGCTGCTGGTCACCGGTTCGCTCGTGGCGGCGCTCATCCCGTTGCTGCTGGGTCTGACGTCCGTCCTGGCTACCGGTGGGCTGCTCGCGATCTCCTCGCGCGGCATCCCGGCGTCGAAGGACATCATGGAGGTCGTCCTTCTGGTCGGCCTGGCCGTCGGTGTCGACTACGCGCTGTTCTACATGCGGCGCGAGCGGGAGGAGCGAGCCGCCGGTCGAACCGAACGCGCGGCCCTCGAAGCCGCGGCCGCCACCTCGGGACGGGCCGTGCTCGTCTCGGGCATGACGGTCCTGATCGCGATGGCCGGCATGTTCCTCTCGGGTGACAAGACGTTCATGTCCTTCTCGGTCGGCACGATGATCGTCGTCGCGGTGGCGATGCTCGGCTCGCTGACCGTGGTGCCGGCCGTCCTCGGCAAGCTCGGCGACCGGGTGGAGAAGGGCCGGATCCCGTTCACGAAGCGTCCCAGCGAACGGCGAGCGGGTCGCACTTGGGGCGGCATCGTCGATCGCGTCCTGCGCCGGCCCGTCCTGTTCGGGACGGTCGCCCTCGGTGCCTTGCTGGCGCTGGCGATCCCGACACTCTGCCTGCACACCACGCAGACCGGCATGGAGGGCATCACGACGCCCGCCGTGGAACCGATCAAGAAGCTCGTCAAGGCGTTCCCCGGCAGCCCGGTGCCGGCGATCGTGGCCGTCGAGGCGAAGGACGTCACCACCTCCGCGGTCCAGAAGGCCATCGCCCGGCTGGAACACGAGGCCCTGGCGACCGGTGAGGTGAGCGCGCCGGTGCGGGTCGAGGTCGACCAGACCAAGCGGGTCGCCCGGATCGAGCTACCGCTGGCCGGCAACGGCGTGGACGACAAGTCCAGCCACGCGCTGACCACGTTGCGCGAGAAGGTGCTGCCGCAGACGCTCGGCCCGGTCACCGGCGTCCAGTACGCGGTCACCGGCATCACGGCGAACTCGTACGACTTCAACGACGCGCTGCGCAGTTCGGCGCCTCGAGTGTTCGCGTTCGTCCTGCTGTTCGCCCTGCTCTTGATGCTCGTGTCGTTCCGGTCGCTGGTCATCGCGGCCAAGGCGATCGTGCTCAACCTGCTCTCGGTGGCGGCCGCCTACGGCGTCGTCGTGGCCGTGTTCCAGTGGGGTTGGGGAGAGAATCTGTTGTCGTTCCAGTCGAACGGCGGCATCGCGAACTGGCTGCCGGTCTTCATGTTCGTCATCCTGTTCGGGCTCTCGATGGACTACCACGTCTTCATGCTGAGCCGGGTGCGCGAGGCGCACGACCGCGGGCTGTCGACCGACGAGGCCGTGGCCCACGGGATCAAGTCCACCGCCGGCGTGGTCACCAGCGCGGCGACCGTGATGATCGGCGTGTTCTCGGTGTTCACCCTGCTGCCCTTGGTCGACCTGAAGGAGATGGGCATCGGACTGGCCGTCGCCGTCCTCATCGACGCGACCATCGTGCGGGGCCTCCTGCTGCCCGCCTCGATGAAGCTGCTCGGTAACGCCAACTGGTACCTGCCGAGGTGGCTGCGCTGGTTGCCGCACTTCGAGCATGGCGAGCCGGCGCTCGTCCCGGTTGCGGTGTCCGCGCCCGCCGCCCGGGAGCTCGAACCGGTGGGCTGAGCAACACCTGACGGGAGCGGCCGGGACGTCTGTCCCGGCCGCTCCTTCATGACCCAACTCTTCGAAAGGCATCCGTCATGACTGTGCTCGAAACCCCACCCGTTGCCTGCTCGCGCCGGGTTCCGGCGATCGTCGCCGGCACCCTCTGGGACGAGCAAGGCAACGGCTCCGGTGACCAGCGCCTGCCGTGGGCGTCCGCCTGGCATGGTTGCCCTGGCTCGGCGTCGGCTGATCAGCACCACCTGGTGACAGGAGCGGTTGGCCGGGCCATCCCCCGATTGACCCGGTCAACCGCTCCGACGGCGGTCAGGCCGTTAGCCGCCCCTTTGCCAACGCCGGGTGTGATGCCAGGCGTCGGCGAGCCATCGCCTCCGCGGCGACGATCAGGCCGGCGTCGACGCCGGCCGACTGCAGCCCGTGGACGGCGTGCACGAAGGTTTCGATGATGCTGCCGAGAGGCAGCTCGTTACCGAACTGCGCGATCAGCGTGTCGACGGCCGCATCGGCCTCGGATCCTCGGTGCCTCACGCGTCGAGACTGGCCGACCGGCCACCGGGCTTGCCACGCCGAAAATGCGGCACTCACGCCGGCGCATCCCCTATTTGGGTGGTGGTTGCCGCACGTCCACCAAGCCGGCGCGCACGCCCACGACGACGGCCTGCAGTTGGGTGCGGGCGTCCAGCTTCTGCATGATCCTCTTCACGTGTCCGCGGGCGGTATGCAGGCTGATGTCCAGTCTGCCGGCGATGGCCCGCACGTCCAGCCCGTCGGCCAACGCGTGCAGCACGTCCCGCTCCCGGGGGGTGAGCACGCCGTCGGTCACGATTGGCGGGGGCGCCTGCGCGATCGGCGACGCGATGGCGTCCTCAAGCACGATGGCGACTCGACTCGGCTCGAGTTCGCCGGGCCGGCGAAGGGGAATCGCGCGGGCGTAGAGCCAGACGACCGATCCGTCCCGCCGGCGGTAGGCGACCGGTTCTTCCTGGGTCACCCCGGTGGCGAACGCTCGCGAACTGGGCAACCTGTCGCGCTCTATGGGGTGACCGTGCTCGTCGATGACGACGACCTGGGCGCGGGCGATGCTGCCGCCGAGCTGTTTGCTGTCAACGCCGAGGAACGATCCGGCAGCCTCGTTGGCGGCGACCACCCGTCCCGCGCGGTCGATGACGACGATGCCGTCGCCGATGTGGTCGAACATCGCCTCCCAAGCGTCGACGCGATCGCTCAGTGCGCTCACCAGCTCCACCTGGGTCGTGACGTCATGGGAAATCACCCGGACCCTCCCGCCGGCCATGCAGTCGACGACGCTGTCGACCCGCACGTAGTCACCGCCGGAGGTGCGAATGCGGTGGCCGAATCCGGTCGGCTCGGGCGACCGTCGCGCCTGCGCGATGCGTCGAGACGCTTCGGGGGCATCGTCGGGGTGGACCAGCGTGCCGAACCGGCGACCGACGGTCGCCCCGCGGTGATGGCCGAACGTCCGGGCGAACGCGGCGGACACCGCAACCACGCAGTCGTCGGCATCGAGAGCGAGTGCTGGCTCGGGACAGGAGGTCACGAAGCGTTCGGCGGACACGGGCGTTTCCCGGCCTTTCGCCGCCGGACCGGGCATCGTCGACATCGCCGCCTCCAACCCGGGCCGGCTGACGTCGTCCCAGTCGCCAGTGTCGCCATGCCGTGCCCACGGCATGAAGGGCGAAAGTCCCATGTCCATGCACCGAGCCGCGCCACTGGCGGGCGTAGCGCAGCTGATCAATACTGCTGACCAGCGGCGGGGCGGACGCGCCACCTGGCAGCACTGCCGCGCCCGCGCTCCTTCGCAAGGAGCCGGCCGAGCTGCGGGCCGAGCCGGGGAACTTCGTCGACTTCGACGATCTGTTCGTGCTGCTGGCGGGGGAGCCGACCATCGAGTCGCGGGAGGCGGT
>Ga0068856_100008196_pt1 | contig 10188 bp, 10 predicted proteins | sample KBSCornC62_FD_66595 | JGI IMG/M metagenome (GOLD analysis project Ga0068856, IMG submission 66595) | Corn rhizosphere microbial communities from Kellogg Biological Station, Michigan, USA - KBS Corn C6-2 | ecosystem: Host-associated > Plants > Roots > Rhizosphere > Soil ... | reverse complement strand
CACGACCTGGCTGAAATCCAGGAAGTCCGACGAGTAGGTGATCACCGAATTCGCATTGGTCTTGAAGGTGAACGAACCCGAACCGTTGCTCGCGTCCAACTCTGCGTTGGTGAAGCTCACCGTCAGCAGGTTGGTACGAGTGAGGGTGCCTTCTGCCGCGGCGGTATCGCGGGTGACCGAGATGCTGCCCGAGGTGATCGTGTCGAACAGCTGCACGCGGTCGGCGCCAGTGCCGGTCGTGCCGAGGTTCGAGATCAGGTCAACCGTCAGATGCGCATTCTGCAGGCCGACCAGATCGGCAGGCAGGTTCGGCACCGACATGATGTAATAGACCGGGATCGACGCGACGGTGTTGCCCGTGGCAGTACCGGTGGTGCGGATCTCCGCCTTCTTGTGCGTGCCGCTGTCCTGCTTCAGATATTGAAACAGACGCGCGCTCGGTACGCGCTGCAGGAACTGACCGAACGTGGTCGCAGCCTGAGCCGGAACCGAAGCCCCCGCCAGCAAAAGTGCACTCGTGACGTAAGCAACATACTTCATGACCGTTCCCCATCTAATTCGGCCGCTTCATGTTCTATATACTGCGGCGCAGCAGTTTATGAAAGCGCGTTAACCACCTTTGCCTGAATAAGCTTTTTCGGAGCGAAATCAGCACTCTGATCAACCAAACCCCTCAGCGCCGGCCGAAATTGCCAGCAAACCGGCAAAAATAATTTAAGTCGTTGCACGATATATCCGAATCGATGACGTTTGATTCACCTTCGCTGCGGCGCAGCAACGCCCAACTCCTCCGACGGGGAAAAAGAAGAAGCAAAGAGCCTGAAGACAAAGAGCAAATGATATAGGATTTTTATACATGGCCGCGACGCCGACCGCGCGTAGACGAAAGAAGAAGATGGCCGGGCCCAAACTTCCGATCGACCTGACGCATATGCCTGCGGGTCCGATGCTGCGCGGGGTGCGGCGGTTGCGCATCGACCTGCATTCGGTCGCCTGGACCGGCGCGATCATGGCAATGACGGCGATCTTCGCGTTCATCGTCCGGCCAGCGCGCGGCGAGGCTTCGGGCGCGCTGGTCTTCGTGCTCGGCATCACGCTCGCGGGTGCAACGATGGGCCTGGGCGCGGCCATCCTCGCGGCGATGGTGAGTTTCCTCCTCTACAATTTCTATTTCGCCGAACCGGTGCTGACCTTCCGCTTCGATACGTTCGACGACCTGGCCCCCCTGATCATTTTCAACCTGTCCGCGGTGATCTCGGGCGTGCTGGCGGGCCGCGTCCGCGACGAAGCGGCGGCGGCGGCGGCGGCGAACAGCTCGCTCACCGCCTTGCTCCAGATCAGCCGCTCGCTCCAGTCCGCGGTCCGCTTCGAGGATATCGAGGCGGCTTTGGGCGGCTCCTCCGCCGAGGCGGCGGGCGTGCGGCTGCTGCCGGCGGAACCGCCTTTGCCCCCGGCCGATGTCGACGCCGCCCGTGTGAGCAGCGTCGCGCTGATCGGGCGCAGCTTCGGACCCGATATCTACCGGCTGGAATGCGGCGCGCATGCGATCGAGCTGACGGTGGCACAGGGCCAGAAGAGCGCGACCACCGAAGGGACGCTGGGCTCGGCGCTCGCCAATCTGGTTGCGCTGGCGATGGAGCGTGCGGCGCTGTCCGAGAAGATCGCCGAAACCGAGGCCTCGGTCCGCACCGAGAGCCTGAAGACGATCCTGCTGTCGTCGGTCAGCCATGATTTCCGTACCCCGCTGGCGACGATCAGCGCGTCCGCTTCCAGCCTGATCGACTATGCCGACCGGCTCGACCGCGACACGGCCGACGGGATGTTGCGCTCGATCGTCGAGGAAAGCGAAAGGCTCAACCGCTTCACCGCCAACCTGCTGCAGATGACCAGGCTGGAGGCAGGCCGGCCTCTATCGTCCGCGCAGATATTGTCGGTGTCGGACATGCTGAGCGCGGTCGTGCGGCGGATCCGGCCGCGCGCCGGCAATCGCACGATCGAGCGGCATGAAACCGAAGATTGCTTCGTGCTCGCCGACGCCAGCCTGTTCGAGCTGGCCTTGCTCAACGTGCTGGAAAATGCGGTTCTCTACAGCCCCGACGGCAGCCGCATTGCGATCCTGCTGATCAAGGAAGGAAATGAAAGCGTGATCGAGATCGCCGACGAAGGGCGCGGCATCCCCAAAAGCGAGCTGGAACGCGTCTTCGACCGCTTCCACCGCGTCGATTCCACCGAACAGATGCCGCGCGGCAGCGGGCTCGGCCTCGCCATCGCCAGGGGCTTCGTACAGGCCTTCGGCGGCACGATCGAGGCGATGGTGCCGGGTATCGGAAGCAAGGGTACGCGCATCCGCATCCGGCTGCCGCTTGCGGAACAAGGGGGCATGGCCTGATGGCGCACATCCTGCTGGTCGACGACGAAGCCGCGCTCACCGGCGTGCTGCGGCCGGTGCTGACCGCCGCCGGTCATGACGTCACCACCGCAGCTTCGGGTGCGGAGGCGGTGCGGCAGGCAGACCTGTTGCAGCCCGACGTCGTGCTGCTCGACCTGGGCCTGCCCGATCAGGACGGCAAGGCGGTGATCCACACGCTGCGGATCAAGCATGACATGCCGATCATCGTCATTTCCGCGCGTCATCAGGAAGGCGAGAAGATCGCCGCGCTCGACGAGGGTGCGGACGATTATGTCGACAAGCCGTTCGAGATCGGCGAGCTGATGGCACGCATCCGCGTGGTGCTGCGCCGCAAGCCGGGGACGGAGGCCGCGACGCGCTACAAATCCGGCCCGCTGTCGATCGATTTCGAGATGCGCCAGGTCATGCTGGGCGGCGACCAGCTCAAATTGTCGCCCAAGGAATATGATCTTTTGCTCGCGTTGGCCCGCAATGCCGGACGCGTGGTGACGCACAAGCGCCTGCTCGCCGCCGGATGGGGCAATGACAGTGCCGATACGCAATATCTGCGCGTCTATATGGGCCTGCTGCGCCAGAAGATCGAGGAGGATCCGAGCGACCCTCGATTGCTCCTGACCGAGCCCGGCGTCGGCTACCGGATCGCGCCGTCGGAGGCATGATCTGCAGCGCGAGGCGCTTTTCTCGCCCTGCGGGGCCTATCGCTATCGGCTAAGCCGCGACTGGAACGGCGCCGGCACGAGGCTCGCGGTGGTGATGCTGAATCCATCGACTGCGGACGCGACGCGCGACGATCCCACCATCCGCCGCTGCATCGCTTTTGCCGTGCGCGAGGGGCATGGCGGTGTCGAGATACTGAATCTGTTCGCCTTCAGCGCGGCCGAGCCCGCCCTGCTCAAGAGCGCGGCCGATCCGGTCGGCCCCGACAATGATCGCCATCTCGAAGCATTGTTCGCGCGCCGTCCCCGCATACTTGCCGCCTGGGGCGCGCACGGCGATTTCGGCGGGCGGGCGGAAGCCGTGCTGCAGATGGCGGAACGCCGCGGCGCGAGCCTTACCTGTCTTGGCTATACTGCCGGCGGCCACCCCCGCCACCCGCTTTACGTCCGGGCCGACAGCGTATTTCTGCCCTTCGCCGGGCGGGCGGATTTATAGATTTTTTATGCATGGTGCCAAAGCGCCGACTGCCATAGCTGGAAGGCCGGTAAAGCCCGGTCGCACTCTCTCCTCTCGCGACATCAAGCACGGGTCTTTGCCATGCGGCGGCGGGCCGAGCAGGTACGAAGCCCGCCGCCGCCCCCAGCGGCGAGTGCGTGCTATTGACGAAGGCCATCCAGACCGCAGCGGACACACAGCCGGGGGGCATAGCTACGGTCGAACCCACGCAGGGGAACAGCCCGCCCGCGCCTTCCACCACCGTGGCTCCGGCGCCGCCGCGATTGCTCGATATGGGCGAAATCGCACCCTCCTTCACGGCGCCCGCGCTGAGCGGCAACCCGGCCTACATATTCGACAGCGTCGCTGGGCGACCGATCGTCATGTTGTTCATGGGCAGCGGCAATTGGCCGCCGAACCAGGCTGCGCTGGCGTTGGTAGCGCGCAATGCGGGCCTGTTTGACGACACGCGCGCCGCTTTCTTCGGGGTAACGATCGATCGGAAGGACGCGGCGGAAAAGCGGATCGCCCAACGCATACCCGGCATCCGCTGGTTTCTGGACTATGACCGGCAGGTCAGCCGTCTGTACAATGCACTGCGCGGCGACGGCGCAAGCGTCGATTATGTCCCTTATTGGCTGCTGCTGGATTCGACCCTGCGGGTAGTGATGCGCGCGCCGATCGACCAGGGCGAGGAGATTTTCGCGAGGCTGCGCGGCATGATCGCAGCCGGCGACGAGCAGATCAACGCTCCGGTGCTGATGGTGCCGCGCATATTCGAACCCGAATTGTGCCGCGAACTGATCCGCATCTACGAAACGCGCGGCGGCCGGGAAACGGGTTTCATGCGGACACAGGACGGGAAGACTGTCGGCATACTCGATCACAGCTTCAAGCGCCGATCCGATTGCATGATCGACGATCCCGCATTGCAGGGGATCCTGCTCGATCGAATGCGCCGGCGGCTGCTCCCGCAGATGCAGCGGGCCTTCAACTATCTGCCGACCCGCATCGAGCGGTGGATGGTGGGCTGCTACGAGGCCGAGCATGGCGGGTTCTTCCGCCCGCACCGGGACAATACGACCGCGGGCACCGCCCACCGCGTCTTCGCCTGCACGATCAACCTGAACGCCGAGGAATTCGAGGGCGGGGAGCTGCGCTTTCCCGAATATGGCGCGCGCAGCTACCGTGCACCGACGGGCGGCGCAGTGATCTTCTCCTGCTCGCTGCTGCATGAGGCGATGCCGGTGACGCGCGGCACGCGCTATGCGTTCCTGCCCTTTTTCTACGATGAGGAGAAAGCGCGCCTGCGCGAGCGCAATCAGGTGCATTTCGCGGACGGCAGAGGCGGCTATCGCGCGGGCCTGCCCGACGCACCAGAAGCGCCCACACCGGCCAACGGTCCCCAACCTTAACCCTGGCGGTATGACCACCTCAGCGAAGGTTCAGTCCGCATCCTCTAACCCTCCACGCTTCCAGCGAAGCGAGAGGATGATGACGCGGTTCGAGCGCCGGGTTTTTGGGTTGATCATTGTCGCGGCGATCCTGTTCGTCGCGCTGACCTGGCGGCTGTTCGCTGCAATCTGAAGCGCTGGCTTCGGATGGACAGGCCCTCACCCCGCGCCTAACCGCGCCCGTGGGAAGAGCGAGGGAGACGGCGTTGGCCAGGCAGCACGAATATACGGCACGCATCGAATGGACGGGCAATCGCGGCGACGGAACCCGAACCTATCGGGGCTATGACCGGACCTGGGACATCGCCACCCCGGGCAAGCCTGTGATCCATTGCTCGAACGACCCGTTGCTCGGTGGTGACCCGGGCCTTCCCAACCCCGAAGACCTGCTGATCGCCTCGCTCTCCGCCTGCCACATGTTGTGGTATCTGCATCTTGCCAGCGCGGCGGGGATCGCGGTCCATTCCTATCGGGACGATCCCACCGCGACCGGCGAAACCAGCCCCAACGGCGCGGGCCGCTTCCTCGAAGCAACGCTCAGGCCGCATATCATCGTCGAAGTGGGCGCCGATCTGGCCGAAGCGGAGGCGATCCACCACCGCGTGCACGAATTTTGCTTCATAGCGCGGTCGGTCAACTTCCCGGTAAGCTACGCACCGACCTTCGAGATACGCTAACAAAAAGGGGCGAGCCCGCGGGCCCGCCCCTTTCCGGCACCAGCCCCTAAAGCCTGATCAGACGAAATCGGCGAGCGTGAAGCCGCCCTGGACGCCGTCGACCTTGACCGCGGAGTCGATCACCCCGCCCGCGCCGGCCGCATCCCAGAAGAGATAGGTGTCATGGCCGACGGTGATCGCGGCGATGTCCGCCTCGCTCGAATGCGCGCCGACCAGGCTGTTGGCCAGCGTGAGCGCTGCCGAGGCCGAGGCAGCCGAGCCGCCGAGCACCTGGACCGGGTGGAAATCGAACGCGAACTTGTCCGTGCCGTGGCCGAAGTCGGTGACCTCGTCGGTCTTCCAGGCGGTCGATCCCGCGGTCAGGAACGATGCGTCATGGCCGCTGAATACGAACGTGTCGCTGCCCGCACCGCCGGTCATCGTGTCGATGCCCGCACCGCCGACCAGCGTATCGTTGCCCGCATCGCCGAACAGCTGGTCGTTGCCCGCGTCGCCATGCACCACGTCGTTATCGCCACCGCCGTGAAGCGTGTCGTTGCCATCGCCGCCCGAGACGAAATCGTCGCCCTTGTTGCCCTGGACATAATCGTTGCCGTCGCCGCCCATCAGGCTGTCATTGTCGGCACCGCCATAGATGCGGTCGCTGCCCGCGCCGCCATCGATCGTATCGTTGCCGGCATTGCCCTGGATGTAATCCATGCCCGCGCCGCCGGAGATGCTGTCCGCACCATCGACCGATCCCGCGACCGCAGTCATCTCGTTGCCGTAGATATGGTCGTTGCCGTCGCCGCCGATGATCGTGTCGGAGCCCGCGCCGCCCATATAGACGTCGGCTTCGATCAAATGACCGTGTGCGTCGGTCGCGCCGGACGAGCCGGTGATCAGATCGTCTCCGCCCGCCCCATCGACCGTGTCGTTCTGATCGCTGGCGAACAGATGGTCATTGCCGGCCGTGCCCGTGATGTGCCCGCTGGCCGCAGCCGCCGGTGTGCCGTCGGATGCGGTCGCGCCGCCCGTGCCCCCGGTCGGGGTGCCATTGCCGAGCGCGGTCGTGCCGACATTGGTGGTGGCAGCGGCGGTCGAGACCGACGCCGAACCGGTCGAGAGCCATGCATTGTAACGCTGGCTGCCGTCCGCATAGATCGAGGTCAGATTTCCCCAGGTTCCGGAGTCGCCCGGCGTGCCGACGTCGTCATAGTTGGTGAAGAGCGTGCCGCCCGCCGCCTTGAAGGCGGCGATTTCCTTCGCATAGAGATCGCCCATGCGCGGATCGGCGAACATGCGGTTGAACAGGTCCTGCACCGCCGCCTTGTCCGCAGCCGCCCAGCGCGTCGTCGAGAGCGAGGTGCCCGCTTCGTAGGTAACGAAGCTCAGCCCGTTGGCCGCGGCGATCTGCCCCGACTTCGCAATATATTGCTCGGTCTTTGCCAGGCTGCCATCCTGGCTGAGCGAGCCGCCGAACTCCAGCTCGTGGAACGCGGCGTCGAGACCGGCCGCGCCGCCCTTGGCCCAGCCCAGGATGGTCTGGAGATCGGCGCTGGCGACAGAAGTGCCCATCTGGCCACCGAAATAGGGCGCCGTCGCATATTCACTGAAAAGGTTCGAGATCGGACCGGTGAAGCCGGCCTTTGCAATGCCGGTCTGCCAGTTCGCCATCATCGTCGCGTTGGCCTGCTGGCCGGCAAGCACGTCATTCAGCTGCGCGGCATGGCTTCCGGTGAACACCTGGTGCGCGATATTGGCCACTTGGGCCGAGCGGTAGCCATAATAGACGTTGGCCGCGCTCGAAGCACTGACACTGGTTCCCCACAAAGCGGCGGCCTGGCTCTTCGCATAGGAGTTGGCGCTGAAGCTGGTGTTCCAGACCTCGTTCGACCATTCGACATGGACCTTGAGGCTGGGATCGAGATGATCGCGGATATAGGTCAGCGCGTTGGTGACATAGGTGTCGTCCGCCTTGGTCGGCACGTTGTACCACATGTCGACATGGGCTTCGTTGGCAAGCTGCACCATGGCTTCGATCGGCGCGCCGTCGGCATGCGCCGTGCGGCTCCAGAAGCTGTCGGCAAGCGTATCGCGGCTTCCCCAGCTCACGTCCTGCGACGCGTTGGTGTTGCCCCAGTCCATGAAGCGGACCAGGCCCCATTGCGAAACCTTGGCGACGAAATCCGGATTGAAGATCTCGCCCGCATTATAGAGGTTCTGCTGATCGACGCGGACCAGATGCGGATCACTGACCGGATGGCTGGGATCAAGGTTGGTGAAGGTGATGTAGACCGAAGCCTTGTCGTCGCTGCCGGTATAGTCGAACACGACCTTGCCGTCGGTCTGGCTTACGATCTTGCCGCCGCTGACGCCGACCTTCGCGGTGCCGTCATAGGTCAGCACATATTCGTCGACCGGCACGGCCGACTTGGGGTCGACCGCGACCGAAAGATAGAGCTTCGAGACGCCCGTCAGATTGGTGAAATCACCGTTCTGATTGCGCGTAAGCGTGCTGGTGATGTCATTACCGGCCGCATCCTTGGCACCCCAGGGCTGCCCCGTATGAATCCGGTCGATAAAAGGTTCTTCCGTGGCCCAATAGACCACGGACTCGAGATTCATACCAATACCGAAAGTGGAATTCGTCACCGCGAAAAGCCCCGCTCCAGAAACTGAACGGGGCTGCTATTAGCCGTTGATTTCCAAAGCTTGTTTGCGCCAAACATGGTTAAAATCGGCACAAACAAATGAATTCCCACCGATCCGACGCAAAGCCGGATCGATCGCCGTAACGATCCACGATAGCGTTCCCCAGAATCGGACCGAATCCGCCCTTTTGCCAATCGCCATGCACATGGCAGCGAAACGATCGGGACAACAGCCAGAAATGGATAGGCCGTGGCAAAATAAGGGGCGACAGCTCGTCTTGAAAGCGGGTCGATTTAGCTTGTGATTGCAAATATTGCGCTTGCATCAGTGCTGGTCTGGAAAACCTGCAGCCGGACTGCCCGATTTTCACAACACATATCATTGTGCACGAGGTGCACCGATACTTGCGCGATTTCCGCTACTTCCGCGCCGCCCGGTTGGCGGCCCAGCGCGCCTCGAGGGCGGCGACGGTCCGGTCGGATTCCGCGCGGGCAAGCCGCAGCCTGTCAGCCGCCTCAGCCAGCGCGATTGCCGTATCCTCGACCGTGCCGCGGGGAATGAAAGACATTGTCATCTGCCGGCATCGCAGACGAAGCCATCGACCACCTCGGTAAAGCTTGCGTGCAACGGCGGGCGATGGCCGCGACCTTCGAAGATCACGCGATGGCCGGCCCTGATCTCCTGCGCACGCTGTTCCGCAGTGAGGCGGTCGAGGTAGCGGCGGTAGGCGGCGGGGCCCCAGGCGAAGAATATCTCCCCCGGGCTAGGCGCCTCGTCCCAACCGCGATCCGCCAGCCACAGGCCGGCTGCGAGCAGGCTGGAGGGCATCGAAACGTCGGGCGTGGCCAGCCTTTGCTGACGGATCGCCTCGGCATCGATACGATCGCACAAGGCAGCACGGATCGCAGCCAGAACCGGCTGGTGCAACATGGACATCCCCTCTGGTGCGCTGGGTGCGGACCCAAGGGGAACGACTCATCAGCGTTCCCGTTTTGTACTCATTGAACGTACAATTGTCAAGAAGTCGTACGCTTCTTCGATATGAGGGTCCGGACCCTGGGTCGGACTAGCCCTGCGGACAGGGCAACGCCTCCTTCAGCGCGCGATAGGTAAGGATCGGCGCGGGCTTCGAGCGCGTCTCGGGATGCGCGTCGAGATATTTGCGGACCGCCAGGATCAGGTCATCCGGGCGCAGGCCGATCGGCGGGCAGAGCACCTTCTGGTGCGCATCCTGCGCCGCCAGCATCGCACCGTTGGCAACGCCCAGCACCATCGCCGCGCAGGCGCGCCGCCCCTCATCGGCGGTACAGGCGGCAAGCAGGTCGTCACCCGTGCCGATCACGGTCGCGGTGGCGAGGATGGGAAGCAGGATCATGCGGCGATCCTATCCCCGGCGGCTGCCCACGCCAATGGCGGAAGCGGTTGTTGCCAGTAGGATGGCAACATCCTGCTGGCCTGCCCATTCCATCGCAAGTTTCAGGAAGCGCGTCCGGATCGGACCCGTTACAGATGCAACCATGAACCATAAGATATTGGATGCCTCTCGCGCCGCATGGGCCATGACGTCGGCGCTCGCCTTCTCGCTTATCGCCATTCCCGCCCACGCCGCGCCCAATCCGGCGCAAGAGGCCTGGTGGACCGGCCCTATGCTCGCCTCGTCCGGCGGCACCTTGCCCCGTGGTCACGTGCTGGCCGAACCTTATCTCTTCGATGAGCGCGGGAAGGGCGGGGATTATGCGGGCTCGCTCACCTACCTGCTTTACGGCGCAACCGACCGCCTGACGGTCGGCCTGATCCCCACCTTCGGCGCGGCGCACAGCGAGGGCAGCGGCTATCGCCGCCGTGCCGGCGTCAACGACCT
>Ga0068856_100008194_pt1 | contig 10188 bp, 17 predicted proteins | sample KBSCornC62_FD_66595 | JGI IMG/M metagenome (GOLD analysis project Ga0068856, IMG submission 66595) | Corn rhizosphere microbial communities from Kellogg Biological Station, Michigan, USA - KBS Corn C6-2 | ecosystem: Host-associated > Plants > Roots > Rhizosphere > Soil ... | reverse complement strand
GCCGTCGCCTCCAGCAAATTTAGGACTACCCGTACTTGAAGCCGTTGATCCACCCGGTCCATTGTTTTGATTTACACTTACGGTGTGAGCAAATCCATTTTGACCGAAATCAGCGGACATCAATGTTGTGCCACCTGAATTTTTAAAGATGGAAGCAGCACCATTTCCCGAGTTATTAGTTCCCGTCCCGCCGCTTCCCCCGGCACCCACAGTAATCTGATTTCCGGTGGCTGAAATTGTTTGGTTGTTGGCGGCTGCATATGCCCCTCCACCACCGCCACCACCTGATCCAGAATTATTATCGTTTCCGCCGCCACCACCACCAATTCCTTCGATTACATTGTTTGATGTAATCCAGTCTGCCGGTTGCGGCCAGGATGCGTTTGAGGCGGTGAAAACTGTTTGTCCCATTTTATGTTATCGATAAACTTATAGCCGAAGAAATTGCGTTTACTTTTGCTGCTGAAAGGATACTTGTTAAACCTATTACGGCATTGTTGGGTGGATTTGATAAAAGAATATTTCCTTTGGTTGAAGGTGCAGCCGTGTCTATGTTCTGCATTGAAATATTTGTATATTGGTTTGTGAGTAAACTTATTTCCGCGAATTTTCGAATGAAATTATTACCATTCCAAGTATCTCCAGTGACTGTCCTGTCATGTGGAATTACTCGATGTCCGTTTGGATGGGTATAAATTGCGGGATCAGCTATAATATGATCGATAACAACGTTAGTTGACTTATCCACGACGGCGCAGCGTCCACTGAAAGTTGGGGCACCAACAAATGTCTGCACCGCATCCTGACCGCCCTGTAGATACAAGTTGGCTGGGACATAGACCATTGATTCCCCGGGACCAACATATTGCTGATCAATTTCAGCATCACTCGCATGAGGAACATAAATTCTTTGTAATAATTTGCTTTGAGTTGCATAAATTGCACCAACCGAGGTGACCGCCATTTTATTTCCTGTCTTTACATTATTTAAGGTATAGATTTGAAATGCAGGAATCGTAATTGACGACTGCATCCCGTTTGCTGCAACGAGTGGAATGATAATCATAATATAAAAACATCTCTCGCTGAGTCGTATTATACGACGGCTGAAATGCTTAGTTTATCCGCTGAAACCTGCCATACGCGAGGATTCGAACCGCTGTCCACGATTGGACGCGAGGTGTCGATCACAACGGATTCGGATGTTGCAGTGGTCGTAACAACCAATGCCTTGATAGCGGCCACGATAACGTCTGATGTGGCGCCATCCGATGCGATGACTGGAATGGTCAGGGGACCGATTGTGGTTTCCAGGGTTGCTGTTTGTGTCACAACATCTTCGCCGGAAATCGTGACAATCGCGGTTTGACCGGTTGCATACGATTCCTGGTTCCATGCTGCTGTTACATTAAATGTGTCTGTAGTATTAGCCGTAGTAGTTACCATGAGATTTTTCCTTTTGTTAAAATATTTATGGAACAATGGTAGTATCTGACATGCCTGCAAGATTAGGACTCCCCGCTTTGTAACCGGTTACATAGCAATTGCTTGTAAACGGACTTCCCACGTCAAAGCGCCCATCGGCTTGGCTTGTTACTGTATCCATGACCTGATTAGATGTTATATCCACGAGTTGAATCGTTGCGCCGGAAATTGCTTGAGCGGCTGCGTTCAAACAATAGCCAAAAACCATATAACGCGTTTGCGATCCACCGGGACGTTTTTCCCACGGCCAATATGTATAGTTTTGATAGAAAGTATCGATGATGGAAGGTGCGCCATCCGATGCCATCCCGTTCAGAGTGGGTCGCTTCCATACGTCGTAAAAGCCATACCCCCAACGACCATAAGTACCGAAGGAATTATATGATTGGGCGCGCACGTTGTAGAAGTAAACGGGATCATGAATTCGATCCTCGTTATCTACAAGTACTTGAACAGTAAAACCGCCGCGTGGTCCTAGAAGTTGGCTCAATTAACTAATTCCTTTGAGGTATTTATTTTTCTATATGTAAAGTGTATGTCTCATTCATCGCAGACAATTTCAATATTGACGATGTCATTATTTGCAATATTCCAAAGAACAACCGAACTTTGTGGCGATATGATAATTCCATTTGGAAATGTCCATGTCCAGGAAGACCCCGTTGTGTTCGCAACTGTTGTGCGTCGAAAGAATTTGGTGGGTACGGTTGGCTGAGTAGACCAAGATGTTGAGATATAAGTTGATGAATTCAGAGCACTATAATCTTCTTGTAATAATGGATTCTGAAGCCAATTTGTTGAATTTGCGGTGCGCCCAACTCCAGCGGCAGCGGGGATTCCAAGACCAAATACATCCTGCGGTGAAGTTGCATTATCCACAGTAAACGTCACACTCAAAAGTAATACACGATCAGTTGTTGACGATGGATATACTTCACATGCAGCAGTACCTTGAGCATTTGATTGTGATTGTACAGCAAGAGACATAATGGCCATGTTAGCACTCCATAACTGCGGTTAAATTCCAATTATATGATGTGGCGTGCAAGGTCTGATTCGTTAACCAAACAGAAATAGAATTCGAAGGTGGAATTGCCAGTCCCATGGGAAATTCAAAATAATAAGGTGGATTAACAGGTGTCGCAATAGTAGATATAGGTGTAATGCGTCGAATGAATGTTGTTGGTTGGGTCGGACCATAAGACCACTGACCAGTGGTTAAAATTTGGGTGTAATTGTTTGGCCCAGGTAGACCGGTATCTTCTGCTGTTGCATTTGGAATCAGTGGATTATTCAAATTGATTGCGCTTAAAGTAAATATCGGGACGCCTGCGGTTGCGGATTTACCAATGGCAATACATGGTGGCGTTGCGGTTGTACCCGGATTAAAATCAATGATTATTTCAAGTATTTTAGGACGGACTACGGGTGACGCTAATATTTCAAATATACAAGTATTAACAGCCGATATACTCGGAAGAGAGCATGATGAGGTTAGGGCGAAAATTGAGGACATTTTAAATAGAAATCCTCATAATGTCGCACCCTACTCATCCCAGACCCACCATGTGTCAATGACAGAAGTTGCAGAAAGATTCCATTCACAAAGACTGTTTGATGTAGGAACGAGCACGCCGCGAGGAAATGTCCAAATAATTCCCGCCCCAATAGTGTTAGGAAGAGAAACACGGCGAAGGAACTGAGCAGGTGCACCGGGACCAGTAGTCCAACTGGTTCCGATTTGTGTTGGTGAAGTTTGTGGAGAACCCATATCTTCTGGTTGTCCGTTTGCTGTTGTTCCCAGTGTCGTGCCTGCGGTCGGGTGTCCAATCCCAAAAGCTGATGCGGTTGCCGCGTTTAGAGTTAAACCAATTTCGAGGACGTTCGCACGAGTTGTTGCAGCCGTTACCATAGTTGCCGTAACGTTACCGTTTGTGACGTTTGAAGTTCTGACTGCTAGTGAATATATAGCCATTTTTAAATTCCTTTAAGTATTTGAGCAGCCACAGCCACAATCAAACAAAACCGCTGCGGTGATGTGACAATTTCCAGTTAGCCACCCAGATGTTTGATCATATCTTACTCTGATATATTGAATGAATTCACGACCGTTTGCCACTTGATATAATTCTGTCAAATCGTTGTTCTGAAAATAATCACCCTCAAAACTGAATGTTGCTCCGGACCCAGATGTTGAATTCGCAGGTAGTAATGATGTCCATGGACCGGTATTAGAAGGGCCTTGTTCAAATACTACCGAACCGGTAGGTCCAGGTTGATTGTAAGTATTGTCCCCCGTTACAACGTTTGTAACAGAAACTGACAGTTGATAATTTAAACAAAGTCCATTCAAATTTGAAACGTCGCTAATTTGTTCATAAAAACTTCCGTTTGAAGCAGCGTTTGTGTTGTAATCGATATCAAGAAATACTATTTCTGCCATTTTAATCCTTTTTCTTTTATTTATTCACTAAGATGCGCTTGAATTCACCCGTGAAGGGATTGTACATGCATCTCGCTGTACCCATTCTTCCACCAACAGCTATTTCTGCCTGTTCCATTTCTCGCCCTGACATATCGCCGTGATCGCGTTTAATCTGGGCAAGCCACATCTGAAACTGTGCAGATGTTGGATCAAGAATTGCGTCGGCGTTGAATTCTTTGTCTTTATGAGGAATTGTTCGTCCGTGTATCATGTATTATTTATCTCTTGGCTAATAGTTTGCAGATAGCAGACCCCGGGACCATGAAAGAAACAAAGCCCGGTTTTTCGCTGTCGCTTATCATCATATCCGAAATACCAACAACCTGATGATTCTTATCAAACAAAGGACCCCCGGACATACCCGGAGCAATGGTTATATCCACCGGCATTCCTACGAGACCACTTTTGAAAACAATCGGTTTCCCCGCAACTTTTCCCCATTTGTGAATGAAATGAATGCCGTATGGTTGACCAATTGCTTCCACATCGCTTCCAACTTCGGGTGCCTGACAGGCCACTGTGGATACCTTAACGTTCTTATAATCCATTTCTAATAGAGCCACGTCATACTGGGTCGATGTCCACAGGATGGAGACGCTGTGTCCGTTGGGCCCTGTACTTGCTCGGAATGGTTCGTCGTTGGTTGTTTGTATCTTGATTTCTTCTGCGTCTTTGACGACATGATAAGCAGTGAGGACAATTCCATTGCCCAGATAAACGCCGCTGCCTAGTCCCGTGCTAGTTATGATATAGACAGTTGTTTCCGCCAGCTTAACTGTTTCAGTGTCGGGTTTATAAATGCAATAGGTAGCTAGAATAGTAAAAAATGTAATTAATAGAATGCTAATCATTCCAATAAATTTGCTACCCAACTTAAACTATCCTCTTCTCTTTGGTTGAATCGGAACCCATTCGTCTTCTGGATTACGCGGGCGTGGCTGACCCATGTTACCCACGTTGGTACCGCCAATGCTTGGTTCGCGATCTTCAACGATGGAAACGGCCTTGCCGCGATTACGCATCGCTAGGTATGTTTGACTTATTGATTTCATTTCATAAACTCCCAATTTACATAACCCATTCCACCAATATTTAGTGTCTTGGCAGCGGCAGGTGATAAATCAATTCCTGCATGATTTGTTTTTCGTCCTGTATGATCGTGACCTGATTCGGCTTGTGGTCTGCTTCCCGTTTCCCAATAGGGGTCGTGTGTATTCCAGGGACCAATATCTTCAATGCTACAAATAACTGATTCACTGGTCTTGATGCTGGTGACCTTCACCTTGGGTCGCGGTTCCTTGAAATGATATGGTAGAGCACAGTAGAAATCAGTGTCGTTGAGAACCTTGCCGGTATATGCACTGACTTCGTGATCTTTCTTTCCGCCAAATTCAGTGGCCAGGATTTTTGTTTGTATCATTGATGATCTCCAAAACGATAACTTTTTGTAATTACTTGTTGAACTTCCGGTGTCTCGTCTTGTTCTAGATGTTCCAATAGTTTTTGAAGCGGGACTGTTTCATCGGATTGTATTTCAACTGTTGAAGACGTTTGTTTGGTTAAACGTTTTCTTTCGCGGGCCGCTTTTTGCGACGCCATGATCATTTCCCGATATTCAGGATTTTTCCATTGTTCTTTCTTTTTTGCTATCATTGCGGCGCGATATTCAGGATCGGCCCATTTTGCTTTCAATTTTTCAGATGTTATCCTGGACATTATTTACCTCATTGTTTATTGACTTTTTATTTAGTTAGTTGTTGCCTCTTGAGCATCAAAAAAATACTCCCGTGTATTCACAGGAGTATTTACTGATGTTCGAGATTTTTTGTTTGTCAGATAACAGATTGTCGCATCATGCTAATCTCAAGATTGCAGCCGTTCCGTTCGCGGTAGGAAAATTTACTGTGAAGGTGCCGCTCGTGACCTTTTGTTCACCACCAAAGTCATGCACCGAAGTACCACGATTTGTTGTTGTTCCAATGCGTCCAGGAGATGTTGCATTATAAATGATACAACCAGCGGCGTCGATGGTTGCCGAAGTCCACGAAGGATTTACGGTCCAGGATGTAATAGCCGTGTTTGAATCAGGAACCGATGGGTTGATGTTCAACGACAGAGCCAAACCACCAGCCGAGTAACCCGTACCGGATACTTCATCCGAGTTGGACGTTACGTTTGCATAGTTAGAGGTTGTCTTATCATAGGTTCCGGTCATACCAAACTTGATCAGAGCGATCTTGAATGTGTCACCGGTAAAAGTAATAGAAGGCTGTCCTGCGCCGGTAGAGTTGTTTGAAACAACCACCGCCGTTGAATTTACAATATATCCAATGAACGTGTTGGAAGGAATGTTTGTCCCAGAAACTGACATACCCACAACTAAGTTAGCAGTTGAAGTTAACTGATTTATTAGATTATTGGTGTTGATGGTGTTTCCGGTCTGTGTCAGTGTTGCCTGAAAGCAGTGACCGCTCTGGAACATTTCCTGACGGAAACTGTTCAACATTGATGTTGTGATACCTGCCATTTGTTATAGTCCTTTTTTGGCTTTAAATGTTTCTGCATGTGGGTGGTCGGGATTTTCATCAACATGCCAAGAACGGGTCACGTGCATTGCGGTTGACATATGCTTACCAACAACCAACTTAATCATATTGCGAGCCCGAGGTGTTTCAAACAAATGTTTCCAGGAAGATGCTTTACCCGCTTCCACAATGGCGTCCACTGCTGCATCCAGACCATGTTCGTGCGGATCAAGTTCAGACAAAAGATGTTCGTGATCCGACTTAACTAAGTGATTTTCTTTATCAATTAGGTCTTGATGATATTTTTCAAGAATATCAAGAATCTTGTTTTCTAAACGACGACCTTTAAGGACATCTTCACCAGCGGCTGATGCTTCAATCTGAATAATTTCAGCAGCGGCGCAAGCAGCGTAGTAATCGGCTGGGTGTGGACCTCCGTTTGTGATCATAATTACAGGTTGCATAATTGTCTCCTAAAAGAATTCTTACTTATATTTATGATTTTAATGCGTGACGCTTGGCGTAACCGTAACCAGACCTTCCACAATGCGGTTCCAATTGTTTGATGTATCCGACATATACACGTCGTAAACATAGCGTCCGGAATTGACGATAGCTGTTTGATTGGCGGTCAATGAAATAGTTAGCGACCCGTTGGCCAAAGAACAGGCGAAAGTCGTGGCATTTGATGATGAATAATACTGGCGCATTGACCCATTTGCAGCCAGCCCAGCAACAGGAAGTGGGTTTCCGTTTGCATCATTCAGATTAATAATTTCAATAAAAGTAGCACCTTGCTCGATGATTAGATTAGATTTTACAGAAGCCATTTAGTTCCACCATATGTAAACATAACCGTTGGTACCGGCAACACCTTGAGATAATACGGCCAACGAAGCAGAGTTAATGATTTGTCCGCCGAGGCCACCTAATCCAACCCCACCGGTACTTTTGGGATCGGCGACGCCATTATCGGTGGTTGCATCAATTGTCCATGTAGTTCCGGGATTTACATTAAATCCGTCTCCTGGAGTAAATTGAATTAATTCAACACCCGGACCACCACCGCCGCCACCGCCGTTTCTTGGTCCTAGAGTAGACCAGCTTGCGCCGTTGCCACCAAATATTTCAACGGCAAGCGATTGACCACCCGATGGTGAAGCCGAAAATGGTGTTGTTGCTCGATTAAAGGAATCGTGACCGGGTGCTGCACCAGAGGCGCTTGTAGTAGCCGTGATTCCCGCCGCTCCGTTGGTACCGGTTGCGGCAGTTACAGCAGTACCGAAACCGGAAGAGGTAGGTGTGCCACCCGTTCCGCCAGGGCCTGGATTAGGGTTACCGAAGAATCCGCCGTTGAGGTCAAGGGTGGCGGTAGCACCACCACCACCGGTAGGACCTGTACCCGGGGTGCCGAAGTATATATTTGTATCACCGCCACTAGTTGGAATAATGTTTTCTTGCCCGTTTGCTTCGTCTTTATATGATGCGCCGCCGCCGCCACTGGCTCCTACAACCATAATGTATAAGTTGTTGTAGTTCGGAACTGTAAAAGTTTGTGCGTGTGTTAGGTTTGCCGTAAAAAATTGAAATCCCGGTGTCACCGTAATTCCACCGCCGCCCATAATAATAGATGGCCACCCAGGTAAAATTGGCATTAGAAGTTGACCCCAGTAGCAGCAACCGTAATCAAAGTGTTTACGACGGTTGAGTTAGCAAACAAGACCAGCCAAGAATAAACCGTGGTTGTGCTTGCTGTCGTGTTGATCGTGGGAGTCGTGGCGTTATTAAAATGATAACTGCTTCCGAAGGTAAGCGCGCGGCCACCTGTTCCGTCTTGTTTGTATTTTAGAACACCATTCATACCATTGGTGCCGTTTTTCAAAGCACCCAAAGCACGTGTTGAACCGACACCAGATGTTGCAGTCAGAGTAAAGTTGAGACCGTTATTTGCATCGAAGGTTACCGTCGCGGCATCGGTCAAGGAAGTCCAATCCAAGGCAGAACGAGTCTTGTCCGTAACAAGCATCAGATTCGCAGTATTTTTCCAAATATCCGAAGTTGTTGCTATGGTAGGAACAATATTCACGCCGTTGAGCGCAAACATTGTGGAATTCACGGTTGAGTTTACGCTGGAATTTCCAATTGAAACATTTGATGCAGAAATTAGAACATTCGCACCAACTGCATGGAAAGTAGAATTTACAACGGAGGTTCCGATGGTCAGAGCACTTGAATTTACCACCGCGTTTACAGTCGAGTTACCGACTTGAACGGCGCTTGTGTTTACGATGGCGTTCGATCCGATGCTCAACTGCGAATTCGCCAAAATTGATGTTACGGTAGAGTTACCGATCTGAATCGTGGTCGTGTTTACAATGACGTTTGCGCCCACGTTCACCACCGAATTGCTAACGAGAACCGTGACTGTGGAATTTCCCACTGTAACCGACGACGTGCTCATGGACACGTTTGCGCCGACGTTAACCTGTCCGTTTCCAACAAGCGTCGCGACAGACGAATTACCAACTTGTAATGCAATGGTGTTAATAAAATTATTTCCGCCGATATTCAGAAGAGAAGAAACAGTTAGAGTATTTCCAATGGTTGCGTTGTTTGTTGTCTTCGTAAATGTAAATCCAGCCGAACCACCAAAAGATCCCGAATCGTTAAACTGGACATTGGTGTTTGATCCACCCGGAGGTGTACTTCCCGGAGGACCAGTGAAGGCGATACTGACGTTCACAAGACCATCGGCCGCGTCGTCCGTTACAGAAACCGTAACCGAGTTACCGCCGCTGATATTAATTTTATTTTCGGCATAAGCAGTGGTCGAATTTACATAAACAGATGCACGATTATTCAGGGTTGCGACATTCACACCATTTATGGTGACCATGGATGAATTTGCAGCCACGTTGACAGTCGAGTTTCCCGCAAAAACACCGGTTGTATAATTTAGGGTTGCGACGTTGATCGTGCTTGCTTTAAGCAAACTTGAGTTGGCGGCCGTGTTTACAGTCGAATTTCCTACGTACCAATTATTTGAAGAACGAGATGTTGTTGAATCAATTTCAATGGAATTGGCCGTGACGTTGACAGTCGAATTTCCAATTGAGTATCCAGAACCTGTTAGGGTAACATTTCCAATTGCGACGTTCGTCGTGACATTCAAAACGCCGGGTGTGCTCAGATTAGTTCCGCCGCCGACTGCGTTGACCGTCAACGATATGGCAGACATAGAACCGTTTAGCTGAACATTCCCGCTTGTTATAGCGCCGTTGCTTTGTCCATTGGCTGTTACGATTGTGCTTTGATACGCGTTGATGACTTGATTCATCTTATCCAAGGCACCGTAAACCGTATCAGGAGTACCTGACGGATGAACCGGTGTACCTAGAATAAATGGAATGTCATTAGCAGCCACTGTCTGAAGCCTCTTCGTTTAGTAGATTTAAATTACCGGCAGAAATTCCATCATACGTAATGGTATAATTTTTTGGTTCAGTGTTTCCGGTGTTTGAATAAGGCCAATACACTTCAGGAGTAAACGCTGGTTTCGGAACACTTAAAACTTTGACCAAGCTTTCCAGCATTTCTATTCTTGATCTTAATGCTTTGATATCTTCCTTCATGGATTCGAATTCTTTGGCCTTTGTACGTGTCATTTTAAATTCTTCGAAAGCGGCTTGGTTA
>Ga0068856_100008190_pt1 | contig 10192 bp, 20 predicted proteins | sample KBSCornC62_FD_66595 | JGI IMG/M metagenome (GOLD analysis project Ga0068856, IMG submission 66595) | Corn rhizosphere microbial communities from Kellogg Biological Station, Michigan, USA - KBS Corn C6-2 | ecosystem: Host-associated > Plants > Roots > Rhizosphere > Soil ... | reverse complement strand
CTATCAAATACACTCCTTGACATTCTTGCAGGAGTTATATGTCTATTCGCATTAGTATTTATGGGTGGAATGATGATATTTGCGAGTATCCTTATGAAATTCACTGTTGAAGATATTGCAATGGCAACTATAGCGATAGCATTTATGATGTGGCGATTCATAAGGTACGAGCGAAATGCCTGAGCTTTTCCTAACTGGTGGTAGAATAATACAGATAACCGACGAGGAAAGTTTACATCTCGCGAAGTGTATTATGCTACTACCAGATTGGAGACAAGTGCGGATACGAGATGTAGTATTTAGGCTAGACGAGATAGACATAGAAGCTTTGAGGAAATCAAAACTACCAAAGCAGGAACATTTTGACTTGCGTGTACCTGTAGTAGATGTGGAAAAAAAGTCAAGAAAAAGAATAAAAGGTATTGACAAATGGAATTAGGTGTGCTAGTATGGACACAGAAAGGTAAACAATAATCATTTATGGGCGACATAAAGATAGAAGTTGAATACTTCAAAGACGGCCTACCAGCCGAGGATGGAGATTACAATGAGTATGGATTACGAAATTACAAGAGTGCAGTTTACTCAGCAGAAGTAGCTCTCGATGAGGAGGTAGCTGACGAAATAGTATTCTACGTAAGTAAGGATGATGAAGAGCCAACGATGCTCTCATATAATAAAAATACATTTGACGCAAAAGAAGTTTCAGAGAAACTCGAACGCGAGATAAGTCACTTAGGAGACTAAATATGTCAAAAACGGTAGTAGAAGAATATGAACTATATGGTGGTGAAGTAAAGCTCCAGTTCTTACCAAATAGCCACACATATAAGATTGATGGTGACAAGAAGATTGGTGTAACAACCATTACGGGTATTATCAACAAAGAAGCATTGATGCTTTGGCCTCTCGATGAAGCGACACGCTTCCTACAGACAAACTTGCTGGTAAAAGGTCAATTAGACAACCAGGCAGTATTGTGGAGCAACGAGGAGCTGGCTAAGCTTATTGAGGAATCAAAGTTAGCGTTCCGAAAGAAGCAGCTTCGTGGTACCGACGCAGGTACAAAAGCGCACGACTACCTAGAACACTGGCTCAAGTATGTAAATGGTAAGCAGCAAACACTTGAGGAAACCTTAACAATTACCTCAGAGTTCCAGCTATCTGAGATGGATGCAAATAGCGATGAGTATATTCGTCTCACTGACGAGAACCACCTATGTGAAGCTATTGATGAGTTTAAGCGATGGTATAAGAACCACGATGTCGAAGTAATCGACCTAGAACGTATCGTCTACTCTCGCGAGTATGACTACTGTGGAAAGTTTGACGCTCTTCTACGTATCGACGGTAAAGTATTTGTAGTTGACTTCAAGACATCTAACCCTAGCCGTGAGTTCCAGAGCGGTATCTACCCAGAGAACTACGCGCAGACTGGTGGTTATGATATCGCTCTTACTGAGGAGTTTCCTAACATTAAGATTGATGGTCACGCTATTATAAATTTATCTAAAAAGACAGGTAAGCTAGCGATTGACTACTCATTTGACCGTCAAGAGAACCGCGACTTCTTCCTATACACACTAGGTACAAAACGAGGTATGCAGTTTCACACTCGACGCTTATCAGCTAAATACAAGGAGAACGTAGGTGCCAAGAAAAAGCTACAAGCAGACTAAGGCAGACAAAAAAGGCCATAAGACTAGAGTAAGCAAAATCAAAGAAGATAACCCCGACTTCTTTGATGAGATTGGTTCAATCGGGGGCAACTTAACACCTACGAAATTTACATCCGAAACGGGACGAAGAGCATCTATAAAAAGATGGGAGAAGTCCCGTGATAAACAATTAAATAAAGCGAAAGGAGATACAGATGAAACTAGAGATGTTTAAAGTCCCTAAGCGGGAAACTTTATCAGCTTGGTTTGGAACGGTTGCCTGGGCAGGGTTTATCATTATTGGTACGCTCTCGGCATTGGCGCTTCGCAGCGACATCCACCTAACAGACGATGCTAATAAGTTCCTTGGCGTAGGATTGGCAATCTATATGATTGTCGCATTATTGAATATCATTCACACGGCTCAAGTTAAAAAACAATAAATAGCCTCAGGGCAGGAATAAGAAAATGGACGTACAAAACGTGTATAAGAACAATAAACCAGTAACCAGCGATGGATTGTTTCTAAAGATTCAACCAGATGCAAAAGTAAGGATGCGAATCCTTGGTATCCCAGCGGTATTTGAAAGCCGATTTGAAGACCAAAAGACAGGTAAAACAACCGTAAGCACTAAATATGCTTGGCCTGTATACAACCACGATGAGGGTAAAGTGCAAGTATTCCAGGGTGGCCCACAGATTTACAACGGCCTCTTGGCACTTATCGAGGATGAAGATTGGGGAGACCCATCTAAGTACGACGTTACTGTTGGCCGCACAGGTTCGGGAACTGATACTAAATACTCAGTCGTTGGCTCACCTAAGAGCAAGGACGTTCCAGAAGATGTAGAAGCTCCAGATGTAGTTGCCATCCAAAGCAAGTCACCTAACAACAGTAAGGTGCGACTCTTGGGACAGGACGCTCCAGTTGAAGACGTTGTTCTTGATGACATTGACGACGCACCAGTAGACCTCTCAGAAATTCCTTTCTAGGAGGACTATGAAAAAGTGTAGAACTTGTAAGGAAGAAAAGCCTGAATCAAAGTTCTACTCCAGAATCCCAGATTGTAAGAAATGTGTATCGGTGGCAAGGCATAAGCGCTACGTCACCGACATCACATATTACATAAACAACCGATATAATGCGTTGAAACAACGGGCGGAGGGTAGAAGCGTGTATCCTACTGGGGCGGTAGGAAAACCATTGCTAACTCGCGAAGAGTTCCTGGAATGGTTTAAAGAAAGCAGAGACGAGTTTGATATACTATGGAGTGCATACGTAGAAAGTGGCTATTCATTGACACTGGCTCCTAGTGTAGATAGAATTAAGTCTGGAAAGGGTTATGAAATTGGGAACCTACAATGGCTCACCCAGTCTGACAACAGCAGCAAGCGGGATAGAGACTAACCTCACTGCTAAAAAGATTAGGGAAGCAATAGAACGCATAAAAAAGAGCAACGATATTGTTATACAGAAGCCTAGAGCATACGGCCATACGGCACTTATGAAGCAAGTAGAGAAATACTATAATATGATGCACGACTGGCAAATGTATAACTTTAAACCGCAGCTCATAGTAGACGAGAAATATTTTAATGGTAACTGGTCGATAGGAATTGACCTAGGGAGAGAAGATAAAATGTGTACAGAGGGAAGCTACGACTACGAAAAAGAAAACCTACGCGATAAAGTTAAGATGTATGAACAGAACCATTTAGGTGCTACTACAGAACGCTTCATCGAAATGGCGCGTGAGCTTGGTAGGAGTGAACATTTACGACAAGAGCTACACGAAGCAAAACACCTTATTGCAGATTTAGATGTTAGTGCTCGTCGCGCAAATGAGCAAGCAGGTTATAGCGATGCACAGACTGACAAAGCAAACAAGCGAGCGCAAAGCTGGGAAAGCGCATATTACACACTTGAACGCCGTCACGAGAACTACAAGAAAGCTCACGCACCTAAAAGGGCAGTTAAAAAGACCACTCAAAAGAGGAAGTAATGTTTAAGGTTGGCGATAAAGTAGAGCTAGTAAAAGTTGACTCGCGCTACGAAGACAGGGTTGGATATACTGGTACCATTACTGATGTGATGATAGATACAGTACGAGTCCGAGTCGATGGTTCAAGCCTATATAGCGGTCACACTTGGCACAAAGAATATATTAAAAAAGTAGGAGCAAATAATATGTCAGTAAAATATTACCGTAACTTAAAAGATAACTTCTTGTGGGCTGAGGGCGCTATCCTTAGTGACGAAGCTGAGGGTGGTAGCGGGTACCGAGCTATCAGTGACCTTTGGGACAAGACTGAGGAGAACGGTAATGAATACATTTCTAGCCGTATCGTTGAGTCAGAAGACAACAAGGATATGTTTGAGCGTGTCTACCCAATTGGCGACTTGAAGAAGATGCTATTTGGTAACAAGAAAGCAGCTCGTGCAGCCATTAGCGCTGGTGCATATAAGGCGAAAAAATAATGAGTGAGCCGTCTTTCTTCGACCAAAAGGAGTTAGACGAGCTTGCACCTAAGATTGAAAAGCTAAAACAGCTAATACAAGAAAAGACCGATGAAGCTGAGGTTGCATCAAAACAAGCAAATGATGAGAACCTCAGCATCGCTTTACAGTCTTTGGCTCGTCTAAATTCAGCACTCGGTAAAAGGGCAGCAATGGCAAAACACATTGCACGTATGTCTAGCCGAGTAGTAGAGAAACTAAAAGAACAAAAAGACGCGCGCCGTTCTGAACTAACCCTAAAGTATTCAGAAACTCAGGCCGTCAACAAATCTGAACATAAAGCTAAAGTCGAAGTTATGGAGATGGTTCCTGAGATTGATGAGGCGTTCAAAACGAGCAGCCTTGCGAGGTTACTTGCAGATGAAGCAGATGACTTGACATATAGGACTGATAGTTTCCTCAAGATGGGGCAGTCCCGCCTAAGTTTACTCAAGGGCGACAAACAGAACGGGAGGTAAAATGAGTAAATGGTTCGAGCCAGAATACATTGAAACACCTTTACAAAAATATTATGGAGGCAAGGATACTATCGTATATCCTTACTTCCTTTTATTTGTAATTGCAGGCTTAGTAGCCGCACTGGTATATCTGAAATGAGAATCTGGATACCGACAAAGTTTCCAAACCTAAATGATTACGTCAATAGAGAGCGAGCTAACCGTTTCGCTGGCGCTAAGATGAAAAAGGATTGGACTCGATTAGTTGAATCGGCATCCATACTAGCACTTGAGCTGGGGCAGAAGTATGATGGCTTCTACCCAGCTACCATACATTTCATAATTCACGAACCGAACAAGCGACGAGATGTCGATAACGTTTCGGCCTTTGTGGGGAAAGTATCCCTAGATGGAATGGTAAAGGCAGGTGTACTACCAGACGATTCTCAGAAGTATGTTAAAAAGATTATCTACGATGTCGTCGTAGATGGGGAAGTAGGAGTAGAAATTTTATTATGAATGACGCACTAATTGAAGCAGCTGTAATAAATCCAGGGACGCAAGATGAGTAGCAGCGCATTTCCTAAAATCCTGCACTTGGGCGATAAAGCTATCCGTGATATCTTTGATGACGAAGTTGAGATTACCGAGAAAGTAGACGGTAGTCAACTAGGATTCGGTATTGTGGAGGGCGAGTTAATCGTCAGAAGCAAGGGTAAAGTACAAGATTTAGACAACCCAGATAAAATGTTTACGCTGGCTGTCGAATATATTAAAAGCATTAAAGACCAAATTACAGAGGGAGCATTTTATTACGGTGAGTATCTTGAAAAGCCGCGTCATAATGTTCTCGCTTATGACCGTGTTCCCCGAAATAACATTGCTCTATTTGGCGTTAAAATGGATGGTGAGTTCAGGTCATATGAGTTCATTAAGCACGAAGCTGAAAGACTGCACCTTGATGTTGTCCCACTCATTTACAAAGGTAAGAGTTCACCTGAGCACGTACTTGAACTCGTTACGGGTGTTAGTTTCCTCGGAGGTCAAGAGCGTGAGGGAGTAGTCGTTAAGTCCTACCGACAATGGGAATATATGCGATTCTACTACACCGTTATGTCGGGTAAATATGTTACCGAGAAGTTCAAGGAGGTTCACCGTGCTGATTGGAAGAAGCTTAACACTGGCAAGGGTAAGTTTGAGGCTATGGCCGACCAATATAAGACTGAATCTCGGTGGAACAAAGCCATACAGCATTTGCGTGAGAATGGCACACTTGAGGGAAGCCCTCGCGACATCGGAAACCTCATCAAAGAGATTAAACGAGACATAACCGAAGAAGAAAAAGAGAATATTAAAACACAACTTTGGGCTATATTTAGCGATGATGTTCTGCGTAATGCAGTTCGTGAGTTCCCTGAATGGTACAAAGAGCAACTATTGAAAGGGCAAGTCGATGGTAGTAACTAGAGAAGAGCGTTCATATATGCGAGAGAACAAGCTTAGCGCTAATAAGTCACATCTATATGAAGTACTGTTTGTACTGGGTGTTATGGTTGCTATCATACTGGTTTGTTTATGGAATGCCGCAAATGCCTAAAGTAACAATTTGCCGTGGTCTGCCTGCATCGGGTAAGACCACTTGGGCAAAGAAACAAGATGCAGTTCGCGTCAATAAAGACGACCTACGTTCTATGCTTGACAACGGAAAGTGGAGTGGCAAACGAGAGAAGCTCGTGCTCGACACTAGAGACTCCGTAATAATTAAAGCATTACGTCAAGATAGAGATGTTATTGTCGATGACACTAACCTACACCCAAAGCACATTGCAAGGATTAGTGAAGTGGTAGAAGCCCAAGCTCAGATAGATGGCAAAGAATATGAATGGGAAATTAAAGACTTTGATATTTCCCTACACGATGCCATCAAACGAGATGTCAAGAGAGAGCATTCCGTTGGCGAAGACGTTATCCGTAATATGTACAACCAGTTTATCCGACCTACTAAGAAAGTAGTGAATGACCCATTATTGGATGCGGTGAGCTGGGATGGTAACGGTAACACAGTTATCACGAAAGAAGCGGAACAGCGCGCGAACCTACCTGATGCAGTTATCTTTGACTTAGACGGTACACTCGCGTTGATTGGCGACCGAAATCCATATGATGCAAGCCAGTGTGAGTATGACAAGCTTAACATTCCAGTGTTTAATGCGCTCCGTATGTATAAGAATAGCGGCTATAGGATTATTATCTGTAGCGGGCGTAGTGAAGAGTTTGTTAAACAAACTGATAGCTGGTTGAAGAAGAACGGTATTGCTCCAGACCTATTCATTATGCGAGACCCAGAAGCTAAAGACGAGAACGGACAACGTATAGCTGATGACGTTTTGAAAAAGAGTATGTTTATGAATAATATTATGGAGAACTTTAACGTAGAAGTCGTGTTCGATGACCGACAAAGGGTTGTAGATATGTGGCGCGACCTAGGTTTAACAGTATTCCAAGTTGCAGACGGGAGATTCTAATGTACCTTATTGTACGATTTAACGATGGTGAGCCAGAGCTTCTATACAGGAGCGGCTCATCAACTCCCAAGACTTACCGAGCATTTGCTACCATTGAAGAGGCCCGAAGAAGTGTAGGGCGTGCAGGTGGCACGATTATCAAGGTAAAGGAATATGAGGTAGTAAAATAATGGTTTGGATTTGGGCTGTTATATGGATGATATGCGGCTTCCCTCACGTCGAGTGGTGGAATGGCTGGTGTATCGCACTCATTATTTGTATGTTAATAGATTTATGAAAGGTTAAGTATGGGACTATTCAGCAATAAGCAAGAGGTAGTAGCGAAGAAAAAGCCTCTATTTACGGCAGCGCAACAAGAGAAAGCTCGTGAAACTCGTGCTGCTAATAAAGAAAAAGCTAAGGCGGAAGCAGCAGAATTAAACGACTTGCGCTTGTACAAGGAAAATGCCGAAGCAGAAAAGCGTTCAGTAGAGCGTAAGCACAAAGAAGAAAAAGAGAAGCTAGAGACTAAAGTATCTATGCTCCAGGAAAAGATTGATGTCTTTGAAGAGTTAGATGAAAAAGTCAAAGACCTTACCAAGCGTGAACTTCTTGTTGAGAAGCGCGAGGGTCTTGTAGAAGCTCAAAAAGAAGCTATGGATGAGTTCAAAGATGAGATTAAGAAGCTCAAAACAGAACAAGAAGAAATGGCAGAAGCCAAATACAAGACAGGTTACGCAGATGGCCTATCAGACGGAATCCGTAAGGGTACTGAATATAGTGCAGAAGACCGCAAGATGTTAGCACAAGTAGCAATGTTGTCGGCAGCTTCACACACCCCAGAAGCAGCGAGTACAATAGCTAAGGAGATGGCAAAGAATGCCCTACCAGCTACCACCCGAGCTAAGAACAAGTAAGCTAGATAGTCTACCAGACGACCTCCGCAAGATAGCGGAGGCTGCTCTGGCAGAGAAGTTCAATATACCTGAAATCGTCAAACCTAAAAAAGAGAAGAGACAAGAACCACTACCAGCCCGAAAACGACAGCTGGATTGGGATGAGAGGTTTGAGTATATAGAAATTGTTTTGCAAACTGACGTAAGAGAGCGAATAAATCCAATGTTTATGATTGGTGACGATTTAGACCCACGCTCGATGGTTCAAGTTGAAGAACGATACAGGAGAGAACACTATCAGATGGCTGTAGACCAAAATGTGCCTCACTATGAAATTGTTAAACAAATAACTCACAACATTCATAGGTTTATGGATGAGTTAAGGTACAGGGGCGTCAGAACTACTGGCGCTATAGAACTATGGCATAGGGGTCTCAGGATGACAGTAAACAATATTAGAGATGTTGAAGAATTTGTACAAAGGAGTAGAGTAGGCGGATATGGCAGACGTTAAAAAAGTTAAAGTAGCAAGAGCAGATAAAAAAGAAGTTCAAGCTCGTTGGATGGATATGCAGCTAGCTCGTAAGAACTTCGAGTTTGCAGCATCTATATTCCGTTCTCCGTTACCCAAGGTAGCGTATAGTAAGCGTAAGAATGGTAAAAAGAAGCGACTTAACAATACAGCGATTCGACGTAACACGTTAAAGGGCGTTGGTCATAGTATTGTGCGAGATGTACACCCCCACAGTAAGCACTCTAAGTTCTTCCAGGTATACATCCAGGCTGGAATGCTAGTGCGACAAGCAGAGGATGCTTTCTCAGCAGCCCTACAGGGACAAGAGAAAAAGAAAAAGGGCAGTATAAAGGCTCTCATTGAAGAACAAGCACCAAAAGCTGTGGCTTAAAACAAGGCGGGAATGGATTATTCTAAACCCGCCTAATCACCAGGGCTACTACGTCTGCTGGATGTGCCATAAATGGGTTCATATAGATGATATGGAACTTGACCATATTATAAGTCGCTCGCGTCGTCCTGACTTACGATATGTATTAAGTAACTTAGCACCAAGCTGTCACGATTGTAACACAGAAAAAGGTTCAACGGAGTTCATTCCACACGAGTATGCTATCATTGAAATCGACGATATTTGGTAATTCGTGACTAATCCAGTTTATAAAACGCACGTTATAAACAAAAAGATGAGTCTATATACATCTCGTACTTTTACGTATAAAATACCAAACTGAATAAAATGGTCAAAAAGTATTGACAATGCGGCTTTGGTGTGCTAGTATGGGGGAGTATGCACAATGTAATAATTGTCATCGTGGCCGTGATAATGGGCGTATCACCGTTACCGACAATAGTACCGCATCAGCCTGCTGTACACCAGGATAAACCTGCTACTGTACAGCTAGAACAGAAAGCGTCGGCTGCTTCAAAGCCGAAGTCTGAGGAGACTAAAACACCTGAGGTAGTTAAGCCTGCGGAAGTAAAGGAACCGATTTGGCAAGACAACCCACAGCATTGTAACCAAGAGACACAATACATCTCAGCAGAAGCACCTTTTAATTGTATTGACAAACCACAGGCGACATCGACTGTCACTAACCCAGCAGCCCAGCAACCTGCTCAGACAGCGCCAGTTAGCTCAAACTCAGCGAAAGCTTTTATCTATTCGCACGAGTCAGGTAACAACCCAGGGGCTATAAACGCTTCATCTGGGGCGTGTGGTTTGGGCCAAGCTTTACCGTGTAGCAAAATGCCTTGCTCCCTAAGCGACTACGCTTGTCAGGATTCATTCTTTACAAGTTATATGCAAGGACGTTATGGTACGTGGGAAAATGCTCAAGCATTTTGGCTGAGCCATCACTGGTGGTAGGTCAGTAGGTTGCCGAAATTCGTTTCGGTATCCTATCTGGTCTATGACCAGGCGGCGGGAGTTTTGATGATTGCCTCTCGCCAACCGCAGAATGAGTCCCACGGCGGTATAACAAAATGAGGGACTTACCATTATGGGGATGACATATGATTTGACGGCATTTCGGTGTTCGGACGAGGAGGGCAGTGCTCCTCCATCTCCACCACATTAACATTTAGGGGAATGGTATATCGTTTATTACTGCGGTCTCCAAAACCGCCAAGCTAGGTTAGACTCCTAGTTCCCCTGCCAGAATC